>OGXJ01000818.1_pt1 | contig 24697 bp, 23 predicted proteins | sample 1576231 | NCBI WGS metagenome assembly OGXJ01 (sample SAMEA3541539, study PRJEB24748) | human gut metagenome | biome: human gut; feature: human-associated habitat; material: faeces | place: China | collected 2012
CTTCACAGGGGAGGCTTTCAGCCCCTACATTGGCTCCCCTGCGAAGGGGAGCTGTCAGCTCTGCTGACTGAGGGGTTCTTCCAGCATAGCGCTGTTCCGTTGAATAGAGAAGAACCCCTCCGCCGCTTACGCGGCACCTCCCCTTCGCTGGGGAGGCAGCGGGCCGCCTGTCGGGATCTAAGCTTCCCCTGCGTCCTGACGGACAGCTATCATGATATACACCGGGTTCTGGGCCATCATGAGATGATGCTGGCCGACTTGTTTGCTGCGGGCCGCGCTGACCTGGGTGATGTCCAGCTGGTATCCGTTATGGGCGGCGTAATAAGCGGTGACGGCGGCCAGGGTTTCCAGGCTGATGGCCGTAATGACCATGCGGCAGGCTTCATTCTTGTCGTACAGGTCATCGAGGATGGCCGCCAGATTGCCTTTGGTCCCGCCAATGAAGGCGTAATCCGGTGCAATGTCCAAAGTTTTCAAGGTCTGGCTGGCATCGCCGGCGACGACGGTGACGTTAGTCAGGCCGAAATGGCCGATATTCTGCTGCAATACGGTCAGGGCCTCTTCATTGATTTCAAAGGCATAGACGTGGCCAAAAGGAGCCTGCAAGGCCAGTTCGACTGTGCACGAACCGGTCCCGGCCCCGATGTCACAGACAACGGCGTCCGCTTCCGGAGCCATTTTGGACAAGGCGATGCTGCGGATTTCCTGCTTGGTCATGGGCGCCTTGCCGCGCAGGAAGGCTTCATCGGGCAGACCGTGGACGGGCCGCACCCAGGGCCGGGCTTTTTCGTTTTCTACCATCATGACGGCCAGGGAATCGGCGGGACGGTCGGTGAAATCGGCAGCCGTCCCGCGGAGGATGGTTTCATTGTCATAAGATAAGTCGCAGCCAATGGCTACGGACACCGTATCCAGGCCGGCCTGGCAGAGTTCCCGGCACAAGGCGGCCGGCGAGTCGGACTCGCCTGTCAGGACGAAGACTTTCCGATGCTGGCGGACGGCGGCGACGAGGGATTCCCGGCGGCCATGGCGGCTGACGATAAAGGCGTCGTTCCACGTCGTCTGCAAGGCAGCCGCAAAGTAGACGAGGCTGCTGATGCCGGCGATGCGGATCACCGTGCAGCCAGGGATGTCCGTGAGCAAGGCGGCCAGGCTGAAAAAGCCGACGTCGCCGGATACGAGGACGGCCATGGGCCCATCCTCATCGGACAAAGAAGCGGCAAGCTGACAAATATCGTCACGCCGGTACGTCGCGACCAGGCGCTTCCCGGAAGCCGCAAAAGGCGCCAGCATCCGCTTGTCGCCGACGAGGATGGGCGAAGCATTCCATCAGCAGATATGTCACTAATAAAAATGGTATTAATTTTACACTATCGATCAGTGCATCTGAAAACGAATCAAATAACAATTCCATACTATCCATCTCATTCCTAAAAATATAATTTGCAACCAAGTTGCATTATCAGATTATAGCATTATTTTCCCCAATGTCAACTCCTATTATCAGAAATATTCAATTTTCAGCATGGAAATTCCTGTTATCTGGTTTTATTTTTCTATTTCTTTCTTTTCTTTCTTACTGCATTTGTCGCAAACACCATATAAAATGGAATCCTTGCAGCAAAGTGTGAACCCATGATCAGACAAAATGTGCTCTGATATCTCTTTCATGAAATCACAGTCCAGATGGATGACCTTTCCACATTCGGAGCATTGCAGATGTAGATGCTTCTGACATCTGGATGGCTGTTCTACATACTGATATCCTGCTTTTTCGCCCTTATCAGCCACATATTTCATCAGTGTCTTCTCTGCAACCAGCTTATCCAGATATCGGTATACAGTTGTCTTGTTTACCGAACACTCTTCCTGATCCATATGCTGTATAATATCCGACACATGAACGGCACGATCTTTATTCCGGATCAGATAATCAAGGATCATCTGTCTGCTCTTTGTCTGATATTCATGTTTACGTTCCATCTCAATTCCTGCTTTCTATCTGTTCTTAAGTCTCCACTATGTAAACTGTTATTCTATGCAGTATCGATCTACTGTCACAGTATCTGCCTTTTGTTACACATTCTATCTATACTTTATCTTCCTACTGCATATTCTAATTACTGCTGCACATTGTCCTGCATCTGCACCGGTACCCCCTGATAATAAGGTGTATTCGGAATATTTCTAAGATCCTGATTTCTCATATACTGAAGATATGCCAGTCCCTCATCAGAATATCCAAATCTCGCATTTGGACATGCCTGTGCAAGTACATTCAACAACTCCTGTTTACTCTTTTTTCCTCTTGCCAGTACATTAATAGCAACACGGTTCTTTGGAAAACGATTTTCGATTACATATTCACTTCCGGTTGGAATAAAGTTCGTCGATGTAGTATGCAGATAAATCAGATATACATCCCAGAGCCAGGTCATCTGTGTCGGCTGTTTCTTATTTGCAAGCACCTTATCAGAAATCAATACATATTGGTCTTCATATATTATATGCGAATATAACTGGTCGGCCATCTCCAAAAGCTGCGGGTTATTTTTCAAATAGCCGGTTTTTTCAGGTCGTACAATATTACGAATCCCCATTATGATAAATACAATTCCTAATAATGCAAATAAACCAAATAAAATGATCATACCCATTCCGTCATCTGCATTATCTGACATCACACCTATTGTGATCAATCCGAAAATCAGCATTAACACCGCTCCGCCGACAATCGCTGTGATTCCACCTTTTTTTATTTTTGCAAGTACAATATCTCTTCCCATATCAACATCCTCCTTTTTTATGTAAAAAGCATATAATATCTACATTATACGAAAAGATATCCATAGATTCAATCAAAAACTTTCCATAAAATCATTATAGATTTTATCTGCATATTCCGAAATAAAGCGTTATTAAATTTTCTTTTCTGTAATTGTTTTCTCGCAAAGAAAACCCCGAAACCGCATATCACGATTCCGGGATCTTATATTAACATTTACTATATAATAATTATCGTCAGATTTTGACCGGCATTTGATTAGCAAACGCCCTGAGCAAGCATAGCTTCTACAACCTTTTCGAAACCGGCAATGTTAGCACCTGCAACATAGTCGCCTTCTACACCGTAACGCTTAGCAGCGTCGCTGATGTTTGCGTAGATTGTCTCCATGATTCCCTTTAACTTGCCGTCAACTTCTTCAAATGTCCATGAAAGTCTCTCTGAGTTCTGGCTCATTTCAAGTGCAGATGTCGCAACACCACCAGCGTTAGCAGCCTTACCACCTACAAATAATACGCCATTCTCCTGTAAGTACTTAGTAGCCTCTAATGTTGTAGGCATGTTAGCACCCTCTGTTACAGAGATAATACCATTTGCAACTAATGCCTTTGCATCGTCTAAGTCTAATTCATTCTGGGTAGCACATGGTAATGCGATATCACCCTTAACATTCCATACACCGTGCTCGCCGTTCTTCTTCTCATGGTATTCAGCACTTGGTCTGGCTGCTGCGTACTCTGTAAGACGTGCTCTCTTAACTTCCTTAACTTCCTTAAGTAAGTCAACATCGATTCCTTCCGGATCATAAATCCAACCTGTTGAATCTGAACATGTTACACACTTAGCGCCTAACTGATGTGCCTTCTGGATCGCGTAGATTGCAACATTACCGGCACCGGATACGATACAGGTCTTACCAGCGATATCAATACCATGATCCTTTAATAATGCGTTTGTTAAGTATAATAAACCATATCCTGTAGCTTCTGTACGAGCAAGTGATCCACCATATGTAAGTCCCTTACCTGTAAGAACACCTTCGAATGATCCACGGATTCTCTTATACTGTCCGAACATGAAACCGATCTCTCTTCCGCCTGTTCCGATATCACCAGCAGGAACATCAACATCTGCTCCGATATACTTGCTGAGCTCTGTCATAAAGCTCTGGCAGAATGCCATAATCTCTCTATCTGATTTGCCCTTAGGATCGAAATCAGAACCGCCTTTACCACCACCGATTGGAAGTGTTGTCAGTGAGTTCTTGAAGATCTGCTCAAATCCAAGGAACTTGATAATACCTAAATTAACTGAAGGATGAAGTCTTAATCCTCCCTTGTATGGTCCAATAGCATTGTTAAACTGTACACGGAAACCTCTGTTTACCTGAACCTGTCCATTGTCATCTACCCAAGGTACTCTGAACATGATCTGTCTGTCCGGCTCTGTGATTCTTTCAAGAATCGCATTCTTTCTGTAGAGCTCCTCGTTTGCATCGATACAAGGTCTAAGTGAATCAAGAACCTCTGTTACTGCCTGTAAAAATTCTGGCTGGTCAGCATTTTTCTTCTTTACGATCTCCAGCGCTTCATCAACGTATGACATCTTAAAATCCTCCTTAAATTAATTATAAGTAAATCGCATCTCTGCGAAATTCATTTGGAGTAGTATTTTCTCTTTAAGAAAATTTCCACTTAAGATTATAAACAATAGACTTGAATTTATCAAGTAAAAATATGATTTTTATGAATTTTTTTATCTTTTTAATGAAAAAGCAGGATTTTCTTAAGTTGCAATGCGCTAAAGTGCTAGCAAATTAGCGGGATTTACAGGTCTTCCATCTCTGCCTTGATCTCATCCTCCGTTGCTGCCATTGCCTGTAATGTCATGGTCAGAAGCTTCTCAAGCTCCCAGTTAAGCTGTGCAGCACCATCTCTTATTAAAACAGATCTCAAAAGACCTCAATTATTTTAACCGTCGTATTGATTCAAAAATAAATGGATGGTATTACTATTAAACGTCTTGTGGAATAATAGATAATACCATCCTTTATTTTGTTTCAAAGACTATATATTAGTTGAGTCCTTTGAGGTACTCGTCAATGCCCTTTGCTGCTGCCTTTCCAGCTCCCATAGCAAGGATAACTGTAGCTGCACCGGTAACTGCATCACCACCGGCATATACACCTGTCTTTGTGGTCTGTCCGTTTGCTTCATCAGCAACAATACATTTCCACTTATTTGTATCAAGTCCCTTTGTTGTAGATGAGATCAGTGGGTTTGGTGAAGTACCAAGTGACATGATAACTGCATCCACATCCATAACGAACTCAGAATCAGGAATCTCAACCGGTCTTCTTCTACCGGATGCATCCGGCTCACCAAGTTCCATCTTAACACATTTCATGCCCTTAACCCAGCCCTTTTCATCTTCAAGGATCTCAGTTGGATTTGTAAGGAGATCAAAAATGATTCCTTCTTCTTTTGCATGATGTACTTCTTCTACTCTGGCAGGAAGTTCTTCTTCACTACGTCTATATACAATATGTGTCTCAGCGCCAAGTCGAAGTGCTGTTCTTGCAGCATCCATTGCTACGTTACCACCGCCGACAACGGCAACCTTCTTACCAACCATGATAGGTGTGTTAGAGCCTTCCTTATAAGCCTTCATCAGGTTACTTCTTGTCAGGTACTCATTTGCTGAGAATACACCATTTGCATTCTCACCCGGAATACCCATGAACTTAGGAAGTCCTGCACCGGAACCGATAAATACTGCTGAGAAGCCTTCCTCCTCCATTAATTCATCTATCGTTACAGATTTACCAACTACAACGTCAGTCTCAATCTTAACACCTAAGGATTTTACATTTTCGATTTCTTTCTTTACTACGCCATCTTTTGGAAGACGGAATTCAGGGATACCATAAACCAGTACGCCGCCTGTCTCATGAAGTGCTTCAAAGATTGTTACATCGTAACCCATCTTTGCAAGGTCTCCTGCACAGGTAAGACCGGATGGACCGGAACCGATAACTGCAACCTTCTTGCCATTCTTCTCTACTGCCGGTTCCGGCTTAATACCATGCTCTCTTGCCCAGTCAGCAACGAAACGCTCCAGTTTACCGATAGATACAGGATCGCCCTTGATACCTCTGATACATTTACCTTCACACTGTGTCTCCTGTGGACATACACGGCCACATACAGCAGGGAGTGCTGATGATTTGCTGATCACCTGGAATGCCTCTGCAAATTCGCCCTTCTTTACATGAGCGATAAATCCAGGAATATCAATAGAAACAGGACAGCCCTTTACACACTGTGCATTCTTACAGCCGATACATCTTGCTGCTTCTGCCATTGCTTCTTCTTCATTATATCCGTAACATACTTCTTCAAAATTCTTTGCACGAACCGCAGGTTCCTGTTCACGAACCGGTACTCTATTTAAAACGTCCATTATTTGTCACCTCCACACTGTCCGCATCCACCATGATGGGTGTCGCCTTCCTTGGCTGCAAGATATGCTCTGCCTTCCTGTGTCTTATAGATCTGCTGACGCTCCATAGCTTCTTCGAAGTTTACAAGGTGTCCGTCAAATTCAGGTCCGTCTACACATGCGAATTTTACTTCGCCGCCAACTGTTACTCGGCATGCACCACACATACCGGTACCGTCTACCATGATCGGGTTCAGGCTGACAACTGTAGGGATCTCAAGCTCTTTTGTAAGCTTACAAACGAACTTCATCATGATCATCGGTCCGATTGCTACGCATACATCATATTTGTTGCCTGCGTCTACAAGCTTCTGAATCTCATTTGTAACAACGCCCTTGCTTCCATATGAACCATCGTCTGTTGTAATGTAGAGATTTCCGGCAACTGCCTTCATCTGCTCTTCCAGAATGATAAGCTCTTTGGATCTTCCACCGATGATAACATCAGCGGCTACTCCATGCTCATGTAACCATTTTACCTGTGGATATACAGGTGCGGTTCCTACACCACCGGCTACAAATAAGATCTTCTTATTCTTTAATGTCTCTAAATCTTCTTCTACTAATTCCGACGGACGGCCAAGCGGTCCAACAAAATCTGTAAAGCTGTCTCCAACCTTTAAATTCTTCATCATCTCTGTTGCTGCACCTACTACCTGGAATACGATAGTGATCGTGCCTGCTTCTCTTGAATAATCGCAGATTGTAAGAGGAATTCTCTCTCCATCTTCTGAGCCTCTTACGATTACAAACTGACCCGGAAGACAATTCTTTGCTACTCTTGGTGCTTCCACGTCCATAAGATAGATTGCATCTGTCAACGCTTCTGTTCTAACAATCTTAAACACGTTTTTATCCTTCCTTTCTCTTTTCCCGACTCTCCACACAAGACTCAGGAATACTACACTGCCGAAATCGCACAATATAGTCCATTATAGCATCTATTAACAAATACTGTAAAGGTGTAATTTTCAGGCATTTTTCATATCATTTTTACGTTACTCCAAACCAGAAAACAGATTGCTTTCTATCTGACTGATATCTTCAATCGGTATGATTGTTGCATCTGCCATGATTACTGCTCTTCTGTACAGATCAATTCGCTTAACGATACCGGAATGCGTAACATATTCTCCTCCGGCTTTTCTCTCATCCTGTACGAAATAGGTAATATCCACTAACTGTTCTGTACCTATATTAGCTGAAATAATGTTTAGTTTCTCATTCAGTTCTTCCAATACTTCATCACTGAGCACCCGTTTCTCATCTGTCCGTCTGGCAGTCTCACGAATCGCCGCCGCATGTCCTGTCAATGCCGCAAACGGCGCAAATTGTGCCGCCCGGTCATAGAGTGCCATCTGCGGATGTGTCTTTGAAACAGGGTGTTCCAAATGAATGATATCATCATATTTATGGTTGTTCTGCTCCTGCATATTATATATACCTCTTTATGCCTTATGTCCGCCAATCTGTGCATTTCTGTCTTTCGCCGTTGCTCCCTCCTGCAGGTTCATGCCCTTCAGGATCGCATTTTTTCCATATTTTTTCTTAATACTGAGCATGGCTTCCTGCATATGGCGCTCTCGTTCCAGATCTGCTTCCTCTTTTTCCCTTTGTTCCTTTACTGCTTCATAATCTGTAAAAAAATCAAGCTGCTCATACGCATCGTCATTCGTGACAGTATGTTCATCCACCAGTTTATTCGCGGTAATATTAATCCTCCGGATCAAAAGATCCTTGTCGACGATCCGGTCATACAGTTCCATTACCGCATCCATAAGCATCTGCGTCGATGAAGTCTGCCGCTTGAGATTGATCGTTCCATGTGCATGCTTTGGAACCTTTCGTCCATAACGATCCGTTGTAACAGCGCCTTTATATCTCTTCTTTCTCGCCAGGTCTGTCAGATTATCAATATCATAACCGATCGTAAGCACGATCTGATCTGTAACAAGTCCCTTATCCACCAGATCAAGCGACATAAGATCAGTCATTTCCTTTACAACCAGCCTTGTCTTATCAAAATCATACGGACAATGCAGTACCTGTCCGGTGCAAATGCTATTCGTCTCCGGTTTATATGCCTTGATCTGATCCATCGTGCAAGGCTCATATCCCCATGCATGATCGATCAGCAGCTCTGCATTAATGCCAAATAACTTATACAATAAATCTTCATTATATAATTCATTTGTCTTTCCAACCGAGCATCTCGCCACATCGCCCATCGTGTATAGCCCATATTCCGCTAATTTCTTCGCATATCCCTGACCGACACGCCAGAAATCCGTGATCGGCTTGTGACTCCAAAGCTTCCTGCGGTATGCCATTTCATCCAGCTCCGCAATCCGTACTCCGTCCTCATCCGGTTCGATATGCTTCGCCACGATATCCATCGCGATCTTACAAAGATACAGATTGGTTCCGATTCCTGCCGTCGCTGTGATTCCGGTCGTCTTTAATACATCCCGTATCATCATCATGGCTAGTTCTCTGGCTGTCATATGATAGACATTCAGATAGCTGGTCACATCCATAAATACCTCATCGACCGAATAAATATGAATATCCTCCGGCGCAATGTATTTCAAATAAATGTCGTAGATCCGTGTACTGTATTCCATATAAAGTGCCATGCGCGGCGGAGCAATAATATAATCAAGCTGAAGAGCCGGATCTGCACTCAGCTTCGTGCTGTCATCCGATGCTCCGGTAAAATGATGATCCGGTATATTCCGTCTTCTTATATTATTTGCTTCTCGCACCTTCTGAACAACCTCAAATAGTCTCGCCCTGCCCGGTATTCCATATGCCTTAAGGGATGGGGATACCGCCAGACAGATCGTTTTCTCTGTCCGGCTCGGATCTGCCACTACCAGATTTGTAGTCAGGGGGTCTCTGTTCCGTTCTCTACATTCTACGGAAGCATAGAAGGATTTCAGGTCAATCGCTATATATGTTTTATTTTCTTCCATTTATCTATGCTCCTTCCGTATATTTTATCCACCATCATCCAACCGTTGTTCTTCATTTTATTCCACGCTTCAATTATATGTAAAATGGTTGGTTTTCTCAATGGAAAAATACGGATACATAATAAAACACCACCTGTTTTCGGCGCTATGCCATGTCTATTATTGGAGCAAAAAGTCCTATGGTCTGCCAACCGAATTGCACAATCACGCAACAGATCATAGGACTTTTTTGTTTCTAATCAAATTTCTTATATTTCATCTTTTTGCTGTAAGTATATATCTGTAATCACCCACTCCGGTTCTACGATATACTCCAGCTTACCATCATATTTCTTTACAACACGACGCATACTTTCTATTCCATATCCATGATATTCACTATCCTTCTTTGTTGTTTCAAAATCTCCTTTTGAAAGTGCTTTATATCTTGTACTATCATATGTATTCTTAATCTCAAAATGAATCATGTTCTCATAACCTGCAGCTTTGAACAAAACACACTTATCACCATTACTATGTAAACAGGCTTCCGCTGCATTTTCCAAACCATTCGAAAGCAGTCCGCTCAAGTCAACATCCTGGATCATTAATTTCCGTGGCAACTTACCTTCACAATGGAACTTAACATCTGAATAAACCTCTTTCGTAATAATTCCATTTATGATGGCATCCACCATATAATTTCCGGTATATAGCACATTTTTCTTCTTCAGATCCTCATCTTGTTCCGAAAGCTGTGCCAAGTAATCTTTTATTTCCTCCAAATCTCCTTTAGAAGCCAATTCTCTAAGAACCGCCCTATGATGTCTATTATCATGACGATATTGTCGCATATCATCATCCATCATTTCCATATTGGCATATAACGCCAACCGCAGACCATCGTTCTCTTCCTGAACTTCAATATTCTTTGTTTTCAGATCATTTTCTTTTTTCAAATGGTTGGAATATAGGAAAAAGGCGAGAATGCAGGATAGTGTAAGAACGGTTGAAACTGTCAGCAAAATATACAATCTACTTTTAATGATAATATCTCCATATACAGTAAATAATGGAATTATCATGATAATTGCGTATAAACCTATCATTGCTCCATTCAAAAGCAAACATTGAAATATTTGAATTTGGCAAACCAACCAATTCCTATTTACTATTTTTGTATAAACAACTGATATTGCAGCTAATACAGCAATTACAAATATACTTCCATAAACCACTATATTTTGTATGCTATGTATAAAATACCACCATACATTTCCATGAAGTAAAATTCCCATTATTCCATAGCAAAGTGTATCCACATAATTAACTAGAAGAATTGCCAACATAAATAGTAAAATTTTATTTTTTGCATTTCCGTTATACATTACACTTAATGCCGAACCAAATATAATAATTGAAATAATAAAGTCATCGTTTTTCAAACAAAACGAGAAAAATATCACCTCTGCAAATACTATCAAACATCCTATCCATAATCTTTTACTTCTGTAAATTTTTCCTTTTAGCATAATAGAAAAAATTATAAAAAATTTAATTATTTCAACTATATTTGTAATTATTATTAAATTCGTTTTATCCCCATTTCATCTTTCTTTTACAAAATTCGAAATATTTCTCTTGACATTCATGCCTATTCGAACGTGGAATATTAAATAACTCCCCATTATTTAATTCAACAACTTTTTCTATCTTTTTAATGTAATTCATATTGACAATAACACTTTTACTAATTTTTAAATAATCGGTGTTTAATTCACTTTTCCAGTCCTTTAATGACTTTCTAATTAGCATCTTATCTGTTTTAATAATTCCTGATGCATTTTCTATTGTGATATATTCTAAATACGTATATACATGTTCTGCCTCTATTGCAATAATTTTATCTTTTCGGATATGCAAATTTCCCTGATCACTCTTAATACATAGAATTTCTTGATTATTTGCTTCCTGTTCAAAAAGTTTTAATTTTTCAATCAAGCAATTCTTATCATGCAAAAAACTAACTTTATCAACAAATCCTATCACATATCTTCCAAATGCTTCCTGCACAAGCTCGTCATGACTTGTCAGATAAATAATACTGCTTCCATACCTGTATCGTTCTAACTCTTTTCTAAGCCATAAGCCATCCCTGCCCGGCATTTCTATATCTAATATAAAGAGATCAATATCCCCCTCTATCTTATCAAGATTTTTCAATAAACTCTCCGCCGACCGGAATCCATATAATTTGACATCCGGAGATAAGCATTCTCTGCATATCAATCCCACATCTTCAATTACTTTTCTTTCATCATCACAAATGACGATATTCATCTTTTGCCCCTTTCCCTTCATACTTAAGTTATATAAAATAATAAATTGTTTTCTGTCTTTTTACAATAATAACTTTGTTGTTCGACATTCTTAGACAAAAATAGTCAAAAAAAATAGTCCAGGAATTCCTGAACTATTTTTCCAGTTGATGCCCCCACCAACTGACGCAGTCATACTTGCTAAAAATATATACCATAATAATTAATTATTATTTTAACACATCCCTACATTGTCTCTAAACGCAATGCCCCTTTTATATCTAAAATAATATATTATAGTCTTAAATTTTCCGTACCTTTTATATATTCTAATATTTCCCCCCTTTTTTCTCAGATAAAGTTTCTATTTCCCAATTCCTAAAAACTTCTTTATCCATTCTAAAAACCCGAGACTATACAACATGAATTTCCCCTTTCCCTTTAGGCGCCATCAGTTGTTTGTTTCGTACGATGGTTTCAGTTTAAAGGGATAAAGTGGTATTTTCTATTTATTTGTTCTGAACTGTCGTTTTTTGTTCTGTAGCAAAAAATCATGTATAAACAATGACTATATTTTGTTATTTTATCCTCTTTAGTAAAAATGTGTCTCGGATCATTCCTTACTGTTGCCTTGTACTGTGTATCTCCCGTATTTATCGGAAGTTCTGTTGCTCCTGCGTAAAGGTTCGATATTCCTGTTTTTATCTCACTTGAGAATTTTGTCAGTTTTGTTCGCTATGTCTACTACTCTCATAGCACGGCTGTTCTACTTGATTATGTTAAGAAAGTAAACGATAAAGAATCATCATTATAAAAAGGAAAATAACATTTACAACTGTAAATTCCAGAAAATATCTGCCCCTAAATGACCGATCCTCTTTTGCAACATATTTGAAGCTGATCAGGCTTGCCATTGATGCTATCAACGTTCCAAGGCCCCCGAGATTGGTTCCGATCACCAGCTCCCGAATATGGTCTGTGAATCCGGATAACAAAATCGCAGCCGGAACATTACTCATTACTTGACTTGCAATTACCGAAGTGACCACCTCCCGTCCGGTCAATATATCCGAAAGCAGTTGACTGAATGCCGGGATACGTCCAAGATTACCGATGAATATAAATAACGCGATAAAAATACATAACAGAGAATAATCAACCTGTGTCAGAATTTTCCGGTCACGCAGAAGCAAATATAAAAATACTAACGCGAAAGGCACACCATACGGAAGAATATGTGAAACCGCAAGCAGACTTATGGCAAACAGAATAATATATGCTGTAAATTTTTCAATCCATTCCGCATCCTTTTTCTCCCATTTTGAACCGGAAGCACCCAACGGATCTTTCTGTCTTTTCGTTGAAGCTTTATCTTCAGCAGAATCTAAGCCTTTGTTCTGCTTTATTTCTGTCCTCCCATCATGACTTAACTTTCTTTTTCGAACCATGGATGCCAGACCGATCCATGCCATTAACAAAGCAAATGCGCAGACTGTATACGGCAGCATGATCTTTAAAAACTCCGCAATACCTATACCTGCTTTTCCATACAAATACAGATTCTGAGGATTACCAAGAGGTGTCAACATACTGCCAAGATTCGCCGCAATCGTCTGCATGACAATTACTTTTAGCATCCATTTGCTGTCAGTGTCCGGGTTCAGTTTCTTCATTATTATAATTGCAAACGGCACAAATGTAATAAGTGATACATCATTTGTTATAAACATCGACATAAAGAAACACAAGCATACAAGGATTACCGTTACTCCTCCGATCCCATGCACCTTTGCTAACAGCCGTTCTGCTAATTTATCAAACACATCAATATTCCTCAAGCCGGCAACAATACTCATAAGGCAGAACAGGATCGCCAGTGTCCGGAAATCAATATACGAAATATATTCTCTGTCAGGAACTACAAAAAATACTGATATCACTGCCAACACGACCGCGATCGATAACACGGTTTCCTTCTTTATAAAATATAAAATCTTTTTCATCCTTCTAATCCTCTTAACACATATTTTCTGCTTGCATTATTGTACTGCATTCACTTCCGCCCCACAACCTGTAATTCTGCAATTTATGATCAAGTCTTCCTTATATTTTAGATGCTTTTTTACCGGAAATATTTTATACTCTACATATAAATATTTACAAAAGCGTTCCTGTACTGATAGTATCAACAGGTTGAAGCTCATAATCTACACAAGCTGTACAAGCATTAATAAGGGAGGGCATGCATATGAATCTCAAAGACAAAACACTCTGGCAAAGAAATGCTGCTGCGATCGGCGGCATGGTTTTATTTGCTGCCGGAATCAACTTCTTTATCGTCCCCGCTAGTCTGTATAACGGCGGTATCCTTGGTATCAGCCAGATCATCCGAACCTTACTGATCCAAGTATTTCCATCGCTTGCATCAGGAACCGATATCGCAGGTATTATCAACTTTATCTTAAATGTACCTTTATTTATCGTAGCATATATCTCAATCGGCAAAAGCTTCTTCAGCCGGACACTTGTCTGCCTGATCAGCCAGACGATATTCCTAAGTATATTTCCAATTCCGGCTACACCTCTGGTCAATGACAGCCTGACTGCCAGCATCATGGGTGGACTTCTCGCCGGTACAGGCATCGGTATTTCCTTACGCTCCGGCGGCTCCAGTGGCGGCATGGATATCGTCGGTATGTTCTTTACCAAGAAATACAAAAATTTCAGCGTGGGAAAGGTATCTTTAACAGTCAATGCTGTTGTCTACGGCATCTGTGCGATCCTTTTTGGCATCCCGACAGCCGTATACAGCATTATCTATTCCGCTGTCAGCACTCTGATGACCGACAAAGCACATACGCAGAACATCAATACCGAAGTCGTGATCTATACAAAAGAAGAACCGGAAGCCATCCTTGATTACATCGTAAATGAATTCCACCGGGATGCAACCTGGTGGGAAGCGCGTGGTGGTTATACCGAAGAAACAACTTATATGATCGTTACAATCCTTTCCAAATATGAATGTGTTCATCTCCGCCGTGGACTGAAAACCATCGATGAACATGCCTTTGTTGTTGTAAAAGAAGGTATGCATATTGGCGGAAAATACGAAAAGCATTTATAAAACCTGCATAAAACCTGTAATTTTCAGCATTTTTTTGCATATATAAATTGCATTTTTCAAAACACAATGGTATATTTATTCAGAAAAGAATGAAAGGAAGTAATGAAAATGAAACTCAAAAAATTTTTAGCAATTACTATGTCTGCAGCCCTGGCTATGACTGCATTAACAGCATGCGGAAGCAAAAATGACGACAGCAAATCTTCTGATAAGAAGACTGCTAAGGTTATTGAGATTGACCTCACAGATGAGGAATACGCTTTCGGCGTTGACAAAACACAGCCTGACTTATTAAAAGAGGTTAATACATTTATCGCAGATATGAATTCAGATGGCACATTTGAAGAGATCTGCAACCACTACTTCGGTGATGGCGAGCCTGTTGCTGTTGAATCAGCTACATTAGACTCAAGCAAGGATCAGTTAGTTGTAGCAACAAACGCTGCATTCGAACCATTTGAGTATACAAAGGGTGAGAACTACTACGGAATCGATATGGAGATCGCTAAGGCTCTTGCTGATAAGCTCGGCAAGGAACTCGTTATCCAGAACATGGATTTTGATGCTGTATGTCTCTCTGTAGGTCAGCAGAAATGTGATATCGCTATGGCTGGTCTTACGATCAAGCCGGACCGTGAAGAATATGTTGCATTCTCAGATTCCTACTACAAGGCTTCCCAGAAGCTGATTGTCCCTTCAGATAACACAGAATTTGACGACTGCAAGACTGCTGATGATGTAAATGCGATCCTTAACGCTAAGGATTCCAGCAGCAAGATCGGTTTCCAGGCAGGTACAACCGGTCAGTTCTACTGTGAAGGTGATGACGACTGGGGATTCGCTGGTCTTAAGATGACATCTACCGGTTATAAGAACGGTTCACTTGCAGTTCAGGATCTGTTAAATGGTAACTTAAATTATGTTATCATTGATTCTGCTCCTGCTGCTGCCATTACAAAATCATTAAATGCTATGCAGTAAAAATATGCTATAAGAATCACGCGTTTCTCGCGTGAAGAAAATATATGGTAACAGGTAATTGTAAATTGCTAAAACAGTTCTGCTGATTCAGTGTATCTATATTTTACAATTACCTGTTATCTGATAGATATTGAAAGGATATTTCATGGGAGACATTTCAAGTAAAATACAAAAGTTCATAGAAATATTCATTGATAACAGAGGATATGTAAAGGTTGTTGAAGGTCTGAAGAATACCGTTATCATCGCCATAACCGGTCTGATCATCGGTATTTTGATCGGAACCATCATTGCAACTGTCCGCGTCATTCCAAAATATAAACGGCTGCCACGAGTTTTAGATGCAATCTGCAGCGTCTATGTCGGATTCTTCCGTGGAACTCCTATGGTCGTGCAGTTACTGCTGTTTTACTATGTTCTGCTCCCTATCGTAGGAGGTCATATGAGCGGTGTACAGGTATCCATGCTTGTATTCGGTCTAAACAGTGGTGCTTATATTTCTGAGATCATGCGAAGCGGTATCCTTTCTGTGGATCCCGGACAGATGGAAGGCGGACGTGCCATGGGCCTTAGCTTTGCGACGACCATGCGTAAGATTGTGATTCCTCAGGCAGTTAAAAACATCCTTCCTACTCTGGGAAATGAATTTATATCTCTGATCAAGGAAACATCTGTTGTAAGCTTTGTTGGTGCTACTGATCTGTATGTAGCATTTAACTATATTGGAAGTAACAGCTACGAATTCATGATCCCATATCTGGTTATGGCACTGATTTATATTGTTATGGTGCTTCTGATCAGTCTTGGTATCAAACTTATGGAAAGGAGCCTGAGAAAGAGTGATAGACGTCATTAATCTTGAAAAACACTTTGGTGACAATGAAGTTTTACGAGGCATCAATGTCACAATCGATAAAGGCGATATAATGGTTGTAATCGGCCCTTCAGGTTCTGGTAAAAGTACATTTCTTCGCTGTTTAAATTGTATGGAAGACCCAACAGGCGGTCAAATCATCTTCAATGGTGTCGATATTGCAGACCCAAAGGTTGATATCAACATCCACCGTCGTCATATGGGAATGGTATTCCAGCATTTTAATCTGTATAACAACAAAACCGTTATTCAGAATATCATGCTTGCTCCTGTACTGGTGCGTTGTCAGGATCTAAAAAAAGCAAAGCGTCATAATCGTATGCTTCCGCTTACGAACCTGTTCCGCAAGGAAAAGCAGGAGAAGATCAATATCACAACCACAAAGGCTCAGATCGTTGCCGAAGCAAGAGCAAAGGCTGAGGAGCTTTTGAAACGGATCGGCCTGGAAGATAAAGCAGATGTATATCCTTCTACTTTATCCGGTGGTCAGAAACAGCGAGTTGCCATTATCCGTGCACTTGCTATGAATCCGGATGTGATCTTATTCGATGAACCGACTTCTGCTCTTGATCCTGAAATGGTTGGAGAAGTTCTCGACCTGATGAAGGATCTTGCAAAAGAAGGAATGACCATGATCGTGGTTACTCATGAGATGGGCTTCGCCAAGGAGGTTGCCAATAAAGTCCTCTTCATCGATGAGGGGCAGATTCTTGAAACCGGAACGCCGGAAGAATTCTTTGGCAATCCGAAGAATCCTCGACTAAAGGATTTCCTTTCGAAAGTATTATAGACTGTGCTCAAAAAATGGAAGAGGGTATTTATCTATTATTACGTAAGACGTTTTCACTCTACCTTCGACGCAGTGGTACATAAGGCTGCAAAATACGCAGCCTAAGTACCAGCGCTCAGGCAGGCTTACTTCATAATAGTAATACCCTCTTCCATTTTTGTTTCCACTTCTCAATAGTAAATACATTTCATTATCGCTAAGAACCGACGTGAATAACTGAATGTTAACAAAAAATAATACAGGGAGCGTATATACATTGTGAAGCAAACCTTTCTACACATCGGTACTTAACGATTCACCGTCAGGTGAAGAGTTTAGAACCGCTACGTGTAGAATAGAACGCGAGTGTTTTGCGGAACAATGTTATATATGACCCCTGTATTATTTTTTGTTAACACTATTTCTTTAATGCTTCCTCCAGGGTATGCCAACCAAGGACTGCGCATTTTACACGGGCAGGCATATGGGAAATGTCTTTTAAGGCGGAAGCTTCTTCGAGTTCGTCGATTTCTTCATCGGTCGCTTCGCCCTGTATCATCTTTAAGAAAAGTTTCCCAAGCTTCAATGCTTCTTCCTCGGTCTTGCCAACAATCATGCCGAGCATGATATCTGCGGACGCCTGTGAGATTGCACAGCCGTCTCCGACAAATGCTCCGTCTTCGATAATTCCGTTTTCTACTTTTAATTTCAACCAGATATCGTCCCCACAGTTCGGGTTTACACCTTCCAGTACAATGTTCGCATCCGGAAGATCATGCTTGAATTCCGGTCGGATATTGTGCTCCGTCAGGATCTCATTATAAAAACTTCTATTCTCCATATCCCATTCTCCTTCTGACATTTGCAACACTCTCTACAAATGCATCGACTTCTTCTATCGTATTGTAGAACATAAAGCTGGCTCTTGTTGTATTATACACCTTCAGATAAGTAAGCAACGGCTGTGCACAATGGTGTCCGGCACGAACATTGATACCATCTGATGCCATGATCTCACTGACATCATGTGGGTGTACATTGTCGATCGTAAATGCCACAATACCGGTATGGTTTGCAGGATCTTCTGAGCCGATCACATGAACATGTGGAATCTTTGCAAGTCCTTCCATCGCATGCCGGGTCAGTTCCAGTTCTCTCTGCTCGATTGTCTCAAATCCAATCTTATTAATATATGAAATTGCGGCTGCAAGTCCGGCTGCACCGGCTGCATTTACAGTTCCTGCCTCGAACTTATGCGGAAGCTCAGCCCATACCGCTCCTTCTGTCGTTACGGACTGGATCATCTCGCCGCCTGTCATAAATGGCGGCATCTCTTCCAGTAATGCTTCTTTTCCATATAACACGCCGATACCCATCGGTCCCATCAGCTTATGACCGGAAAATGCAAGAAAATCCGCATCCAGATCTTTGACATCGATTGGCATATGCGGTGCGCTCTGTGCCGCATCTACTACAATAACCGCGCCGACCGCATGTGCAAGCTTTGAAATCTTCTTGATCGGATTCACACAACCGAGGACATTGGATACCTGTCCGATCGCTACAAGCTTTGTCTTCTCATTGATTCCTGCTGCAAGTGTCTCATCTGTCAAAGTACCGTCCTTCTCACAGTTCAGATACCGGACCGTTGCACCTGTCATTCTCGCTGCCATCTGCCATGGGAGAATGTTGCTATGATGCTCCATGATGCTGACTGCGATCTCATCTCCTGCTTTCAAATGACTGCATGCATAGCTGTATGCAACAAGGTTCAGACTCTCTGTTGTATTTCTTGTAAAGATGATTTCTTTTTCAGAATCTGCATGAATAAAATCACGCACAACTTTTCTGGCATCTTCATATGCTTCTGTTGCTGCAAGGCTCAGCGGATAGAAACCACGAAGCGGATTTGCATTGCTTTCTTCATAAAAACGCTTCTCTGCTTCAATTACAACTGCCGGCTTCTGTGCTGTAGCCGCATTGTCTATATAAATGGTTTTATTTGTCTGTAATAACGGAAAATCCTCTTTATAATTCTTCTCTATCATCTGCCATTACCTCCGCAAGCTGTGCTTCTACCAGCTTCTGTGTCTGCTCGTCTCCTATGTGGCGATATAACATCTCGAATTTGCCGCGTGTCATGATATCCTCCGCAGTCTCCTTGTCGATGCCTCTTGATTCAAAATAAAATAATGTCTCCTCATCCAGTTCGCCGATCGTTGCACCGTGAGAACCTTCTACATCCTCCTCTGCACAGAGAATGATCGGGATCGTCTTATTGATCACATCATCACCAAGCAGTAGTACATTTTCTGTCTCTGCACCTGTGGATTCGGATGTGCCGTTCTTGAAATCGATCGTTCCACGAAATACTTTCTCTGCTGCATCCTTTAAGGTTCCATCTACCTGGATCTCACAATTCGTCTTCTTACCGAAGTGATTTATGATCAGGTTCACATCAATCTTCTGTGTCTTCTGTCCAAGGTAGCCGATCTCGACCTGTGTATCTGCTCCTGTACCCTTAAGATCTGTACGGATTCCGTTATAGAGATCACCTTTTCCGATAAAGATCTGAAGGATATCGAACTTTGCATTTTCATCGCAGACACAACCGATATCATTTAACAGAGTCTGTTCTTCATCCTGCATAAATACCTGTACCAGACGAACACGGCTGTCTTTCTTTGCCTGTATCATCGTACGATATGCCAGTGAACCTGCCTGCTCACTTTTCTTTGTAAATGTCTCAATTATGGTTGTATTCGTACCTTCTTCTGCCGTCAGATAACATGCACCTGCCGCAGATGCTGCTGTCGTTCCATCAACAGCCAGACGGATCGTTGCCTTTGCGTCTTTGTCCGAAGCAGTCAGAACTGTTTTTTCTGTCTGCGCATCTGCAAAGATCGAATCTGCCTCTCTTCCTGCTCCACTCTCAACTGTGGCAAATTCTGCCACATCCCCGGATATCAGGCTGTTTGTCTCTTTATCCTCAAATGCTTCCTCTACCGTCACCTTACATGGTGCTATATCAGGATTCCATGAAACCTTTGTATCATTCATATGAAGCCAGTACCATGTTTTGGATGGAAGTTTATTAATATTGATTGTATTCTTGTCCATTGCTCATTTCCTCCTAACCTATACTGCCCTTCATTTCCAGACGGATCAGATTGTTCATTTCCAAAGCATATTCCAGTGGAAGCTCCTTTGATACATTGTCCGCAAATCCACTAACGATACAAGCTCTGGCATCTTCCTCGCTCATACCACGGGACATCAGATAGAATACTGCATCATCACTGATACTGCCGATCTGTGCCTCATGTCCGACATTTGCCTTTCTGGTACGGATATCCATTGCCGGGATCGTATCAGATCTTGAGATGGAATCCAGCATCAGCGACTGACAGGATACTGCTGCCTTGGCATTCTCTGCTTCCTTTGCTACTACAACGGAAGAACGGAAAGTACTGATACCGCCATCCTTTGAAATAGATCTTGTATTAATGTAAGAACTGGTATCCGGTGCGCTGTGAACGACCTTTGCTCCGGTATCCAGATTCTGTCCTTTTCCGGCAAATGTGATACCGGTAAACTCCATCTTCGCACCCTTTCCTTTCAGGATACTCATTGGATACAGATAGGATACATGCGATCCGAAGGATCCGGAAACCCATTCGATCGTTCCGCCTTCCTCTACAACCGCACGTTTTGTATTCAGGTTGTACATATTCTTTGACCAGTTCTCAATCGTGGAATAACGAAGCTTCGCATTCTTACCAACAAATAATTCCACGCATCCGGCATGGAGATTTGCCACATTATATTTTGGTGCAGAACAGCCTTCAATGAAATGAAGATCCGCACCCTCATCTACTATGATAAGCGTATGTTCAAACTGTCCGGCTCCCGGTGCATTCAGACGGAAATAAGACTGCAACGGGATCTCTACGGATACGCCCTTGGGTACATATACAAAGGAACCGCCTGACCATACAGCACCATGAAGGGCAGCAAACTTGTGGTCATTAGGACGAACCAGCTTCATAAAATGCTTTCTTACCATATCTGCATATTCGCCATTTAATGCACTCTCCATATCAGTATATACAACGCCCTTTTCAGCTACCTCCTGACGGACATTGTGGTATACCAGCTCGGAATCATACTGTGCTCCGACACCTGCAAGAGATTTTCTCTCTGCCTGTGGGATGCCCAGTCGTTCAAATGTATTCTTGATATCTTCCGGCACATCAGACCATTTTGCTTTCATATTTGTATTTGGTCTGACATAGGTTACGATGTTGTCCATATTCAGACCTTCAATCGATGGTCCCCAGTCCGGTACTTCCATATTATTATAGATCTGCAGGGATTCCAAACGGAAGGTCTGCATCCATGCCGGATCATGTTTTTCTTTTGAAAGCTGCTCAACGATCTCAGGTGTCAGTCCTGCCTTGATCTTATAAGCATCTTTTTCATCATCTTTGAAGTCATATATATTTCTGTCTATGTCTTCTACATATGTTTTTTCTTTCATTTCTATCGGATGCTCCTTTCAAAGACTACAGGTTCTGCTCTGTCTTCTCGTATTTTGCAAATCCATTCCGGTTGATCTCCTCTACCAGAGATGCGTCACCGGTCTGTATGATCTTACCTTCTACCATAACGTGTGTATGATCAACAGATAAGGACTCCAGAATCTTCGTGCTATGGGTAATGATCAGAAGACTGCCCTTGCAATTCTTCTGGTATTCTTCGATACCGGCAGATACTGTTCTTACAGCATCAACATCCAGACCGGAATCTGTCTCATCAAGAATTGCAAGTGAAGGCTTCAGCATCAGGAGCTGTAAGATCTCTGCCTTCTTTTTCTCACCACCGGAAAATCCAACATTCAGATCACGTTCTGCATAAGCTGGATCCATCTGAAGGATCTCCATTGTACGCTCCAGCTCTTTCTTGAAATCATATAAACGCTGTCTTTTTCCTGTCTTCTGCTCCAATGCATTTCTGATAAATGAACTTAAAGTCACACCCGGAACCTCAAGTGGATTCTGGAAGGACAGGAAGATTCCTGCTTTCGCACGCTCATTGACAGGAGCCTCTGTAATATTTTTACCCCGGAACCAGATCTCTCCGCTCTTTATGGTATATCTTGGATTTCCCATGAGTGCATAGCCAAGTGTTGATTTACCTGTTCCGTTTGGTCCCATGAGAACGTGTGTCTCACCTTTTCCAATCGACAGATCAACACCGTGAAGAATCTGCTTCTCCTCTACATCTACATATAAATTCTTTACATTTAATAACTGTTTCTCTGACATATTCGTGCCTCCTGTATATTCATCTATTCTTTCACTGTTTGTCCGGCTTTTCCTGCCACATCAGCAAGTGTCATATTATCAAAATAATTATTGATCAGATCGGCAAGTCCTTGCCAGATCGGTAATGTATAACATAATTCCGACCGGTCACATGGTACTGAATCATCCTTCAGGCAGGATACCGGTGCAAGGGTTCCTTCGGTCAGTTTGAGGATCTCTCCCACACTGTATTCCTCCGGTTCTCTGGTCAGACGATAGCCACCTCCATGTCCGCTTGCCGCTTCGATCAGATGTGCTTTTGACAACATCCGGGTGATACTTTCCAGATATTTCTGTGACAGCTCTTCGTGTTGTGATATTTCTTTTAGTGGTATAAAACTGCCATCATGATTTATCGCCAGATAAACCATAACGCGTAATGCATACCGTCCTTTTGACGAGATGACCATAGTATTTCTCCCTCTTTCCAAATTATGCTACAAAGATAATATTCCTATTCACCTACCATGTCAATAGGCGAATAATATTTTTGTTGCTTTTTCGACTGTAAACCTTTAAACTGGAACAGTATGGCACGTATAGATAATTGCGTAAGCATTAGTTACTAATATGCATAAATCTGAATTACGCAATCATCTATATAATAAAGAAATAGATAGGGTTAGTTTATGAGTAATAAAAATACGAAAAGTTTTGGAAGCAGATGGGGATTCATTCTGGCTTCTGTAGGTTCTGCCGTTGGTATGGCAAATGTCTGGGGATTTCCAAATAAATTGGGAAGTAATGGTGGCGGCGCATTTCTGCTGATCTACCTGCTTTTTATCTTTATATTCAGCTATGTGGCACTTCCGACCGAATTTGCGATCGGACGAAGAGCCGGAACAGGAACACTTGGCGCTTATAAATATGCATGGGAAACAAGAGGTAAAAAAGCCGGTACTGCAGGTGGACTGCTCGGGTGGCTTCCACTTGCAGGCTCCTTATGTATCGCGATCGGTTATGCGATCATCGTTTCGTATATTTTAAAAGCCTTCCTTGATTCTCTGGTCGGAACTTTAATGCATGAAGATACAGCAGCCTGGTTTGATTCATTTTCATCCAAACCGTTCTCCGTGATCCCGCTTCACATTATCGTGGTAGCCGGAACGCTTCTGACTCTGTTCTTTGGAGCACATAGCATAGAGAAAACAAATAAGATCATGATGCCGTTATTCTTCATCATTTTTCTGATCCTTGCAGTCCGTGTTGCTATGCTTCCGGGCGCAGCAGAAGGATATAAGTTCATGTTCACACCGGACTGGTCAAAGCTTGCTGATCCTATGATCTGGATCTGGGCAATGGGACAGGCATTCTTCTCCCTGTCAGTTACGGGAAGCGGCATGATCGTCTATGGCGCTTATCTGTCAAAGGATGAAGATGTTGTCGGGGTTGCCAGACATACTGCGATCTTTGATACGATCGCTGCCGTTGTCGCAGCACTGGTCATTATCCCGGCATGTTTCTCTTATGGCGTTGATGTCGGAGCAGGTCCAAGCCTTCTCTTTGTTACCCTGCCGACCATCTTACAGAATATTCCGCTCGGACGGTTATTTGCAATTATCCTGTATATAGCAATGATCTTCGCCGGTGTAAGCTCCCTTCAGAATATGTTTGAGGCGGTTGCTGAATCACTCTTACACCAGTTTCCGAAGCTCAGCCGTACCGCAGTCCTGATCATCATCGGTGTGTTATGCCTTGGCTGTGGCATCGGTATGGAAATGATCTCCAAATGGGGACCTTGGATGGATATTGTTTCGATCTACATTATCCCGATCGGCGCAACCATCGGCGCTGTCTCATGGTTCTATGTCATGAAGAAGGATGAACTGCTCGAAGCTGTTAACTGCGGCAGCAAAAAGAATCGTGGCACACTCTGGTATTCCATCGGACGCTACCTCTATGTACCACTTGCCATTGTATTATGTGCAGTTGCGTTGTTTAAACATATATCGTTCTAAAAAACAAAACGTCCGCCTCGCTCAGTTTTTCGCCGAACAGTCTGCGGAAATAGTCGCCCGAGTC
>OGXJ01000843.1_pt1 | contig 24052 bp, 19 predicted proteins | sample 1576231 | NCBI WGS metagenome assembly OGXJ01 (sample SAMEA3541539, study PRJEB24748) | human gut metagenome | biome: human gut; feature: human-associated habitat; material: faeces | place: China | collected 2012
GTTAGATCATCCCAAAATATTTGAATGCTTCTCGGATTGCTTTCTCTTTTTCCGGCGGACACTGGGGCTGTCTGGAATCCTCGGACTTCGGCAGATTATAGTTCTTACCAACCCCAATCCCACATTTTCGTTTAATCTGTGAGATATAGAGGTTGGACACCTTTAACCCGGTATGCTCCAACACATACTCCTTGATCTGCGGATAGGTTGCCCCATCCTGAAATTCGGACATATCCATATCTTCCAAAGAGAACTCAACCCGAATCTTTTTCGAGTCGACCTCACCCTTGGAAAGCAAGACAACCGTCTCCACATGATAAGTATTCGGAAACATATCCACGCAGCATATCTTCTCCACTCTATACCCTCTGGCCATAAATATCTGCAAATCCCTTGCCAGGCTTGTTGGTTTACATGAAATATAAACCATATTCTCAACGCCATACTCTATGATTTTCCCGATAGCCTTCGGATGGATACCGTCTCGTGGTGGATCAAGAATTATATAATCAGGTTTTTCCTCTATCTCATCAAGCACCTTGAGTACATCACCTGCGATAAATTTACAGTTATCAAGACCATTACGGGCAGCATTTTCCTTTGCTGCGCAAACTGCCTCCTCAACTATTTCGACACCTACTACTTCCTTACACACCGGTGCCATAAGCTGCGCGATGGTGCCGGTTCCGCTGTAGAGGTCGTAGACTGTTTTACCGTTTAGTGAATCCTTGTCATCTCCCAGGATAAACTCTCTCGCTGTCTCATAGAGCACCTCTGCTCCGAGTGAGTTGGTTTGGAAAAATGAGAATGGTGTGATTTTGAATTTCAGACCTAAGAGCTCCTCGTAGAAATATGAATCTCCGTAGAGCACCTCTGTGCCCTCGTTTTTGACCACATCCGCCACGCTGTCATTTTTTGTGTGTAAAACGCCTTTAAATCTGCCGTCATAGTGCCTGGTCAAAAGCGCATATCTAAAGCCTGCGAGCAGCTCCTCCTCGTTGAAGCCTTCTGTCTGTGTGGTGGTGACAAGGTCGACTATGATTTCACCGGTTTTTGTTGCCTTTCTGACAAGCAGATGACGCAGATATCCCTTGTGTGTTGCTCTGTGGAAATATGGGATATTGTTTTTGGAAAAATAATCAAGTGTTGCCTTTAATATTGTCCTGAAATCCTCATCCACTATCTGACAGTCTGATACTGTCACAAGGTCATAAAAGCTTCCTCTTTTATGCATGCCAAGCGCAAGAGGACCATCCTTGTACTCATCACCGAAGGAAAATTCCATCTTGTTTCTGTATTCACTCTTTTTCGGACTTCCATGTATCCCTATAAACTCATATCCTGACTCTTTTTCAGTGCCGATAGCATCCGAAATGAGCTTTTTCACCTGGGTAAGCTTCATATCAAGCTGCTTTTCGTAAGGCACTGTCTGATATGTACAGCCCCCGCACATTCCAAAGTGAGGACATGGCTCTTCTGTCTCCAGAGGTGATTTCTCAATTACCTCCATGAGTCTTCCCTCTGCCCTTTGATGCTTTACTTTATTTACAACAAATTCCACCTTCTGTCCCGGAATTGTATTTTTCACAATTACTCTGTCGCCGTCATCTGTAACGGCTATTCCCTTGTTCGGGAAGTCTACTCTTTCTACGGTTCCTGTTCCTCTAAATCCTTTTTTCATGTAATTCTTATCTCTCTTTAAACTTTATTATTTCTTTGTATGCCTGACTGCAAATGCCTTGCTTCACAAATAAAGAAAAATGAGGACTACATATGTAGCCCCCATTATCTAAAAACGATTATTTCTCTTCTTTAGTCTTTGGTGCCTCTTTTTCCTCTTCAGCATCATCATCGTCTTCATCCTCGAAGAAATCATCATCGAATTCATCATCATACTCATCATCGAAATCATCTAAATAATCCGGTGTGAAAAATCTGTAGATACCATATGCCGCTGCTGCAACTGCAACTAACACACCTATGACAGCAAATATGATAACAGCCTTGGAAGGCTTCTTCTCTTCCTCTTCTTTTTTGAGAAGGTCATTAAGCTTTGCCATGCTGAGCTTCTCTGTAAGCTTGTTGTCCTTTAATAATTCTTCAACTTTACACATAATTGAATCCGCTCCTTTTCCAAAAGTAATTGTCAAATGCTATTTGTTAAATCTATTATAGCATATTATATCCAATTTTCCTATAAAAATTACAATATTTTTAGTCAATTTTTTTCAATTTGGCAAATGAGGCAAACATCTTTTTGGTACCTGCCTTGTCGAAGTCCACTGTGACCTCATAATCCCTGCCGCCTTCTACGATTGCCATGACCTCGCCTGCACCAAACTTGATATGTGATACTCTGTCGCCTACCTTATATGAAAGACCGCCGGTGGTATTGGCACTGGCAAATGACTTCTGGTTGCTCACAGGCGTGTAAACCGGTGTCCTTGTGCGCTGTGTATTAAAGGTGGTCGCATACTCTGTACCGTATGTAGGTGTCTTTTTGAAAGCTTCCTTAGCCTTTCTGTAGGTGCTCTGTGAATTTCTTTCAATGTCATCATCCCGGCGCTTTGGCTCATAAACCTCGCCTGCCATAAGCTCACGCGGAATCTCCTTCACAAATCGAGATACCTTGTTGAACTGTGTCTCTCCACGCACCATGCGCATACGTGCAGATGTGATGGTCAGATGCTCCTTGGCCCTCGTGATGCCAACATAAGCAAGACGCCTTTCCTCCTCTATCTCGCTTGTCGCATCATCACTCGTGATAGACATATAGCTAGGGAAAAGACCATCCTCCATGCCCGCCAGATACACATTCGGAAACTCAAGTCCCTTAGCACTGTGCAGAGTCATAAGAACCACATAGTCGCTGTTTTCATCAAGACCATCTATATCGGCTACAAGCGCCACTTCTTCCAAAAAGCCACTGAGAGTAGGAGCCTCCTCCCCCTGCTCGTAATCAACAGCCTTGTTTATAAGCTCATCAATATTCTCAATACGCTGCTCTGCTTCATCCGTGCCCTCAGCCTTCAGCTCATCGACATAGCCGGTCTCATCGATTATTGCCTGTATAAGCTGCGAAACCGAATCCATCTCGGCTCTCGCACGAAGTGACTGTATAAACATCACAAAAGGCTTTATCTTGCCTGCCGACCTCGCCATGCCCGGCACCTCATCGACGTAGCGCAGTGCCGTATAGAAATCTATCCCCTTCTCTAGAGCATAGTCTGTCACCTTATTGATGCTTGTAGCTCCGATGCCGCGCTTTGGCACATTTATTATTCGCTTTACCGCAAGGTCATCATGTCCATTGTCAATAGTCTTTAAATATGCAAGAATATCCTTTATCTCTTTTCTGGCATAGAAATTCACGCCGCCGACAATCTTGTATGGGATGTTGGCCGCAATAAATTTCTCCTCGAAAAGACGTGACTGTGCGTTGGTTCGGTAAAGCACAGCACAATCCTTATAGCGCGCCTCGCCCTTTCTCACGAGTCTCGCTATCGAGCGCGCCACATAATCCGCTTCCTCAAAGCCGCTCTCAAGCTGTTCAAATGTAATCCTGTCTCCTGCTCCGTTGTCGGTCCAAAGGCGCTTGTCCTTTCTTCCCACATTGTTGGAAATGACGCTGTTGGCAGCATCCAGAATATTCTGGGTCGACCTGTAATTCTGCTCCAGCTTTATAACCTTTGCATCCTCAAAATGCTTCTCAAAGTTTAAGATATTGTAGATATTGGCACCTCTGAACTTGTAAATGGACTGATCATCATCACCAACCACACACAAATTCTTATACTTCATGGCGAGAAGCCTGATAAGCTCAAACTGCACGGTGTTGGTATCCTGGTACTCATCCACCATGATGTATCTGAAACGCTCCTGGTAGTAATCAAGCACCTCCTTATCCAGCTTGAAAAGCTCTACTGTCTTCACAAGCAGATCATCAAAATCGAGTGCATTATTCTGCTTTAAAGCATTCTGATACTCCTTGTATACAAGTGCCTGCTTGCGCTTCACAAAGTCACCTGTGAAGCGGTTTTCAAACTCTATCGGATCAATCATCTCATCCTTTGCCGATGATATGACATTTAAAAACATCTTTTCCTTATACATCTTGGTATCTATCTCAAGGCGCTTGCAGATGTCCTTCATCAAAGACTTCTGGTCGTCAGCATCATATATGGTAAAATTCGTATCATATCCCAGCCTGTCAATATACCTGCGCAGTATACGCACACATGTCGAATGGAATGTAGAAACCCATATGCTTTCCGAACCATAGCCCACCATATCATCAATTCTCTCACGCATCTCTCCCGCAGCCTTGTTTGTAAAGGTGATTGCCATGATATTGTAAGGATTGACACCACACTCATCTATCAGGTAAGCAGTCCTGTATGTAAGAACCCTGGTCTTGCCACTGCCTGCCCCCGCTAAAATAAGAAGCGGTCCCTCTGTGGTCAAAACGGCCTCCCTCTGCTGTTCATTCAACATATCTAAGTTCATCTGTTTTCCTCTCAATTCTCCAGTCTTATTACAGGCACACATACCATAAATAAAAAAATAATTTATCTACAGCATACCACAAACATATGTTTTGCACAACCCAATATGAGAAAATTCAAAAAAAACTTGTCATATAGTTTTCAATACTATATAATAAAAGCCTGAGGTGATGATATGGAGAATGACGTTAAAGAATTTTTATCAGAATTATTAAAACAGCTTAAATCAATAGATTACATAAAGCCGGAGGATATACCAAACATTGATCTGTATATGGATCAGGTCACAACCTTCATGGACGAGCAGCTCGCTGCATCAAAGCGCTATGAAAGCGACAAAATCCTTACAAAGACAATGATAAACAACTATGCCAAAAACAATCTGCTCCCTTCTCCGGACAAGAAAAAGTATTCTAAAGAGCATGTGCTCACACTGCTTTTTATATATTATTTCAAAAATATATTAAGTATCAACGATATCCGCTCAATTCTTAATCCCCTTACCGAGAAGTATTTCGGCAACGATGACGGATTTACGATGCAGGATGTCTATACGGAGGTTTTTGGCTTAGAGGCAGAGGAGTCGCAGAAGCTCCTAAAGGATCTCGGCAAGAAATACAAGATTGCCGGCGAGACATTTGAGAATTTCCCTGCTGAGGATCAGAAATTTCTCCACACATTCAGCTTTATCTGCATGCTGAGCTTTGATGTCTACATCAAGAAAATGCTGATTGAGCGCATGATTGACGATCTAAATGAAGAAAAAGAGGCTTCTAAAAAAACAGGCTCAAATTAACGAGCCTGTTTTTCTTTTCCCCTATGATAAACTAATCCTCTTTGTCAGAGCCATCCTCCATGCGTGAAAAAACCATATCATATCCATCGTTGCCGTAGTTTAAGGATCTGTTCACACGGCTGATTGTGGCTGTGGAAGCCCCGGTCTTTTCTGCTATATCAAGATATGTCTTCTGCTCTCTAAGCATCTTTGCCACTTCAAATCTCTGTGATAGAGAAAAAAGCTCATTTACAGTACAAACATCCTCAAAAAATGTATAACACTCTGCTCTATCCTTGAGACACAAAATAGCATCAAACAAATGGTCTACTGCTTCTGTTTTAAGATTCTTGCTCATCGTGTTCTCCTTTTTCATGCGATTTATTTACATTTAATTTTAACATATTAAAGTTTTAAAGTAAACAGCTTTCTTGCAATTAAATTATGATATGTTATACTAGTGTTACTATCGCCTAATAAATCAGAATGGAGTAAATTGAAAATGAAAAAAGTAGGATATTTCTTTTACACATTTGTCCCACTGCTTGCAGTTGAGGCAATTCAGACTATCGCCTTATTCTTTATGATGGGAATGGGAGGGTTTGGACAGGGTTTTGTCGGAAAGCTTGCTTTTCCGTCTGCAAACGTATCGGACCGCCTTGAAAAGACATTTACCTCTGTAAATTTTAACATGATGATTATGGTCATCTATGCACTCATTACCATTGCGATTTTTGGCATGTGGTACTATGCCAGATACGAAGGTAATTTTCTTCCATCCCCTAAGAAAACCTTCAATCCCATGATGATTGTGGCAATCGTCATACTCGTGCCGGGTACACAGTTTGCTGCCAATTTCATCGCTAACTTAACCGGCTACATCCGTCCCGACTGGCTGCAGCAGTACAATAAACTTTTTGAGACATCAGGCATCACAGATACCACCTTTGTAACAGTACTTTATTCTGTAATACTGGCGCCAATCTGTGAGGAGCTTATATTCCGCGGTGTGACCATGCGCTGTGCCAGAAAGGCTTTGCCATTTGCTCTTGCCAATCTGATGCAGGCTGCACTTTTCGGACTGTTCCATCTCAACTGGATTCAGGGCATATATGCCTTTGCACTTGGCATCGTGCTCGGATATGTCTGCGAACGCGGTGGCTCGATATACTACTCTATGGGGCTTCATCTGCTTTTCAACCTTTGGGGCACACTTTCAGGATTTTTCCCTGATCCCGGTAATAGTGTAGTGGTCTTTGTGATTGTGATTGCTGTTACAATTGTTTCACTGGTAGTCGGATTTGTACTGTTTAATAAGGGTCGAAGAAAACGCATTGTTAATCAATCATTGCCTGAGCATCCCATAAATTCTACAGGAATATAGACACGCCCGCCAGACTTACTATCATCATAATCATGCCTGCAAGCAGTACTCCGAGCATGACAGCGGCAACTGTTGACTTGAAATCCATATCAAGGATACTTGCCGCAAGTGTTCCTGTCCATGCACCTGTTCCCGGAAGCGGGATACCCACGAAAAGTAAAAGTGCAACAAACAGACCTCTTCCGGCCTTTGCCTGAAGCTTCTTACCACCCTTCTCTCCTTTTTCAAGGCAGAAGCTAAAAAACCTACCAATGACCGGTTTGTCAGCTCCCCAGATGAGCACCTTTCTTGCAAAAAGATAAATAATTGGGACCGGAAGCATATTTGCAATGATACAAACGATAAATGATGGCACTATCGGCAGCCCCATCACCTGCGAAACCGGAACTGCTCCTCTGAGTTCAATAAGTGGTACCATTGAAATTAAAAAGATGTAAATATATTTTTTTAACATGAATAATTCTCCAAAAATTTAATTAATGTATGCATCTGCTCATCAGTTCCTATGGATATGCGCAGATAGTCGTTGATTCGCTCAGGTGAACTGAAATGTCTGACAAATATATTGTCTGCCTTAAGGTCCTCAAAAAGCTTTGTTGCAGAAACATTTGCAGGCTTTGCAAATATAAAGTTGCTCTTTGAGTCACAGAATGTAAAGCCAAGTCTCTTAAGTTCTTTCTTTGTCCACTCACGTGTCTTTATGACCTTTGCTGTGGTCTCTTCAAAGTATGCTCTGTCTTTTATCGCTGCTGTAGCTGCTTCGATTGTGATTCTGTCCATGGTATATGAATTGAACGAATATTTCACATCATTCAGATACTTGATAAGCACAGGACTTGCCATGGCAAAACCAACTCTTGAGCCTGCCAGCGCGCGTGATTTTGAGAATGTCTGTACCACGATGACATTATCATATTTGTCAATGAGCGGCAGCGCACTCTCCCCGCCAAAATCTACATATGCCTCATCTACTACGACAATTACATCCTGATTGTGCTCTATTATGTCCTCTATCTCATCAAGAGGCATGAGCTTTCCTGTCGGAGCATTAGGGTTTGGAAATACCACTCCGCCGTTTGCCTTATAGTAATCTGACGGTACTATTGAAAAATCATCAGACAAAGGAAGCTGCTCATAAGGGATTCGAAGCATATCTGCCCACACATCATAAAATGAATATGTAATATCAGGAAACAGTATCGGCTTTTTTGAATTGAAAAATGTCATAAAAATCATGGCAAGTACATCATCAGAGCCAACTCCGACAAACACCTTCGAGCTGTCTATCTTATAGAAATCCGCAATTGCATTTACCAGCTTATCAACCCTTGGGTCAGGATACAGTCTTAAATCATCGGTATTGAAATTACTTAAAACCTCCTTCACTCCCGGCGCTGGCGGATATGGATTCTCATTTGTATTTAACTTAATAACACAGGTATTCTTTGGCTGTTCTCCCGGTGTATAAGGTACAACCCTTCGAATGTTATTTTCCCAGTCTCTCATTCTTTTCCTCCAAATTTAATTATATGTCAGCCCTTACATATTACTGATTATTCAATTTTCTTCTCTGAAAAAACATGATACCAAACATAAAATCAGCGTTTTTATTCACTATAAAATATGCACCAAAAAAAATGCTAACAATTTAACTTTACCTCATTTACTTATGTTTGTAAAGGTTGTATATTACACTTAATCACTATTTTTATATATATTTTTATCTATTTTTAATCAAGGGGGATTATAAATAATGACTAAAAATAATTCAAAGGATCTCACTGTAGGTTCTCCTACCGGGCTCATTCTGGGCTTTTCTCTTCCGTTGCTTCTCGGAATGCTTTTCCAGCAGGTTTACAGCCTTATGGATACTATAATCGTCGGTCGTTTTCTAAGTGTTTCGGCCTTAGCCGCAGTTGGCTCTACCGGAAGCATCTGCTTTCTCATCATCGGCTTCTGTCAGGGTGTGTGTGCAGGCTTTTCACTTCCTATAGCACAGCGCTTTGGTGCCAAGGATGAAAAAGGACTTAAAAAATATGTAGGAAATGCAGGAATTGTGTCTGTAATTATCGCAATAATCATGACGGCACTCACTGTGCTTCTCTGTGGTCAGATTCTGACCTGGATGAATACGCCAGGCGACATTTACGACCTCGCTTACCAGTATCTGATTGTCATATTTGCAGGCATTCCTGTCACAATACTGTACAATCTGCTGTCAGGATATCTGAGATCTCTCGGCAACTCGGTCATACCTGTTATTTTCCTTATAATCGCGGCTGTTCTAAATATCGGTCTTGATTTACTTTTCATTCTGGTATTTAACATGGGCGTGTTTGGAGCGGCTTTTGCAACCGTACTGTCACAGTGTATATCAGGAGTGCTGTGCATCATTTACATAGCAAAAAAGGTACCTCTGCTGCATGTAAGCAGAGACGATTTGGAGCTTGACTCTTCATATGTCAGAAATCTGATGGTCATGGGACTTCCTATGGGTTTTCAGTATTCGATAACCGCTATAGGCAGCGTCATACTGCAGACTGCCGTAAACGGCTTAGGCTCCATCGCAGTTGCCTCAATGACCGCTGCAAGCCGTATTTCAATGTTTATGATGTGTCCATTTGACGCACTCGGCTCCACAATGGCCACCTACAGTGGACAAAATGTCGGCGCAGCCAAATTTGAACGTGTAAAGAAGGGGCTTATTTCAGCCTCAGTGATAGGATCGATCTATTCGGTTTTGATTTTTGTGGCACTGCTGTTTATAGCCAACTATCTGATTTACATGTTTGTATCACCAAGCGAAACAGAGGTTGTCGCACAGGCTCATCAGTTTCTGCTGACAAATGCATTTTTCTACATTCCGCTCGTTCTGGTAAACACAGTCCGTTTCACCATACAGGGCATGGGTTTTTCCGGCTTTGCGATGTTTGCAGGAGTAGCAGAAATGATTGCGCGTTCACTCATCGGACTTGTATTTGTACCGATATTCGGCTTTTCTGCCGCCTGCTTTGCAAGCCCACTCGCATGGATATTCGCAGATGCCTTCCTGGTGCCTGCATTCATCCACTGCCTTCACAAGCTACAAAAACGGTAAATTCATCCTAATGACACATCTTTAGTAAAAAGTCATTAACAATAATGGCTTTAACAGGTCCTTTAAAAATCAGTTTATCTCACAGCCGAGGAAAGCACCGGCGAATCATACTATAGTATGGTTCGCCGGTGCTTTCCGCATTATAAAAAGATAATTGAAAATCTTATGCATTTACCGCATCTATAAATTTTTGGAACGCTGCACGTCCCTCATCAGTGCACTTGTACACTCCGGCACACTCAAGCACTTCTTTAAATACAAGTCCAATCTCCTCATTGATGATACCATCAATATTAGACTCATCAATCTTATCATACTTAGACATAAACTTAAGAGCCCAGTCAGCATGTGATGCAAGAGTCTCTGTCGAGTGCAGATCCTTTCCTGTAAGGATTGCATCCCTAAGCTCTGCCATCTCACCCTTTAATCTGGCCGGAAGCACTGCAAGTCCCATTACCTCGATAAGTCCGATATTCTCCTTCTTTATGTGATGAAGGTGGGCATGCGGATGATATACACCAAGCGGATGCTCCTCTGTGGTGATATTGTTTCTGAGCACAAGGTCAAGCTCATAGTCTCCGTCACGACGTCTTGCTATAGGTGTGATAGTGTTGTGTGGCTCTCCATCTGTCTCTGCAAAAATAAATGCTTCTTCATCTGTATAGCCTCTCCATGCAAGAAGAATCTTATCTGCAAGGTCAATAAGCTTATCTTTGTCTGCTGACTTGATTCTAATAACAGACATAGGCCATTTTACGATACCTGCCTCGACATCCTCGTAGCCCTTGAATGTGATTTCTTTCTCTATCGGAGCCTTTGCCATAGCGAAGGTATAGTGTCCGCCCTGGAAATGATCATGGCTTAGGATAGAGCCTCCAACGATTGGCAGATCTGCATTTGAGCCTACAAAATAATGTGGAAACTGTGTTACAAAATCAAGCAGCTTTCCAAATGTGGCACGCTCGATTTTCATCGGTGTATGCTTTGAATTGAACACGATACAATGCTCATTATAGTATACATATGGTGAGTACTGGAAAAACCACTGGCTGTTATTTATTGTAACAGGGATAATTCTGTGGTTTTCTCTTGCAGGATGGTTTACGCGGCCTGCATAGCCCTCATTTTCCTTACAAAGCTGGCACTTTGGATATGCGCTCTGCTTAGCATTTTTAGCGGCAGCAATTGCCTTTGGATCCTTCTCTGGCTTTGAGAGATTGATTGTCACATCAAGTGTGCCATACTCTGTGTCTGTGGTCCATTTCATATCCTTCTTTATGCGCTGTCTTCTGATATAATTGCTGTCACAGCTTAATTTGTAAAAATAATCGGTTGCCGCAAGTGAAGACTCATTATCGTATAAATCCTTAAAACGAGCTCTGATCACGCTTGGTGCATTTACAAGGCAGCCCATCAGCTTTGTATCAAAAAGATCCTTGTATACAATGCTGTTTTCTTTCATGATGCCATTGTCATATGCGTATGTCATCATATCCTCGAGTATACCCTCAAGCTTCTCCTCTGCCTCTTCCTGTGTCCATGCCGGCTGAGCCTCTATCTTTTCAAATGTCTCATCTTCGATGTCGTCCACTCCGAGTACCTCGAGAAGTCTGTTTACTGTGTATACCTCATCAGCAGGATCAACAAGTCCTGTTGTAAGACCATATTTTACTAATTCTAATATTCTCTCCTGAATCATGTCATGCTCCTTAATCATTGTCGAAAAAACCTGTTTATCCGTTACTGTTATTTCATATTGCTAATTTTATGCCAGACGGCTAGGTCCGTCTCCGATTGAAACAACATAAAACTCAGGTGTCTTTCCAACCTTCTCTTCATAAGCCTTTGTCAGGTTTGCCTTAAACTGATCAATAGCCTCGTCCTTTACTATGCTGACTGTACAACCGCCAAATCCGCCTCCTGTGATTCGTGATCCGATAACACCCGGAATCTTCCATGCCTCATCAACAAGTACGTCAACCTCAGGACATGATGTCTCATAATCATCACGAAGTGATACATGTGAAGCATTCATAAGCTTTCCAAATGTCTCAATATCATTTTCCTTCAGTGCCTTAACAGCCTTGATGGTACGCTGGTTCTCATAAACCGCATGCTTGCCTCTCTTACGTGCAACCTCATCCTTAATCGCATCCTTATGAGCCTCGAACTCTTCATCTGTCAGGTCACCGAGAGTCTTGATGTCACATACTGTCTGTAAATCCTTAAGAGCCTGTGCACTCTCATTTCTTCTGTCATTGTAAGCACTTGTTACAAGGCTGTGCTTAACCATGCTGTTTGTAACCACGATCTTTGCACCGTCCAAAACGATTGGTGCATACTCAAAATCAAGAGTATTGCAGTCAAGGAAAATTGCATTGTCCTTTTTGCCCATTGCAGATGCAAACTGATCCATGATACCGCAATTACAGCCGTTGTAGTTGTTCTCTGAATACTGACCGATAAGTGCAATATCCTGATTTGTCACGTCAAAGCCGTAAATATCCTTTAACATATATCCTGTAACCACCTCAAGAGATGCTGATGAAGAAAGTCCTGAGCCGTTTGGAATATTTCCGAATAAAACAATATCAAGACCGCTTTCAAGCTTCATTCCGCGTCCCTCGAAGGCCCACATAACGCCCATTGGATAGTTTGTCCAAAGTCCGTTTGGATCAGGTGTAAACTCATCAAGTGATGACTCAACCACCCCCAGATTGTCAAAATTCATAGAGTAGAAACGAAGCTTCCTGTCATCGCGCTTTCTTGCTGCCATATATGTGCCGATGGTCAGTGCACAAGGGAAAACATGTCCTCCATTGTAGTCAGTGTGCTCACCGATCAGATTTACACGTCCCGGAGCAAAATATACTCTGATATCCCCATCTGCTCCAAAAAGCTCCTTGAATTTGTCTAATACGTTCTGCTGTATCATTTTTTCTTCTCCTTTGCTGATTGTATTTGCGTTAAATTGATAGTTAAAATAATTCGTTTTTTCTTTATAACCCTATTATAACTGCACATTTTTACATTGCAATACATCCGACTGAAAATGCAACATAACAAATCAAATCATGCAACAAAATTACATATGTTATTATTTTATTTTTTAAAATTCTTAATAACATCAAGTGCCGGCAGCACATTTCCATCATAGTCAAAGAGTGCCTGATTTGCCCACTCATTGCCGCATGGTCCCGGATCGTTCATATACTTTAGCGAAGCAGGTGTAGCCCAGCCTGAGCCCGGTACAGGAATCCACGCAGGCTCCCACCAGAAAAATCCTTTTCCATGATCATCCACCACATTTGCCACTCTGTTTAAGAAATCCTTTGTAAAATCAGCCTGCCCCTCAATAGTCATAGGATAATCTATCTTCTCAACAAGCTCCGGTTTTGTCGCATAGCCCTTGCGCTCAGAGTCAGCAAGCTTCTCATACTCCTGATAGCTGTCCATTGTAAAGCCCATGGATACCTCAGCGATGATAAGGTCCTTATTGAAACGCTTTGCAATATCGTTCATATTGAACTCAAGCTGATCGAGAGAGCCGTGCCAGAAAGGATAGTATGACAATCCGATATACTCAAACTCCTCTCCTCTTTCGATGAAGTTTGTAAACCATCTGACATAAAGCTCATTGTTTCCACCATTATCGAGGTGAATCATAATCGGAATATCAGCATTTACCTTGCGGCAGGCACGTATTCCGGCATTCACAAATTTTGCTATATTATCGTAGTTAGGTACATTTCCCTCAGGCCACAAAAGTCCGTTTGAAAGCTCATTACCTACCTGAATCATTGTGACATTTACACCTGCCTCAATAATCTTTGTCAGATTTTCAAGTGTAAAATCATATACAGCCTGCTCCAGCTCGTCTACACCGAAATCTTTCCATGCCTTTGGCTTAATCTGCTTTCCCGGATCTGCCCAGAAATCACTGTAGTGGAAATTCAAAAGCACTCCAAAGCCTGCATCTGTGACCTTTTTTCCGATAGCAATAGTCTCAGCAAGGTCATTGTTACCCGCACCGTAAGGCTCACCATCCTCTGATTTTGGGTCATTCCACAGTCGAATGCGGATTGTATCAACATCATGCTCCTTCATGATGTCAAGAATATCCTTCTCCTTTCCATCCTCGTAGTATTTTGCTCCGCAGCGTTCCAGCTCGAGCAAGGTCGATAAATCCATACCCTTAATAAATTTTGACATTTTAATTCTCCTTAATTCTTATATCATTTATGATTAATCATATTCCGCGGAAGCAGAATGTGAATTCCATTTTCTCTGAGACATCAAGCAGGTACTCCGGATGAGTATGTGAGCCCCAGCTGTCGTCTCCGCCTACACCCATCTGCTTCTTTGCCACACGGACAACAGTATAGTGTACAGGTGGAAGCTCGAAATGATGTGCTGCATTTTCCAGCTCATGCGGTGTATATGGCAGTGCTGAGAACGAGAGCTCATCACCAAAGAACAGCATTCCTCTGCCCTTCTTATCCATTACCTTTGCATATCTTACTCTGCACTTGTTGCCGCTCTCCTGCGGAACGAGGTACTCTGCGACATTGTCTGCCACTTTATTCTCGTATACACCATACTTTCCGCCATGCTGTCTGTCCTCGTATGTCTCCTGTGGTCCGAGTCCGTACCATTTCACTGTATCATAATCGGCATCCAGCTTGAACATCATGCCAAACTCCGGCATATCGCCAAGTTCCTTTACAGGGTCATATGACAGAGTTGTCTCGATTGTTCCATCACCAAACACTCTGTATGTCACCTCGCATGAACTCTGCGGTGTGGTAGGCATGAAATAAGTGTATGTGATGGCGATATTGTTATCATTTTTTTCTACCCTTGGTGATGTATCTGCAAAGCGCTGGTTTTCTCTGGTGGTCACATACATGCTGGCAATCTTCCACTGTGCATAGCGCTGTGGCATCATGTTGCCGGAATCATTGTTGGTAGGTGTTCTCCAGAAATTCGGCAATGGGATAGTATTTGGAAGCATCTCGACGCCACCATATACATATGAAACCATTCCCAGATTCATTCTTGAGAAAAGTGCCTTGAAGTTCTCACCTCTTACAAGGATATTTCCGTTTCCAACAACAAGCTCAACTGATTTGTCGCATGAATACTCACTTACAGGCTTCTTTATCATATGCTGTCCGAATGCAATCTCATATCCTGCCTTTTCCCAGATGGTGTTTTCCTTCAATACAAATGATACCACAATACAGTACTCTTTTTCCACATCTATCATGGAATTTTTAAGAGTCACCGGCACCTCATAGCTTGCCTGCTCCATCGGTGGAACAGATATCTGAAGCCTTGTCCTGTAGACCTCATTTCCGTCTGCAAGAAGAATGGCAAAAGCATCAAAAACAGATGTATTTACAAAAAGATTTTTGTTTGTGACTGTAAAGATGTAGTCGCTGTCAAAATCAACTGAGATATTCTGATAATTGAACTTCACCTCCTGCATCTTCGGAGAAGCCTCTCTCTCTCCGCCGTAGCAGATGCCGTTTCCACTGAAATCTCCATCTGTAGGCCTGTCGCCAAAATCTCCGCCATATGTGAGGAACCATTTGCCGTATCTGTCCTTTTTGTAGATTGACTGGTCGATATAATCCCAGATAAATCCACCCTGATATCTAGGCTCGCGGTCAGAGAGCTCTGTATATTTATGCATAGCACCGCAGGAATTTCCCATTGCATGTGTATATTCGCAGCAGATAAATGGTTTCTCCGGATTCTCTGCAAGAAATTTCTCAATACCTGCAACCGAAGTATACATCTGGCTTTCCATGTCACTTGTGTCATTGTAGCTTCTATCGTTAAATACTCCCTCATAATGTACCAGACGATGCTTATCAAGCTGCCTGAAAAGCTGTGACATCTCATATATTGTCTTGCCGCCAAACGACTCATTTCCGCATGACCAGATAAGGATTGCCGGATGATTTTTATCTCTCTGATAGCATGAGTTGGCACGGTCCAGCATCATTTCTCTCCACTGTGGCTTGTCCTTTGGCACAACAAAGTCAAGGTCAACATAGCCCTTATTATATGCCTCCCATGTGCCGTGACTCTCAAGATTGTTCTCAGCTATCATATAGATTCCATAAATATCGCAAAGCTCATAGAGCATGGAATCATCAGGATAATGGCTTGTTCTTATTGCATTGATATTGTTCTTTTTCATTGTGACAATATCCTTTATCACCTCATCACGGTTTGGCACACGGCCTGTTATTGAGCTGAACTCATGGCGGTTTACACCCTTAAATACAATACGCTTACCGTTTAGCTTCATGAGTCCGTCTACCATCTCAAAGCGTCTGAAGCCTGCCAGCTGGCTGATAAACTCGGTCTCATTTCCATGCGTATCTTTAACTATAATTTTAACCTCATACAGATTCGGCTTTTCAGCGCTCCATAACAGAGGATTTTTCACATTACATGAGCCCTCGCAAATTTCCTTATTTCTAAGCTCTATATCAAACTCTTCCAATAAAAGTTTTGCCCTGTCATATTTTTCCACAGACAAATCGCCCAGCTCATAAAGCTTTACACTTGCAATACCATCACCATCTGCCTTTATTGACACACTAAGTGTACCCTCGTCAAAGGTATCATTAAGTGTAGGAACAACTGACAGATCCTCCACATGTGCACAAGGAACGGCATACAAAAATACATCCCTGAAAATGCCTGAAAATCTGTAAAAATCCTGATCCTCACACCAGCTGCTTGATGTCCATTTCCATACTCTGACCGCAAGCTTGTTCTCACCCTCAATAATATAATCAGTCAGCTCGAAATCAGACGGATCAAATGTGTCCTCACTGTAGCCGACATAGTGTCCATTCAGCCAGAGTGCAAAACCGCTCTCCACTCCCTGAAACGAAATACACACCCTCTTGTTCTTCATATTCTCAGGGATTGTGAAATACTTCACATAGCTTGCAACCGGATTAAAAATCTCAGGTACCTCGCCCGGCTTGATAAACTCATCAGCCTCCCACGGATATGTGGTATTCGTATAGATTGGCACGTCATAGCCTTCCATCTGGATATGTGCCGGAACCCTGATTTCATCCCAGCCTTTGCAATCATAGTCAGCTGCCTCAAAGCCACAAGGAGCCAGGGACTGATTCTTTGCATATGCAAACTTCCATAAGCCGTTCATATCATATCTCAGGCTTGATTTTCCTTTAATTTTCTCCAATTCATTTTTATAGCATACATGATCCGAATGAGCCGCAAGTCTGTTCTGCTCAAATATTTCCGGATTTTTAACAATATCTGAATCAAAATTACCCATATTTATACACTCCTATTTTATTTATTATTTGTCTTTTTAAACGTAAAGTCCTCTTGGTAAATTCCTCTTATAAGACGAAGGCAAATAATAAACATTATTTGCCTTCTTGATTTTTAACAATATTATTTTACTTTTATTTAACAGAACCTGTAATTCCCTCTGCAAACTGCTTCTGGAGTACAAAGAATACGATCATGGTAGGGATAGAGCAGAAAAGAACGCCCATCATCAGTACACCGTAATCTACTGTATATCCTGCTGCAAGGTTTGCGATAAGCATTGGCATTGTGATAGCATCAGGCTTATTGAGTATTACCTTTGGCCACAGGTATGAGTTCCATGCATTCATGAATGTGATAACTGCAGCTGCTGCATATGTTGATTTCTGTACAGGCATATACATCTTGAAGAAAATACCAATCTCACTGAGTCCGTCAATTCGTGCCGCCTCCATTATATCGACTGGGAAGTTTCTCGAATTCTGTCTGAACATCATGATGAGAAACGGCGTCGAAATAGCCGGGAGCATGAAGCCCCATACCGTATTTATAAAGCCGAGCTTTGACATCATCTTGAACAGAGGAATAAGTGTAGCTACCTGCGGAATCATCATGGCAAGAAGTAAAACTGAGAACAGCTTATCCTTTGCCTTGTCATGATAGAGCTCAAAGCCGTAACCGGCAAGTGAGCAGACAAGCAGTGCTATAATTGTCTGAACTGTTGCATTGATAAGTGAGTTTTTCATTCCAAGTGCAACGTTCTGTGATGCAAACAGTTTCTTTAAGTTCTCAATGGCATAGCCACCAAATGCAATTCTACCTCTTGCAACGTCAATAGACTTGTTGGTCGCTGCCGATATCATCCAGAAAAACGGAAATACTGAGATGAACGAAACTATTACAAGAAAAATGTATGAAGGTATAAGCCTTTTTTGTATTGATGATCCATGTTTTTTCTTAGTCACGCTTGTCACCTACTTTCAGATTGATAAATGCCAGTATAGCAACCATGATGAATACGATAACAGACATTGCTGATGCATATCCAAAGTTTGCAACACCTTCACCAAACGAGCCGTTATAGATATAATGTGACATGGTGATTGTCGCATTTGCAGGTCCACCCTTTGTCAGGTTTACAGACTCATCGAAGAGCTGTAATGTACCGTTTATTGACATGATGGTTGTCATAACAATTGTAGGTCTAAGAAGAGGAACCGTGATAGACCAGAAGGTCCTCCAGCCGCTCGCTCCATCTATCTTTGCCGCCTCGTAAACAGAATACTCGATATTCTGCAGACCGGCTAAAAAGAACACCATATTATATCCTGTCCATCTCCAGATAAGAGCTACTATGATAATAATCTTAGCGCTCCAGCCTGTACCGAGGAAGTTAAAGTTGCTCTCTAATATTCCAAGTTTAACAAGGATTGTATTGATAAGTCCCTGTGTTGCAAAAAGCGATTTAAAAATCAATGCATATGATACGAGTGATGTTGCACATGGTAAAAATACACATGTACGGAAAAATCCTTTAAATTTAAGATGCTTGTTGTTAAGTAACTGTGCCAGTAAAATTGCCAGTACAAGCATGATTGGCACTTCGATAATTAAATATAAGAATGTGTTTCCGATAGATCTCTTGAAAACCGCATCCTGAAACATTCTTGTGTAATTGTAGGCAAATGGATTAGCCCACTGCATATTTGCACTTGAACCGGTTTTAAATGATGTGATAACAGCCTGGATTATAGGCCAGAAGCTCATTATGAAAATGAGTATTGTAGCCGGAGCCAGATAAATCCAGCCGGCAGCCCTTTGTTTACCGGTTATGCTCATTCCTTTTTTCTTATTCTTCACTGTAAAGGCCTCCTAACTATACGTCTTTGAGAAAAAACAGGGAGCCATTTAATGGCTCCCTGTACATTTGCCATCAAGCTAACAGATTAAAGTCCCATTGTGAATTTAAGGTCATCCTCTGCTGTCTTTATCTCTGAATCGATATCTGCACCGTTCTGAGTGATATTTATAAGTGCTGTAGCAAGCTTCTTACGTGCATCGTAATGGAAATCGCTCTGCTCGATTGTCTTAACATTTGCACCCATCTCAACGATCTTAGCGTAAATTGGCTGGTTGTTGAAGTACTCAACGCCCTCGTTGTAAACCTCTGACTTGCCTGCAGGTGTATATGTAGTGATAACACCACCATTCTTAAGAGCATTGTCATATGTCTCAGATACACCCTTGTCTGTATAAGATCCGCCACCGAATGTATATGCTAAGAATTTCTTAGCAAGGTCTGTCTGCTTGCAGTTGCTTGTGATGTAAAGTGAAGAACCACCGTTTGATGCATAGCCTTCGCCACCCTCAAGTGTTGGAAGAGATGTAATCTCCCACTTTCCACTGTTGTCTGTAACCTTCTCGATTGTAGGAATGATCCAGTTTCCGTTCATAACACCTGCAACCATATCTCCCTGGATAGCCTGATCTGTGTAATCTGACCAGTTATTTGCAAGGTAAAGAACATTGTTGTCGATCATATCCTTAAGTACCTGCATGATTTCTTTTATTTTAGCGTTGTCTACAAAGTTTGGCTTGCCATCCTTAAACTGTGACTCGCCCTCTGCCTGAAGCATCATGTAGAATAAGTCATTTCCGTCGCCGTCCATGCAAAGTAAGTATTTTCCTGTCTTCTCGTATACTTTCTTACCTACCTCGATGAAGTCCTTCCAAGAAATACCTGTCATATCATCGATTGTGTATCCTGCCTGCTCAAGAAGATCTGTTCTGTAAGCAAAGATAACTGTTCCGTTATCAACAGGGAATCCAAAGTGCTCTCCATCGATTGTAGAGAATGATAATTTCTCCTGGCTGAAATCATCCCAATTAACATCTGCATCATTTGCTGATACCCATGCGTCAGGATAATTTGTATGGTACTGCTGGAAGTAGTGATCCTGGAATAATACTATATCAGGAAGTGTACTGTAATCTCCTGCTGAACCTGCTGTTGTAATTGCTGTCTCAATATCAGATGACTGTGACTGCTCTTCGATATTGAGTACGAAATCAGGATCTACATTTTTCTTGTAATCCTCTGCTGCTGCTTTGAGTGCCGGGATATTGAAGCTTGCATCCCAAGCCCATGCTGTAAGTGTATGGCCGTCATTTACGGTCTCTACCTTCTTACCAGTCTTTTCTGTGCCATCTCCTGATGAAGATGAATCTCCACATCCGGCTGCAAGTGAGGCAACCATTGTTGTTACGAGTAATAATGAAACTACTTTCTTTTTCATTTTTCTTCCTCCCTAATAAAAATGATGTTTTTGCAATACTCCGTTCACAATTCATTCATAGTCTTATTATTTTAATTGGGCATTTTGACTATGAATGTTTGTCCGTTTCTTGATTACATAGTCATTATAACCATATATATTGTTTCTGTGTTAACACATTCCACACAATTACATGCATACTCAATCATAAATGTACAAAATTATACGAAAACATGTATTTTCTACCATCCCTTTAGTGCAGATATCCTAAAATTCAGCAGCTTATGCTCATAATTTTCAGGATTTATCTTCCACTGATATGGCGAAGTGTCCAAAAATTTGCGGAAATTACGGTTAAAAGTTGACTGGGTTGTGAATCCACACTTTTGTGCAATAAGCTCCATAGGCTCATTTGTTTTTTTCATAAGCTCGCACGCCTTCTGTACTCTTATCAGATTCAGATACTCCATAGGCGGCATATTGATGTATGATTCAAACAGTCTCCTGAAATGAGTCTCGCTCATGTTGCATAGTTCCGAAAGTTCCCCTGCCTTTATCGATTCGCTGTAATGCTTATTCATGTAGTCAAGTGCTGTGGCTATCTGTGACATATTGGTACCCTTTACGATATTATTATCCTCCTTTGGAAGCTCATCATACCTGCGCAATAGCTCTATTACAATTCCCTGCACAAGGAGTTTTATCGTCCTTTGGCAATAAATCTTGTGTTCACGGGTTTCCCTTATTATGGCATTTATATACTCAGCCATAGCCGGACTCTGATACACATTAGTCATAAACGCTTTTTTTGATATAGTCGTAACTGCCTCATTCTGGAATGCCGTATTGTTTGGGAACATCTCTTCTATCACAGAACGTATGTCGATAAAAATATACTCCCAGAAATTCACCACCTCACCATAGCTGACTGTAACATGTGGAAAATTCTCAGGTATAAATGTGATATCGCCGTCATGATACTGGTAAATATCCTCATCCAGATACATATTTCCATCCCCCTCGCGGCAGATGCCGATTTCAAGCAGATTATGGAAATGCAGGTGAAATTCCTCATGACCATACACTCTCTTCCAGGATTCTCCGCACAGCACGAGTGCCGACTCTCCCTGTGGCAGCTCATAGAATCTGAATTCCATCGTGTCTTTTTTTCTTTTCGCCATATATACTCTCCTTTGTAGCGAAATGCAAAATACGCTGCTGCTATTATAGCAGCAGCGTACCAATCACTACTTTAATCAAAATCGAACTTGTCGAATCTCTTGTACATAGCCTTGTACTTCTTGCGTACATCCTCGTTGCCCTGAAGCACCTCTTCCTCTGTACCTCTGAACTGACAACGGATGCAGCTATAAATACCTGTTTCCTTATTATAGAACATATCAATATCAAGATCCCTCATAAAACATAAAGGACATCTATAGTTTAATTTGCCTTTTCCAAGTTGAGCCATGTTGCAAATACCTCCTTGTCTTTAATCTGTTTCTTGTAACCAAGCTTGAACATTGGAGAGAATGCATATCCTTCCTCAATGTATCCCTCTGCCTTTGCAGATGGTGTGAGTGAAACCTTTGTCTGAATTGCAGGAATTACTGCGCTTACTGCAGTTGCTCCGTCAAGCTTTGCATCACGACACTTGTACTCATAATTGATGCTCTGTGGGTTTTCTCCCTCACATGTAAGTGTGATGCCTGTCATATCCTCTGGATACTCTGTTGTTCCGTAGCATGCTGTGATGTACTCATCGAGATAAACCTCTGCATTCGGATCACTCATGCTAAGGATATTACGCTCAATCTTGATGTTTGATGAGCCCTCCTCAAAGTATTCCTTTGTCTGAAGAGTAAGCTTAACATCATAAAACTCAATATCTACAGGATCAAGTGTAAGGATTCTTGTCTTCTTGCCATCAATAACTTCCTCAGAGAAATGGCTGTGTGTAGGACAGAGACACAGGTCAACCTCCTCACCGTTGTGTGAAAGCTTGGCACTTCTTACTGTTCCTGCTCCTGCATAGTGTGTAAAGTATCCTGCTCTGTATTTCTCCTGAATAAGGAATGGATAAGATGCATCCTGTACATGCTTTGTTCCGATTCCTACAGGCCACTCAAGCTTTGCAACGTATGGACGAAGGTCTACGATTGCTCCACCCTGATCCATGTTTACGCATGCTCTCATGTATGGGTCACAGTACCAGAAGAGCTGCTTGTCTGAGCCGTAAAGGATATCTCTCCATGGTGCACACTCAGGCTCATTGTAGTTTCCTGCGTTTACACCCTTTTTCTCTCTGTAGTAATCAGCGAACTCTGACATTGTCATGTCGATGAGCTTGCCCTCTTTCTTTAACTTGCCATAGTAGTTACAGCCGTCTGTGTATGACTTTAAGAGAAGCTCATATGGCTGCTCCCAGCGTCCCATCTTGTTCATCCAGCCAGGTCCTACGAACATCATGTTGTATGAATATCCGTTATTGTATTTTGCAAGGTCTCTGTACTGGTCGATGAGGTTGTAAAGATATAGATACTCCCATGTCTTTGTATCATAAATCATTCCACGAAGCACGTTCTGTGGATGTGTTCCGAAGTTTGAGCCGTTTCCATCATAGCAGGCGATAAGGTCACGTGAGAGATGTGGAATTGCTACGATTCCGCTATCCTCTTCCTTATTTGCTGCCGGTGCATGTGTATTCTGCTTTGATGGAATCCATGGTGCCCATGGGCCTCCGTCGAAGAGTGTATACCATGAGTTGTTACATGTGTGGTATGCCTTAGGTCCCTCCTCCCAGCATGTTGCAACTGCACATTTTACCATTGGGTATTTTTCTTTGATGTAGTTTGTAAGGTCTGCATCCATATAGTATGAGCCTGTTGACTCAGGATAGAAACCGAATCTGTCATGGAATTTCTCGAAAACATCATTTACGATAGCTTTCTTGTCCTCCATTGAGAACATCCAGATACAGAAATCCTTAGTCTTATACTTCTCTCTAAACTCCTCACATGGGAGTCCAAGGAGTGAAAGTGCTATCTCATCACCGTATTTCTCGTGATCCTGCTTTGCAAGCTCTACTGCCTCATCATTAAAAAGTGAAGCATATGTCATCTGGATTGTAGTTTTGAGTCCTGCCTCATGTGCAAGTCTCTGCTGTGTCTTGAAGATGTCGAGTGACTCTGTGATGAGCTTCTTATCTCCAATATCCTCTTCTTTTCCCTGTCCTGTCACTGTTGCTGAGTACTCAGGCACCATCTCAGGGCGGTGAATGATGTTAACAATAAATTTGTCCATCCGTTGTTTCCTCCATTTGCTTGTAATTTAATTTATTTCTTAGGTGCGTTTTTCGCGCAACCGCTTGTTCTGAACTTAGTATATTACAGTATTATGATTATGTCAATGTGCAATTTCGACATTTTTTAACTTTTGTTTTCAAGCATTTTTCACAAAAAGGGATTAGGTGCGCGTTTTTTGCGCGCAACTTTTGCGCATCGATCGTAGGTCGGTACGTAAGCCGGGGACTGTTGGGGACACGCACTTTCGCCCTCGCTACGCTTCGCGACTAAGATTCTGTACGAAATTATGCTCTTAGGTTTTCTATGCACGACGAAACCGTCGAAACGCGCCGTCCATGGCGCGGTTCTCCTCGCACCTGCGTCCATGCAGGTGCGTTTC
>OGXJ01000846.1_pt1 | contig 24014 bp, 19 predicted proteins | sample 1576231 | NCBI WGS metagenome assembly OGXJ01 (sample SAMEA3541539, study PRJEB24748) | human gut metagenome | biome: human gut; feature: human-associated habitat; material: faeces | place: China | collected 2012
GAGAATGATTCCGGGATCGGCTTTGTGCCCGATCCCATTATCCGTTCCCTGTGCTTCGGCCGGGTGGTCGAGGGGCTGGACGTCATCGACGACATCCGTCCCGGCGACCTGATCCTCTCGATCCGCATCGTGGAGGAGTAGGCATACCGCCCGCGTGTACATGAACAAAGCCCTCCCTGTGCGGAGGGCTTTGTCCTTGCCCCCCCCCTTATATTTTTTTCACCATTTCGAACTGCCGCCCCGTCACGGCGATGTTCGCCACCTCCAGGAACGCCGTTAACGATTCGCAGCCGGCCTCGGTGTTTATGGCCTTGACCGAATCCGCCTTGTTGAGCCGGAGCGCTTCCCGCAGCAGCGAGGTGGCGATCCCCCGCCGCCTGTACCGCTTGTCGATAGCGATCAGGGCAATGTCGCCCGAGGCGGGTTCGAAGATGCAGTATCCCACCTGTGTCCCCTCTGCGCGGGCGCTCAGCCCGGCGAAGTCCCCCGCAGCCCGCCTTATGGCCTCGGGGCTATTCTGCCAGGAGGGCATGAAATCCCAGAACTGCGGGTCGGGGGGCGAACCGTCCCACATCGACGGGCGTTACCGTACAGGCAATGTCCGGGATTTTCGGGCCGAGGTGCACCTGCGCGTCCTGTTGTATGGAATAATTGAATTCACGCGCCGTTTCGAACCCGAGCTTCCGGTAGACCGATACCGCCTTTGTGTTGTGTTGCAGGACTTCCAGCAGGTATTGCCGGATTCCTGCCTCCCGCAAATAGGGAATGGAGTGTTCGAAGACCTTTGCGGCGAGCCCCTGCCCGCGATAGGCTTCGAGGGTTCCCGTGCCGGTGTCGTAGGCCGTCGGCAGGCCGTTGAAATTCCCTGTCCCGTTCAGGGTGAACGCGGCGATCCGCTCCCCGTCGAACGCGGCGAACGACAGGCGGGGATCGAAACCGCGCCTTCGCAGCATGCGCCGGAGCTGCGTTTCGTCCAGTTGGACTTCGTAATCGGCGAATGCCTGGCCGAATGCCTCGAACAGCGTGCCGAAACATGTATTTTCCAGTGATTTTATCTCCATATGCGTCTGTTTCGGATTTCGGGGGACAGGGCTCCGTCCTCTCTTTTCAAGAGTCGTCGGTTGCAGCTTCTTCCCGCTGCGGGATCGCGCTTTACGCCGGGCACCGCCCCCTCTTCGCCGGAAAGCGAACTGAAAAAAACTCCCCTCGGGAACCGATGTCCGCGAGGGGAGCGCCTTATTCCGTATTGCCCGGGAGTTACTTCCCGAACTTGGCGATGATATTGTCCGTAGCTTTTTTCAGCAATTCCTCGGGGCAGCAGAGGGTGATGCGGATGTAACGGTTGCCCTCCGAGCCGAAAATGCCGCCCGGGGTCAGGAACACGTCGCATTTGTCCATCACCTCGTCCGAGAACGCAAAGCTGTCGCCCTCATACGACTCGGGCAGCTCGGCCCATACGAACAGGCCGGCCTGGTGCTCGCGGTATTTGCATCCCAGCGCGTCGAGCAGCGCATAGGCCTGCTTCTCGCGGCCGTAATAGATGTCGTTCAGCTCCTTGAACCACTCTTCGCCCAGTGCCAGCGCCGTGTCGGCCGCCGCCTGGATCGGGTAGAACATGCCCGAGTCCATGTTCGACTTGAACGTCAGGATCGAGTCGATCCACTCCTTCTTGCCCACGACGACGCCCACGCGCCAGCCGGCCATCGAGTGGCCTTTCGACAGCGAGTTCATCTCCAGTACGACGTCGCGTGCGCCCTCGGCCTCCATGATCGAGATCGGGGCGGCGGCATTGCGGATGAAACTGTACGGGTTGTCGTGCACGATCAGGATGTTGTGCCGGGCGCCGAAATCCACGATTTTCTGGAACAGCTCCATCGTCGGGGTCTGGCCCGTCGGCATGTTGGGGTAGTTGACCAGCATCATCTTCACGCCGTCCAACCCGGCCTTCTCGATCGCCTCGAAGTCGGGGTAGAAGCCGGTCTGTTTGTTCAGCGCATAGGGAACCATCTCGCCGCCCGAGAGGCGCACGGCAGCCGAGTAGGTGGGGTAGCCGGGATTGGGCACGAGCACCTTGTCTCCCTTATTGAGAAACGTCATGCATATGTGCATGATGCCCTCCTTCGAGCCGATCAGGGGCAGTACTTCGTTGTTGTAGTCCAGTTCCGTGCGGTACCATTTCTTATACCAGTCCGCAAAAGCCTTGCGCAGGATGGGTTCTCCCTTGTAAGACATGTATTTGTGTACGTCGGGGCGCTGTGCCTCCTTTGCGAGGCGGTCGATGACCGACTGGTGCGGGGGCAGGTCGGGGCTGCCCATAGCGAGTTTCACGATCTGACGGCCCGTTGCCGCTTCGATTTCGGCGATCTCGCGCAGACGGCGCGAAAAATAGTACTCTCCGATGCCGTCCAACCGATGGGAACGGGCGATGTTGACTGCTTTTGCCATAGTATAAGAGTGTTTGGATTTTTGCCAGCAGCAAAGATAGGTATTCCGATTAAAATTTAAAAGCCATCGTTGAATTTTATCTGCCATCCGACTCTCTCCGCCGCTTCATTTCTCGCCCCAAACTGCTTTTGAGCGACATGCGGGACGGGTAACAGTTCGTAACATTTTTTACGAACCGTCCCGCTTACAGCGAGAAGAGGATGAATATCTGCGCCGTCAGCACGCGCAGGAACATCACTACGGGATAGACCGTCGAATACCCCACGGCCGGCATGTCGTTGCCTGCCGTCGCATTGGCATAGGCCAGCGCCGGGGGATCGGTCGTCGATCCGGCGATAAGTCCCATCAGCGTGTAGTAGTTCATCTTGAGCCACAGCCGCGCTACCAGCGCGACGATTATCAGCGGCAGGACGGTGATGGCGACGCCGTATCCGATCCAGCGGTAACCGCCGTCGACGATGGCGTCGATGAATCCGTCGCCCGCGCCGATGCCCACCGCCGCGAGGAACAGCGCGATGCCGATTTCGCGCAGCATCAGGTTGGCGCTCATCGTAGTGTAGGTGACCAGGTGGAAATGCGTGCCGAAGCGTCCGATCAGGATGGCCACGATCAGCGGGCCTCCTGCCAGTCCGAGCTTCACGGGCTGGGGTACGTTGAGCAGCGGAATCGACCCCAGCAGCACACCTAAAGCGATACCTACGAAGATCGTCACCAAATTAGGCTGGTTCAGCTTCTTGAGTGAGTTGCCCAATACGTCGGCCACCTGCGCCACGGCTTTTGCGGGCCCTACGACCATCACGCGGTCGCCGACCTGCAGTTCCAAGCCCTGATAGGGGATCAGATCGACGCCCGCGCGGTTTACGCGCGTGATGGTGATGCCGTATTTCGTGCGCAGGCGCAGGTCGGAGAATTTCTTGCCGTTGAGCGACGATTTCGTAATCAGGATGCGGCGCGACACCAGCTCGGCATTGGGCGTATTGTTGCCCCACTGCTCGTCGGTCATCTCCACGCGGCGGCCGAAGAAGGCCACGATCGCCTCGATGTCCTCGGCCTGCGAGATCAGCCACAGCCGGTCGCCGATATGTATCACGCTCTCCGCATCGGCCATCGAGATCGTTCCGTCGGGACGCAGGATGCGCGATATGACGAACTGACGGTTGATCAGGTCGCGGACATAGGCCACCGTGCGGCCGTCGAGCGTCTTGTTGGTGAATTCGACCGAAACCTTGTCGGCGAGTTTGTGTTCACGGCTCAGCGCCGCCAGCCCCTCGTCCTCCTTTTCGAACTTCACGCGCAGGGCGTAGCGGATGAAGATCATCGTGAATATGATGCCCACGACGCCGAGCGGATAAGCCACGGCGTATCCCAGCGCGATCGTGGGGTCTTCGATTCCCAACGCATCGGTGTAAGCCTGCTGTGCGGCACCCAGTCCGGGGGTGTTGGTCACTGCGCCCGAAAGGATGCCGACCATCGTCGGAATCGGCGTGCCCGTCGCCAGATGAACTACATAGGCCGTCGCCACGCCCAGCAGTACGATGGCTACGGCACACATGACCAGCGTCATGCCGCCGTGTTTGAACGATGCGAAAAATCCCGGTCCGACTTGCAGACCGATCGAGAAGACGAACAGAATCAGCCCGAATTCCTGCACGAAGTGCCTGACCTCGCCGTCCACCGTCATTCCGAAATGACTCAGGACGATACCTACGAACAGAATCCATGTGATTCCGAGCGAGATGCCGCCGATTTTGACTTTTCCGAGCAAAATGCCGATGGTGATGACCAATGCGAAGGTCAGCACGGCATGGGCGATGCCGCTGCCGAAGAACAAGGTGTGTAACCACTCCATATTAACCTACTTTTGTGCGAATTGCCAGCAATTGTGCAAAAGTAGTATTTATTATAGAATTTAAAAAACTTTGATGCGACTTTTATGAGCCCGATATATGCCCGTCCGCCTGCCGCAGGGCTTACTGCTAATACAGATACCGCTCCATCAGCGGCATCAGCAGCGCCGTGGCCAGTCCCATCAGGGCCATCGCCAGCCCGCTCAGGGCTCCTTCGACGGCTCCCATCTCGATGGCGCGCGCCGTACCGATGCCGTGCGCCGCGGCTCCCAGCGCAAACCCCCTTGCTTCGGCATCCCGCACGCCGCAGCGGCGCAGGATCCACTCGCCGAAGATGCTGCCGAAGATCCCCACGCAGAACACCACGACCGACGTGACGGGGATGATGCCGCCCAGCGGCCCCGAAACCGACACGGCGATGGGCACGGTGACCGACTTGGGGGCTATCGAGTTGAGTATCTCGCGTCCGGCGCCGAAAGCCATGGCGATATATACGACGCTCAGCACGCCCGCCACGCAACCCGCAAGGGTGGCGATGCCGACCGGGAGCAGGCTTCCGCGCAGTTGTTCGACCTGTTCGTAGAGCAGGTAACCGAGTGCGACCACCGACATGCCCAGGGCAAAGTCGAGGATGCCCGTGGCTTCCTGGTAGCGGGCATAGCCGATGTCCGCCGCACGGAGGAATACGATGACGGCGACGAACGTGAGCAGCACGGGATGCAGCAGCGGCATCCGGATGCGGCGGTAGACCGCCGTCCCGAGGCAGTAAAGCCCCACGGTGAGCGTCAGCAGGAAGAGGTCGGTGGAGAGGAACGCCTTGTCAATCATTGTCCGGGGTGTTTACGGCGGTTTCACGAAGGTGCCGGATGCGGCGCAGGCGCGAGCGGCGGTTCAGGCTCTGGAACGTCTGCCCCGTCACCAGCAGGACGATGATCGTCGAGGCGATGCCCGAGATTACGATCGCCCACAGGTTGTCGAGGATCACGCGGTAGGAGTCCATCAGCCCTACGCCGTAGGGGACGAAGAAGAGTGCCATGGCCCCCAGCAGGAACCGGGCTGCGGGACGTACCGTTTCGGCTTTGACCCAATGCAGGCACAAGGCTGCGAAGAGCAGGATCATGCCGATGATGTTACCTGAAACATAACCTCCGGTAAGGATGCTCAATGCATTGCCGATCAGCCAGAAAAGAAGGATGTAAAAAAGTCCGGACATTGCGTGTGCGCTTGATTCCGGGGCAAAGATAATGTTTCCCGGCGGAAATTGTTCCTCCCGCCTGCGATTTTATGCGCGGCGTGCCGCCTCCGGCTTCGGAGGCGCATTCCGGATCGGGCTTGCGGGAGATGCCGGCCTTGCCGTTGTCCGTAAACGGGCGCCATCTTGCGGGTGTGGCCGCCGGAAACCTCTTTTTTCGGGGAGGGAACCCGGCATGCCGGTGGAAAAATGGCGGAAAGGGAGGATCCGTCCGATCCGCATCCCTTTCCGGCGAGCGGGCCTTTTCAGCCCGGTATTTTTCGGGCTATGGTCTGCCGTTGCCGCCGCGGCCCCTGCGGCGTGCCGTCTTCAGCGCACAATGCGTACTGGCGCACGACGCGCATCCGCCGCGCCCCCTGCCCCTGAAGAAGCACCACATCCGCCGCAGTACGACGGCTGCGACCACGATGCCGATACCCCAGACCGCAAAGTCCTGCCACCCCATGTCAGAGCCACATGAAAAGGCGGTAGACCGCCCATGCTACGACCCACGCCAGCACCGTGTTGTAGGCCACGGCTGCCGTGGCCCATTTCCACCCGGCCTCGGCGCCGATGGCGGCGATGGTCGCAATGCAGGGGAAGTAGAGGAGGATGAATACCAGGAAAGCCAGTGCCGATGCCTGCGTGAAGTCGCCGCTTGCCAGCAGCTTGCGGGAGAGGTTCACGGTTTCCTCGTCTTCGCCGGCCAGCTCTGCGACCTTGCCCGCCTGCGTGCCCGTGCCGACCTGTGCGCCAGCGTTTTCCGCAATGCGGATCGCCGTCTGTCCGTCCGCCCCGCCGATAATGGCGATGCTGCCTTCCGGCAGGTTCCCGATCTCGATCTTTTCGCCCGATCCCGTGACGATCTCCGTCGTGCCGGCACCGGGGGCGCTTGCCGCCTCCCCGCCGTCGGGATAGAGCACGCCGAGCGTGCTGACGACGATCTCCTTGGCCGGGACACCCGACAGCAGTGCCACGCCCGCCTTCCAGTTCAGCCCCAGCGGACTGAATATCGGCGCACAGCTTTGCCCCAGACGCCCGAGGTAGGAGTTCTCGTAGTGAGCCGTCGTGCCGCCCTCTTCGCTGCGGGGGTAATAGCTCAGGAACCATACGACCATCGAAGCGAGCAGGATCATGCCTCCCATCTTGCGCAGGTATTGCGCGCATTTGTCCCACATGTGGGTGAGCGTCGTCTTCCATGTCGGCAGGCGGTAGGGCGGCAGTTCCATGACGAAGGGCGTTTCGTCCACCGGGAACATGAAGCGCCGCATCAGGCGTGCCGTGACGACGGCCAGCACGACTCCCAGCACATAGAGCCCGATCATCACCAGACTGGCGTCGGCGGCGAAGAACGTCCCGGCGAGCAGGAGGTAGATCGGTATTCGGGCACTGCATGACATGAAGGGGGTTATGAGTATGGTTATCAGCCTGCTGCTTCGGCTCTCGATCGTCCTGCAGGCCATGATGGCCGGGACATTGCAGCCGAAGCCCATGATCAGCGGGATGAACGATTTGCCGTGCAGGCCGATGCGGTGCATCACGCGGTCCATGATGAACGCGGCGCGCGCCAGATAGCCCGAATCCTCCATGAACGAGATGAACAGGTAGAGGATCATGATGTTGGGCAGGAAGACGATGACCGCCCCCACGCCGCCGATGATGCCGTCGACCAGCAGGTCGCGCAGCGGCCCCGCAGGAAGGAGCGCGTCCACGCCGCTGCCGATCCATCCCACGAGCGTGTCGATCCACTCCTGCGGGTAGGCGCCGAGGCTGAACGTGCACCAGAACATCAGCCACATCAGGAAAAAGAAGATCGGGAAGCCCCACAGCTTGTGCGTCACGAAGGTGTCGATCAGCTTCGTGGCCGAGGCCTCTTCGCGTTTTCCCGGGGTGTAGGTCTCCTTGAGCGCCCCCTGTATGAACCCGTATTTCTGGTTGGCGAAAGCCGTCTCGACATCCTCGCCCAGGGCTTCGGCGATGCGCTTCGCCTCGCGGTCGCGGATCTCCACCCACTCGGGATAGCGGCTGCTGCCGCGCAGTTGTTCCTCGACCTGCCTGTCGCCTTCGAGCATCTTCATGGCATAGTAGCGTGGCGGGAAGGCCTTGGGCAGTTCGCCGCGGTAGTCGCTCATGTCGTCCTTGAGCCGCCGGAGCCCCTCCTCGATGACGGGGCCCATGTTTATATGGATGTGGCGTACGCGCTCGTCCTGATTTTCGTACACGGCGATCACGGTGTCCAACAGCGCCTCGATGCCTTTGCCGTTGCGAGCCTCGACGGGTACCATCGGTACGCCGAGCATCCGTCCCAGGTTGTCGTAATCGAGCTCCGAACCGCGTGAATTGAGCTCGTCATACATATTGAGAGCCACCACCATGCGCGGGTTTATGTCGATCAGCTCGGTCGTCAGGTAAAGGTTGCGTTCGAGGTTCGACGCCACGACCGAATTGATGATGACGTCGGGCGTCTTTTCGGCGATATGGCTGCGGACGTAACGCTCCTCGGGGGTATAGGCCGAAAGGGCATAGGTGCCCGGCAGGTCGGTCACCTCGAAGCGGTAGCCGCGGTAGTAGCGGTGGCCGCTCTTGGCGCCGACGGTCACGCCGCCGTAGTTGCCCACGTGTTCGTGGCCGCCCGATATGGCGTTGAAAAGCGAGGTCTTGCCGCTGTTGGGGTTGCCCACGAGCGCCACGCTGATCGTGCGGCTGTGGCGCGAGATGACCTCGTCGGCCGTGGCGCAGTCGTCGTCCGCGCCCGGTGTCCCTGCGGCAGGGCATTCGGGGATTTGTTCCGGCATTCCGCAGCCGCAATGCCCGTGGTGGTGCCCGTGATGAGGGCGGTGACGGTGATGTCCTCCGGCAAGGTATTCGTTCACTTCGCTGTCGGAGAGTACGACGACCATGTCGGCCTCGGTACGGCGCAGCGAGATGTCGTAGCCCATGATTTTATATTCGATCGGGTCTTTCAGGGGGGCGTTGAGTATCACTTCGACCCGCTGCCCGCGGATGAACCCCATCTCCATGATACGTCGGCGGAAGCCTCCGTGACCCGTTACCTTGAGGATCGTGGCCGACTCGCCGGTTTTAAGTTCGGATAAACGCATTGTCGCTCTTTGTTTTGGCGCCAAAGATACGACTTTGCGGCCGGATATGCAATCCCCATTTGTGGGTATATTGGGGCGCGTATCCGGCCTGCCGCTTTTGTGCGGCGGGGCGGGGCCGGCCCGTCGGCGCGCCGTTTTTCGCCTGTGTCAAACGCCTGCGTCGGGCGGCGCTACCACCCGCCGCCCAGCGCCTTGCAGAGGTTCACGTAGTTGATGTACTGCTGCGCCACGAGGTTCACCAGCCCCATCTGCGACTGGTAGAGGCTTCGTTGGGCGTCGATCACGTCGAGGTAGTCCGACAGCCCGCTGCGGTAGAGCGCCTGCGTCATGGTGGCGATACGGTCGTTCGAGACGACCAGTTCGCAGTAGCGCTCCGCCTGCCCGCGGTAGGTGGCGATGGCGACCAGCGCCTTCTCGACATCTGCGAATGCCGTCAGCACGGTTTGCTCGTAAGTCTTTGCCGCCTGCGTATAACGTTCCACGGCTGCCAGCTCCGAGCGGCGCAGCTTGCCGAAGGCGAACAGGGGTTGCGTGAGCGAGCCCAGCGCATCCCACGCCCAGGGGTTTGCCGCAGTTAAACCTTTGATCGAGTTGGATGCTATTCCGCCTTTGGCCGTCAGTGCGATGGACGGAAACCTTGCCCCGCGTGCGACCCCGGCTTCGGCAGCCGCCTGGAGCATGTCGTAACGCGCTTCCATGATGTCCGGGCGCCGCTCGAGCAGTTCCGACGGAAGCCCTACGGGGATGTCGGCGGGATGGCGGTCTACGAGCAGGCGCAGCCCCGCACCCGTGCTGTCCGCCGCCTGCGGCGTTTCGCCCAGCAGGATGTCGAGCGACAGCCGCGTCTGCTTCACGGCACGTTCGTATTGCGGGATGTCCGCCTCGGCCGTGTAGACCAGGCTGCGTGCCTGCTCCAGCGCCACGCCGTCCGACATGCCGTAGCGGAACATCGAATCGATCAGTGCGGCCGATTCGCGCCGCAGGGTGCAGCTGCGCCGGGCGATCGCCAGGTCGCGTTCGTATTCGAGCAGCGTGAAGTAGGTCGTGGCGACCTCCGCGGCCAGCGACAGCCGCACGCCCCGCAGCGCCCATTCCGAAGAGGCGATTTGCGCCCTGGCCGCCCGTTTGGCGTTGCGCAGCTGCCCGAACAGGGCGATTTCCCACGAGAGCGACGGTTCGACGGCGTAGGTCTGTACGATCTTGGTCTGCGGCGTGTATTCCCCCTCGGCCGTGACGCCTATGCCCACCTGGGGCAGGAACTGCGCCCGCACGACGCCGAGGTTCTGCCGCGCCTCTTCCACGCGCGAAGCCGCTACGGCCACGTCGCGGTTGTTCTCCAGCGCCCGCTGCACGAGGTTGTCGAGCACCGTGTCCCCGAACAGCCGCCACCAGTCGGAGGCGAGCGCCGCGGTGTCCCGCGGGAAGCCTTCGCCGTAGAGGTAGTCGTCGGGCACGTCGACCTTTGGCGGGTAGAAACGGGGTGTGCAGGCCGCGCAGGCGAGCGCGAAGATTACGGTAAGGTATCCGGTTTTCATAGTTTTTCCTCCTGTTTTTTGCGTTCGCGGCGGCGTTCGAAATTCCCGATGCGCCCCACGAAATAGTAGAGTGCCGGGTAGACGAAGATGCCCAGCAGCGTGGCGAACAGCATACCGCCCACCAGTGCCACGCCCATGATGTTGCGTGCCGTGGCGTAGACCCCGCTGGCGAATACCAGCGGCATGACGCCGAGGATGAACGCGAAGGCGGTCATGATGATCGGCCGCACGCGCAGTTTGGCGGCGCCGATCGCGGCGTCCATCAGCGACAGGCCCTTTTCGTTGAACAGCCGGTCGGCGTACTCCACGACCAGGATGGCGTTCTTGGCCGCCAGGCCGATGAGCATGACCAGCGAAATCTGCATGTAGACGTCGTTGACGAAGAAGGCGTCCAAAAGGTGCGATACCCCGATGAAGAGCACGGCGCCCAGCACTGCGACGGGGACGCTCATCAGGATCGCCAGCGGCAGTCCCCACGATTCGTAGAGCGCCGCGAGGGCCAGGAAGACGAACACCAGCGCCAGCAGGTAGACCAGCCCGCCCGTCTTCGAGGCATTGGCTTCCTGATAGGAGGTGCCGCTCCACGCCGTGCCGATGTCGTCGGGCAGCATCTCGCCGGCCGTACGGGTGATCTCGTGCATGACGGTCGTGGTCGAGGCGCGCGCCGCGGGCGTCACCGTGAGGGAGATCGAGCGGTAGAGGTTGAACTGCGAGACGTATTCCACGCCCACCGTGTCGACGACCTCCACGAACGACGATACGGGCACGCTCTCGCCCGAGGACGAGGCAACGTAGTAATTGTCGAGCGAACGTTTGTCGATCCGGTATTCGGGAGCCGCCTGAATATAGGTCTGGTAGAGCTTGCCGAAACGCGAGAAGTTGTTGATGTAGGCGCCTCCCAGCAGGGTCGTCAGGTCTCCGTACAGCACGCCCAGGTCGACGCCTGCGGCGAGCGCCTGCTCCTTGTCGATGCGCAGGCGGCGCTGGGGCACCCCGGCGTTGAACTGCGTGGTCACCGAGGCGATCGAGGGCTGTTTGCGCAACGAATCCATCAGCCGTCCGGCCTGGGCGAGCAGGTAGGCCGTGCCGCGCCCTTCGAGATCCTGCACCTCGACCGATACGCCCGAGGTGATGCCCAGCCCGGGGATCGAGGGCGGGATGAAGGCATAGCACTCGGCTCCCGGCACGGCGACGTACAGCTCGTCGGTGAGTTTCTGTGCGATTTCCATGGCCGAGAGTTTGCGGTCGGCGAAGTCGACCAGCGAGACGAAGATGATGCCGCTGTCGGTCGAGGCGATGCCCGCCATCATGTTGAAACCCGCGGCGAACGAGGTCGAGGCCACTTCGGGCAGGGTGCGGATCACGGCGTCGGCCTCTTCCATGGCGGCCTGCGTGACGGGAAGCGCCGAGGCTTCGGGCGTGGAGACCATCACCATGACGTAGCCCTGGTCTTCCTCGGGGAGGAACCCCGCGGGCAGCTTGCGCCATACGACGAAGATGACCGCGAGTACCACGGCTATGAATACGCCCGTGCGCGTCACGTGGCGGATAAGCGTCGGCGTAAAGGCCGTATAGCGATCCATGTTGCGGGAGAAGGAGCGGTTGAAGGCGGCGAAAAAGCCTTTCTGCGGTGGTTCGCGGCGGCGCAGCAGCAGGGCGCAAAGCGCCGGGGAGAGCGTCAGGGCGTTGAATGCCGAGATCACTACCGAGACGGCGATCGTGATGGAGAACTGCTGGAACAGCCGCCCCGTGATGCCGCCCGTGAACGACACGGGGACGAATACGGCCAGCAGCACGACCGTCGTGGCGACGATGGGCGAGGCGACGTTTTTCATGGCTTCGAGCGCCGCGGCGCGGGGCCGCATGCCGGCGGCGATATTGACCTGCGCGGCCTCGACGACCACGATAGCGTCGTCGACCACCAGGCCGATGGCCAGCACCAGCCCCAGCAGCGAGATGATGTTGACCGAGAAGCCCAGCAGCGGGAAGAGCGCGAAGGCCCCGATGAGCGAGACGGGGATCGCCACGAGCGGGATGACGGTCGCCCGCCAGTCCTGGATGAAGAGGTAGATGATGAAGATCACCAGGATGAGGGCGATCACCAGCGTGTGGAATATGTCCCGGATACCGGCGTCGATGCTGGTCGTGGTGTCGACGATCGTGGTGGCCGCAATGCCGTCGGGCATGCGTTTTTCGAGCCGTGCCATCGCCGCCCTGACCTTCTTGCCCACCTCCACGGCGTTGCTGCCGGGCTGCTGGTAGACGACGATCATGGCCGTGGGCTTGCCCTCGAAGAGCGAGCTCACGCCGTAGCTCTGGCTGCCGAGCGAAACCTCGGCCACATCGCACAGCCGGATCTGCTGGCCTTCCGAAGTCGTGACGACCACGATGTCGCCGAACTGCGCGGGGGTGGTGATCTGCGGCGGCATGGTCACCGTATAAGTATAGGCGGTGCCTTCGGGCGCGGGTTCGGCCCCGAACTGCCCGGCGGGGTAGATGCCTCCCTGGTTCTCGATGGCCGCGGTGACGGCCGAAACCGGGATGCCGTAGTATTTCAGCACGTCGGGCTTGAGCCATACGCGCATGGCGTACTCGCCGGCGCCCATGATCGACACTTTGCCTACGCCGTCGATCTTGAGCAGCTCGTTCTGGAGGTTGATGTAAGCGTAGTTGGAGAGGAACTCGGCGTCGTAGCGTCCGTCGCTGTGCAGCGAGAAGACCAGCAGGAAGCCGGTCATGGTCTTGCGCGTGGTGACGCCCTGCTTGGTGACCGTCGCCGGGAGCTGTGCGGTGGCCGAAGAGACGTTGTTCTGCGTGAAGATGGCGTCCAGGTCGGGGTCGGAGCCTATGTCGAAGGTCACCTGCATGACCATCGAACCGTCGTTGGCGCTGGTGGTCTGCAGGTAGAGCATGTCGCTCACGCCCATGACGCTCTGCGCCACGGGCGTCGCCACGGCGTTGTTGACCGTCTCGGCATCGGCGCCGTCGTACGTGGCCGAGACCTCGACCACGGGCGGCGTGATGTCGGGGTATTGTTCGATCGGCAGGTTCAGGATCGAAATCAGCCCCACGATGACGATGACGATGGCCAGCGACAGGGCGAAGATCGGGCGCGAAACGAAAAATTTCTCCATGGCGTCACTTTTTTTCGGGGATGACCTTCATGCCGTTGTGCAGTTTCTGCTGCCCGGCCGTTACCACCAGTTCCCCGTCGATGAGCCCTTCGTCGATGCACCACATCGACCCGTACGTGTCGCCCGGGATCACCCGGCGGTACATGGCCGTGCTGTCGGGGCGTACCACCCAGACCGAATTGACGCCCTGCGCCTGGCTCACGCACGCCTGCGGCACGACCACGCGCGGCCGTACGGGGCCGACGCTGGCCTCCACACGGGCGAACTGCCCGGGTTTGAGCGAACGGTCGGGGTTGGGGAACATCACTACCAGCACGAGCGTCCCGGTCGTGCTCGACACGTCCTTGCGCGTATAGTCGTAAAGCCCCTCATAGGGGTATTCCGTGCCGTCGGCCAGCATCAGGCGAATGTCGGTGAGCAGTCCCGCGTTGTCGAAGATCGAGGTGCGCGGCCCCGCCGAGCGCAGGTATTGCGCCATCGGGATCGCCACGTCGACGGTCAGCGTGTCGATGTTCGAAATGGTCGTCAGCACCCCGAACTGCGTGCCCGGGCCCACGTAGTCGCCCACGTGTGCCGAGGTGTTGGAGATGATACCGTCGATGGGCGAGCGAAGCTCCGTATAGCCGACGTTCATGCGGGCGCTGCTGAGGGTCTGCTCGGCCGAGCGGACGGTGGCTTCGGCGGCTTTGTACTGGGCCGTATACTGGTCCAACTGCGACTGGCTGATGGCGTTGATCCTGGCCAGCGGCACGGCGCGGTCGTAGTTGTTGCGGGCTTCGACGGCCTGTGCCCGGGCCGATTGCAGGGCGGCCTCGGCTGCGAGCATCGAGGTCGAAAGCTGGTCGGGGTCGATCGTGAACAACAGCTGCCCGCGCTTCACGGGCATACCGTTGGCAAACTGCTTCGTAAGCAGGTAGCCGTTCACGCGCGGCTGGATCACCGCATCGAAATTGCTCGCCAGGTAACCGATGAACTCCATGCGGTTGGGAACGCTGTCCGTGACGGCTTCGGCCACGCCGACCCTGAGCGGGGGCATGGCGGTTTCGGGCTTGTGCCTGCGGCACCCCGCAAGGAGTACGGCGAGCAGCCCCGTGATAAGGAAAAGTCTGTTCATACCGGGATGTTTTACACCCTTATAGGGGCAAAAAACGTACCGTGAACAGGGTGACAGCTAGTTAAAAAGGGGATTATATGCTAAAAAAAGCTGATTTTTTTAACTGCAAATGATGATGTTTAGATAATTTTTATATCTTTGCGTTGATAACAAACCCAAATTAATATAAAAGTTATGAAAGAATTAGTAGCAAAGATCAATGCCGAGTACGAGGTATTCGCAGCAAATGCAGCAGCACAGGTAGAGAAAGGCAACAAGGCCGCCGGTACGCGTGCCCGCAAATCAGCACTGGAGATTTCGAAGCTGATGAAGGAATTCCGCAAGGTTTCCGTAGAGGCTGCGAAATAATCGCCGACTACAAAGACGCAACAAAGGCTGTCCTTGCGGGCAGCCTTTGTTGTTTTCGTGCCGCATGCGGAGTGCTCTCGCGGCAAGCCGGGCGGGCACGGGTGCAGGTCAGGGCTCGATGCCGAATTTGCGGAATACCTCCATGTCCTCCCCGGCGAGGCCCGTCTTGCGGAAGGGTACGGCCTCGTTGTGGTCGTTCAGATAACGGCGCGGCCGGGTGCGGTCGTAGCCCGCGTTGACCAGCGACACGCCCGTGTCGATGTAATTCCCCCGGATCGAAGCCATGTCGGCCATGGTGTGGAACAGCGCGTGGGTCGTGGCGGGTACCGTGGCGTTTGCCTCGGCGGCAGCGGCCTTGTCGGGGAAATTCTGCCGGTAAGCGTCGGAGAACCACGCCAGCGAAGCGACGTAGAGCTGGTAGGCCGTCGTTGTGGGCGAAGCGTGCAGGAAGCGTTCGCGCCTGTCGTCGAGGATGTCCTCGCCATGGTCGGCGCAGTAGAGCAGCGCCGACGAAGTCCCGCGCAGTCCGCGCAGGTACTGGATCGTTTCCGAGAGGAAGAAATCCGTGTAGAGGATCGAATTGTCGTAGGCGTTGCGGAGCGTCTGCACGTGTTCCCGCGAGATCGCCACGTCGTCGTCGGGGCGGAAATGCGTGAACTCGCGCGGGTAACGCTGGTGGTAGCTGAAGTGCGAGCCGTAGCAGTGGAGTATGAAGAGCATCTTCTGCGCCTTGTTGCTTTCCACGGCGCGGCGCACCTCGTCCAGCAGCTGCATGTCGTGGCGCGGCGAGCGGATATAGATCAGGTGGTCGGCGTCGCGGGCGAGTTTGTCGATCATGGCGCCCTGCGGCGACTGGTTGGAGATGAACCAGGTCTCGAAACCGGCTTCGTTGAACAGCGCCGGGAGCCCCTTGCGGCGGTAGAGTTCGGGATGCTCGTCGGTCGCAACGGACGAGAGGATCAGCGGCACGCTCTTGTGCGTGGTGTTGCTCTGCGTGAGCATGTCGCGGAAAACGATCAGGTCATCGACCTGCGAAAGGCGGGGATTCGTCTCGCGGTCGTAACCGTACAACTGCCAGTTCATCGCACGCGAGGCTTCGCCGATGACGTAGACGTATATCTCGCGCCCCGGCGCCTGGGCCGTGCGCGACGCACCGTAGGTGAAACCCTCCGAGGTCTCCTCGAAATTGTAGGCCTTGCGGAATTCCGTGGCGCTCAGGTGTACGTTGTAGAGCACGTTGAGCGGAAAGATCTCGTCCCGCAGCACGTGCCGGTCTTCGCTCACGCGGTAGGCCGGCCACAGCGCCAGCATACCCAGCGCCATGAGCACCGCCCCGGTTAGCCCGACGTTCATGCGCGTGGTGCGCGATATCTGCCGTTTGTGCCCGATTTCGCGCGCGGCGAACCACAGCAGCGGCAGGTACATCACGCAGACCAGGATCACGGAGGGGTAGATGTTGCTCAGCAGCTCGCCCGCCTCGCCCGGGTTGGTCGTCACCAGGTTGGTGAACATGTCCGTGGCGATGATCGAGTTGCCGAAAAGGTACAGCAGCACGATCTGGAACGCGCACAGGAAAATGAACGGGAACGCCAGCCAGATCATTATGCCCGAACGGCGCAGTGCCACGCTCCACATCATATAAAATCCCAACGGCATCAGTATCAGCGCCTCGACCGTCCATACGGAGTAGGGCTCGGTGTTGGCCAGCACGCAGTTGGGGATAATCAGCGCGACAAAGAAATAGACGGTCAGCAGCGTGGTGAAACGGCTGCGGGTTTTGACCGTCCGTCGCCTGTTATTTTTATTCGGATCAGCATTCATATCTTTACTAACCTAAAAAGCTTCGTTCAGGCTCAGCAGGAACCCGCTGGTTTTCTTGCCGAAGCCGTAATCGAGCCGCACATTGACCCGTTTTTTCAGCTCCCACCTCAGGCCGACGCCATAGTTGGGAAGCGTTTCCGACCAGTCGAACCGGTCGAGGCTCTCGAATACGTTGCCGGCACCGCCCCATACCGTGCAGCCGATACGCCGCCAGATGCGCTGGCGCAACTCTACCTGGAAGGTAATCATGTCGTTGTCCGTATAGCGCCCCTGGTAGTAGCCGCGCATGCGCTGCGAACCGCCCATGCGGGCCAGCATCGGCCACGGGGTGCCTTTGGAGTTGAATTCCGCGTAGAGGTCGGTGGCGATCAGTCCCCCTTTCCATACCTGACGGTACCAGTCGGCCGTGAAGGTCGTGCGCCACAGCGACTTGCCGCAATTGCCCAGCCCCTTGGCGAAGAAGGTCTCCTCCAGGCTGACATAGATGCCCCGGTACGGGTTGGGGATGAAGTCGCGCGAGTCGTACTCGAGGATGGCCCCGATGCCGGTGGCCGTGTAGTGCGTCTTCTGTCCGTACTGCGACAGGTAACGCTCGCTGCGGGCGTCGAATTTCTTGCCCTGCGTGTGCTCGAAGCTCAGGATGCCGCCCACATAGGTGTTGGGCAGCACGCGGTGCAGGTAGCGCCCCTTCACGAGGTAGCGTTTTTCGTTGTACGCCCCCTCTTCGTTATACCGCCCGTCGTGGTAGCCGATGCCCCACATGTCGCGGGGCGCCGAGGCGAACATTACCGTGTAGTCGATGCGTTTGCTGTTGCGGGCGAAGATGTTGTTGCCCGTGACCCCCAGCGCATAGAACCCCGAGATCGAGACATTGGCGAAGATCGAGATGTCCGAGGGCGCCGTCACCGAGTCCGTGCGGTCGATGCGGTAGAGGCCCGCGGCCAGCAGCCCGATGCCGAGGCTCGTATTCTTCGAGTAGCTCGGGCCCCCCGCGAAGGTGAAGTCGATCTTCTTTTCGAACGTGCGGTCGGTGGTCGAACCTTCGAAATATTTTACGACGCGGCGCAGGAACGGCGGGCGTTTTTCGGCCTGCGGAGCCTGCGCCCCCGGAAGCGGGGTGTACGTATAGTGCAGCGTATCGCTGCCGTTGATGTATACCTCCTGCTCCTGCTCCTGTGCCCGTCCGTGCAGGGCGCAGCCCAAGGCGAAGCATACAACGGCTATCCTGCGCAGCATCCGGCTATTTGTACTTCTCGATTGTTTCGTAGAAATCGGCCTTGTCCTGCTCCGAGAGCACGCCCTTGCGCAGGAATACCAGCTCGCCTTCCTTCGATACGATCATCAGCACGAACTGGTTGTTGCAGTCGCCCAGCTCCCATGCCGTACTCAGGATACGGTCCTGGTCGGCCAGTACCAGCGCGCCGTTCTTGGCCGTGCGCTTCTTGGCCATGTTGCGGGCCATGCCGTTGGGAACCATCGGAGCGTCCTTGAGGTTCATCACCCCGAAGCCGTAGATGTTGTCCCCCTGTGCACGGTGGTTCTCCTCCAGCTCGACCGTGAAGTCGTTGTTCTGCTTGTGGCGGTCGGGATCTACATAGAATATCATCAGGTTCTTCTCGCCCCAGTACGGCAGTTTGGTCGGTTTGCCGTCGAGGTCGAGCACTTCGACATTGTTCACTTTGCGCGGCAGCCCCTGAGCCATGGCTGCGGATGCCGTGAGCGAGAGGGCCGCCAGCATCGCGATTACTTTCATCTTCATTATATTCTGTTTTTTGGTTTTAAATGAAAACAAATCGGGACAAAGTTACAACATTTCCGCCAACATACCGACCGGCAGGCCATATAATATTGTTCTCTTCGTTCAATTTTTTCGTTTCGCAGGGAAAAGGGCCGTGTCGAACGCATAGAGCCCCCCGCCGGATATGGCCAGGAACACATAGACCCCCAGCCAGGTGAATGCCAGCGTCCCGAAACCCGGGGCGCCCCAGAGCAGCACCCCGAGGATTCCCGCGGCCATGACGATGGCCGATGCCCGCACCCACAGGCCCATGATTATCAGGGTGGCGAGCACCACCTCGACGAGCGAGACGATGACGAACACGGCCGGGCTGCCGGCGAATGCGAAAGAGGGATACGAGTCGACGATCTCGTTGTAATCCTGTATTTTGCCTATGTTGTGGAAGAACATCATGCCTCCCGCGAACAGGCGCATGTACAATACGGCCCAATCCATGTGCCTGCATTGTGCGATCCGTTCTCCGATTCTTTTTTCCATGCCCCGTGCCGTGCAATTTGCATTCCAAAAGGCGAATCGCTATCTTTGGGGCCATGGAAACAAAGATACTTTTCGTTTGTCTGGGGAATATCTGCCGTTCCCCGGCTGCCGACGGAATCATGCGGCACATAGTCCGCGAACGCGGGCTCGGGGCGGAGATTGCGGTCGACTCGGCCGGAACGTATGCCGGGCACACGGGCGAACTGCCCGATGCGCGCATGCGGCGGGCGGCGTCGCGCCGCGGCTATGAACTGACGCACCGTGCCCGGCAGATCCGCGAGGAGGACTTCGGGAAATTCGACCTGATCGTGGTGATGGACGACCGCAACTACGAGCACGTGCACCGGCTGGCGCCGTCGCGTGCGGATGCCGCCAGGATCTTCCGTATGCGGGAGTTTTTCAGCCGCCATCCCGGCCGGGATCATGTTCCCGATCCCTATTACGAAGGTGCCGAGGGCTTCGAGCTGGTGCTCGACATGCTGGAAGACGGCTGCGAGGGAATCCTCGCGCACCTCGGGAAATAGACTGCCGGAATACCGGGCGACGGGTGCAGGTGTCATTTGTCGGAAAACCCTGCCGGCACCGCGGCTCGGAATGCGAAACACCGGCCCGGAAGTACCCGGGCCGGTGTTTTCATGTTCCGGAAATCCCTTAGAAATCGAGACCGAAGCTGATGCTGTACGTGTTGTGCAGCAGCGTCTCCTTGCGTGCGATCAGGTAGGCGAAATCGAGGCGCAGGTGCAGGAACCGCACGCCGGCGCCGACCGACCCGTAGGTGGGGTAGTAATTCCGCCGTTCGCCGTAGTGGTAGCCCGCCCGCAGCTGGATGAGCTGCATGAGGTTGTATTCGGCGCCCACCGACATCTGGAACCCGCGCACCCGCGCCGGGGAGAAATAGTAGCCCCAGTCCGCCCCGACGGTTATTTCGTGGGCATCGGTGAGGAACGTATCCAGCGCCACGCCCGCCGTGAGATCCATCGGCAGCGTATAGTCCGTTTTCCCGAGGTAACCGCCCAGGTTGCCCAGCTTGCCGCCGACGCGCAGCGTAGAGTAGCTGCCGACGTTCTCCAGCGGCTGCGACCACGCCGCGCTCAGGTCGACGGCCAGTGCGTCAGCCGTGTCGTCGTGGCGTTTGAGGTGCATGTAGCGCCCCACGATGCCGACGGCCCACCTCTCGCCCAGGCGGCGCGAATAGCCCAGGTCGACGGCCATGTCGTTGTTGCCCCGTTCGCGCAGGTACTGCCGCCAGCCGATTTGTGCCATGTTGACGTTGTCGAACCGGCAGAACCCGGTCACGGCATAGTAGTCGAACTCGCCCTGCCCGTAGTAGGACGAGGAGACCTGCGAGGGCATCTGCGAAAAGATGGCCGTCGCCGAATTATTATAGATGGCGTGCGAACCCGACAGGGTCGTCATGGCTACGCCGCCCATGCCGAGCGCCTTGGCGTCGGGTGTCGGGAGCGTAGCCTCCTGTGCCGAGGCATACAGCGCGGCGGCAAGGAGTGCCAGGGTGGTTGTCAGACGTTTCATACGGCAAATATAGCAAAAAAGATGCAACTTCCATTCCGGGGCGCTGCCTGCGCACGTTCCGTCAGCACGAAATCCGTTTCAGGTGCGCTGCCACCAGTTCGAAGAAGCGCGAAATATGCTCCCCGTCGACGAAGGCGTGGTTGACAAAGATCGAGAGGGGCATCACGAGCCGGCCTTCGCGTGCGACCGCCTTGCCGGCGTTCATCAACGGGTATTCGGTGGGCTGGCCGGGTGCTCCCTGGGCATAGGTGACCGAGGTGAAATAGAGTTTCGGCGTGGCGCTCAGGAGGAAGACATCGTAGTCGCCCTGTGCCTGCAACACTTTTTCCTCCCCGTAAGGATCCCCGTCGGAAGGAATGCCGGTGACGATGGCGCGCGCCCGGGCATAGAACCTGTCGAACTCGGCGTGGTAGGGGATGCGGACGGTGTAGAACGTGCGTCCCGGGACGGCGATCGGCGTGATGACGTCCACCCTGTCGTGGTAAACCACGTTGCCGCTGCTGTCGGTGCGGTAGCGAAACTCTTCGATCTCGTTTACCGAACGCAGGACGGCATAGAGGTAGTAGAGGAAGAACGAACGTCCGGTGGCCTTCGCCGCCGCGCGGGCTTCGGTGCAGTCGACCTCGGTCGCTACCGAAATCCAGGAATTGAGGAAATTGCGGAAGAAGGCGTAATTGTCGCGCCGCTCCCATGTTTCGATGTCTACGATATGTTTCATGGCGGAAATTTTCCGCAAAGATAGCGATTCCCATTGCAGTTTGTCGTGCGGCCGGCGGAATTTTGCATGCCGGACGATTGCCGTTGTGCGGCGGGCATCTTGGGGCGGGGGGGCAATTACGTCCGCTTCCCGCTGCGTGACCGCCGCGGCATGGTGCAATTGCACGCGCTCCGTTGCGTGACGCTCCGCGGCCGGCTGCGGGACAGGGGCAATACGATAAGTTCCCTGCGGGGGTATGGCCGTAAAAAAAACACCCGCCCGAATCTGTTCGGGACGGATGCTTCGATTCGCGTCCGATGCCTTGCGGCATGGTTTTACGTATTTCTATGGCCTGTACCGCCTTTTAGCAGTTCATCGCGCCGCAGCAGTGGATGACCTGCCCGCTGACATACGACGAGAGATCCGACGCGAGGAACAGCGCGACTTTCGCCACATCCTCGGGCGTGCCGCCGCGGCGGAGCGGGATCTGCTTGTACCAGCCTTCTTTCACCTCGTCGGGCAGCTTGTCGGTCATCTCGGTCATGATGAAGCCCGGGGCGATGGCGTTGGCGCGGATGCCGCGCGGGCCCATCTCCTTGGCGATCGACTTGGCCAGGCCGATCATGCCGGCCTTCGAGGCCGAATAGTTACACTGGCCCGCGTTGCCGCTGACACCCACCACCGACGACATGTTGATGATCGAACCGCTCTTCTGGCGGGCCATAATAGGCGTCACGGCATGGATGAAGTTGAACGCCGACTTGAGGTTTACGGTCAGCACGGCGTCCCACTGCGCCTCGGACATGCGCATCATCAGGCCGTCCTTGGTGATGCCGGCGTTGTTCACCAGGATGTCTATGCGGCCGAAGTCCTTCACGATCCGGTCGATGACCTCATGCGTCTCTTCGAAATTCGCCGCATTCGAGGCATAGCCTTTGGCCTTGACGCCCAGCGCTGCGATCTCGGCCTCGGTGGCCTTGCCGTTCTCGTCGATCGCCAGGTCGGTGAACGCCACATCGGCGCCTTCCTTGGCGAATTCAAGTGCGATGGCCTTGCCGATGCCGCGGGCTGCACCCGTTACGACAGCCACTTTTCCTTCGAGTAATTTCATAACTTTCAACGTATTAAGAGTTTCGGTAAAATATTCTGTTTTTCCTTTTTTCGTCCAAAAGACGAACAAAGTTAAGAAAAATATTTTGAAACGTCCCGCCGCCGCCGGATTTTCGCCAAATATTACTAACTTTACCGTCCGTAAACGGAATTTCGTAAAACCCTTAACGATATGAAAAGAGACACCCAGATTTTCGATCTGATCGCCGCCGAGCGCAGCCGTCAGATGCATGGCATCGAATTGATCGCCTCGGAGAATTTCGTCAGCGACCAGGTCATGGAAGCCATGGGCTCCGTGCTGACCAACAAATATGCCGAGGGCTATCCCGGGGCCCGCTATTACGGCGGCTGCGAGGTCGTGGACAAGGTCGAGACACTCGCCATCGAACGCATCTGCCGCCTCTACGGCGCCGAATACGCCAATGTGCAGCCCCACTCGGGCGCACAGGCCAACATGGCGGTATTCTTCGCCTGCATGCAGCCGGGCGATACCTTCATGGGGCTCGACCTGGCGCACGGAGGCCACCTTTCGCACGGTTCGCCGGTCAACATGTCGGGTAAGTATTTCAACGCCGTGGGGTACCAGCTCGACGAGGCCACGGGTGTCATCGACTACGACGCCATGGAACGCAAGGCGCTGGAGTGCAAGCCCAAGGTGATCGTCGGAGGCGCCTCGGCCTATTCGCGCGAATGGGATTACAAACGTATGCGCGCCATCGCCGACAAGGTGGGGGCGTTGCTGCTCGTGGACATGGCGCACACGGCCGGGCTGATCGCCGCCGGGCTGCTGGACAACCCCGTGAAATACGCGCATATCGTCACCTCGACGACGCACAAGACCCTGCGCGGCCCGCGCGGCGGTATTATCCTGATGGGCAAGGATTTCGAGAACCCCTGGGGGCTCACCACGCCCAAGGGTGCCGTGAAGATGATGTCGCAAATCCTCAATTCGGCCGTATTCCCCGGCATCCAGGGCGGGCCGCTCGAACACGTCATCGCCGCCAAGGCCGTGGCGTTCGGCGAGGCGCTCGAGCCCTCGTACAAGGAGTACCAGGCGCAGGTGCAGAAGAACGCCAGGGCGATGGCCGAAGCGTTCGTTAAACGCGGTTACAAGATCGTTTCGGGCGGCACGGACAACCACCTGATGCTGGTCGATCTGCGCACGAAGTTCCCCGAGCTGACGGGCAAGCTGGCCGAGAAGTGCCTCGTGGCGGCCGACATCACCACCAACAAGAACATGGTGCCGTTCGACAGCCGCTCGCCGTTCCAGACCTCGGGGCTGCGCTTCGGGACGCCGGCCATCACCACCCGCGGCCTGAAGGAGGACAGGATGGACTACATCGTCGGCCTGATCGACCGGGTGCTGCACGACCCCGAGAACGAAGCCAATATCGCCGCCGTACGCAAGGACGTGAACGCCCTGATGGCCGGCTATCCGCTTTTCGCGTGGTAAAATTCCGGTAGGATGAAAGAGGTCATCGACTTTTTCCGCCGCCTGCACGACAACAACGACCGTGCATGGTTCGACGCCCACCGCGCCGAATGGGCGCACGTGAAGGGACGCTTCGCGGCTTTCACGGAGCAGCTCATCGCCGGGATCGCCGAGTTCGACCCCACGGTGCGCGGCCTCAGGGTGCAGGACTGCACCTACCGCATCGCCCGCGACACGCGGTTCAGTCCCGACAAGTCGCCCTATAAAACATATATAGGTGCGTATATCGCGCCCAAGGGCAAGAAGTCGGGGTTTGCAGGCTACTATTTCCACATCGAACCCTGCTGCGACAGCCTCGTATGGAGCAACCTGCTTTCGGCGGGGCTCTACTGCC
>OGXJ01000850.1_pt1 | contig 23942 bp, 27 predicted proteins | sample 1576231 | NCBI WGS metagenome assembly OGXJ01 (sample SAMEA3541539, study PRJEB24748) | human gut metagenome | biome: human gut; feature: human-associated habitat; material: faeces | place: China | collected 2012
TCCTCGGTCTTCTCCTCGGTCTTCTCCTCGGTCTTCTCCTCGGTCTTCTCCTCGGTCTTCTCCTCGGCGGATGCCGAGTCGAGAATGGCATGGATTGCCTCCATGGCTTTGGAGTACTCATCGAGCTTGGCGTTCAGCTCGATCTGTTTCTTGTTCAGCTCTTCGAGTTCGGCTTTGACAGAATCGATCTGCTTGCTCAGAACCTGAGCCTGACGCTTCTTGATTTCCACGTCCTTGTCCGGCATCTCCTTGCCATAACGAGACATGAATTTCTCCAGTCGGTCGTTCAGGTCTTCGGGAACTCGGGTGAAGTACGAGAGCGCATCCTTGTTGAATGCGATGTGGTACAGGCAGAGATCCTCCGTGATGTTTCTCGGAGTGAGGATCTTGCTGAACTCTTTGTTGATTGGGTCGTGGAGCAGAGTACCTGCTCGGAGTTCGTAATCGGGGTGTGCTACGTTTTTCATCTGTTGTTCTGTTATTCGTCTTAGTGCTAAGTCGGCTTCGATCAGGCAGAAGCCGCATCGGGAAACTGACTTATTCAAAAAGTACCGAGAAAGTTCATCTACTTCTCGATGGAGAGCGGGATTCTTTTCCAATTCCAATGTATGGGCCCGATAGGCTTCGCCTTTCAGGGACCCATACTTGGATTGGTAAGCTCTCAGTCTTTCGAGCATGTCAGCCATAGCCGTTACTATTTAGGTACTCCGGCGTATGTGGTGAGAATGACTACGTATTCCCCGTTGACATAGTCCTTACGGATGTCTGTGTCAACGATACTTGCTCCCCAAGTTGTTGCAGTTCCCACCGAGCCCTTAGTGTACTGAAGAACGGGGGGATTTGCAGCTGTTTGGCCAGCGTCGTTCAGGAACACGTAATTTGCCGGAAGACCAGACCCCGGGAATGCCTCTGCCGGCTTGGTGGAAGTTGGCGCAGGAGGCATGGTAACCGTTCCGGAGACGCTGGTACACGAGGACCTCTGCAGAGTGAGTGGCACGTCGTTACCAATTTTAGCCTGACCTTCCGCGGGATAGAAACGCAGGATAGCCGGTACAGTACACTCCGTTCCGCCAGCCAGGAGACCGTCAACCATGAGGTCGGTGGTCTTCTCGTCCGTGTTGAAGAGGCTCATCGGGAGCGAACCTTCCTGAGCGATGGTACCGTTGGCCAGAGTTACCTGGTAAGCGACGCCGTCGGTCATTTCGGTAGTGACAGTGATTTCTGTGAGCTCCAGACCCGAGTCCCAGCCATACACCTCGTACTTTGTGTCCCCGTTGTCTCCGGTGTCGTTGTTCTCGACGATAGCGATGACGCGGGCATTGGTCAGGCCGTTTACGAACTTCTTGGCTGCTTCCGACTTCTTGAAGATTCGGACGACCACGTTGTGCTGGTGGGTCTTGAGATACGTGCCAGCATTGATGGTGTCCGAGCCAACTGTTGCGTTGGGCAGCGAGTCGACTTCGTAACCAGTGGCACCGGCCTTGAGGATGAGCGAAGAGATAACGTTGTCAGTTACAACGGATTTCGACTTGTCGACGTCCGAGTAGCTGAGGAGAATCACCCTGGCGGTGGTGCCGGCGATTGCCGGCTTACCACACACCTGGTTGATGAATCCTGTTTTGATTTTAGAACAATCAAGTCCTGCCATTTTCTTAGATTTTTGAGGATTAGATACCTACCGAGAACAGATCCGGGTTAGTGAGCTTGGCATCCGCCCGACCCATGAGTTCTACGTAGACTACGCGGTCTTTGTACTCGTACCAGATCCGCATCTTCTCGAAGCTGTCGATTGCGTCAACACCTATGCCGAGCACGCTCTTCGAGGTGAAGAGGATTCGATGGGGATTGTTGAGCTTCGTGCCAGTGTCTTCCGACGTAGCGATGATCTTGTCCCAGATGGGCATTGCGATGACAGGGATGCCATTGAAGCTGAGAGCCTCCATGCCATTCAGCAGAGCCAAGCGAGCCGACTCGAGGCAGCAAGCGTCCATAAGAGACTGCTGATAGGCATCGTAGACAGACTGGGTAACGAGGATAAATTTGTCAGACTGCTGACGGAGCAGAAGTGGGGCACTAAACACGACCGACTGGATATACTCCTTTGCCTTAGCCGGAGTAAGCTTCTGAGCTGCATAAGATTCCCCGGCATTTTCCGTAATTGTTGCTCCGCGCTGGGACGGATTGGCTGTAGCCTGTGCGGTAATCTGTTTCCAGAAACCGTTGATGATGGTGAAGAATTTCAGGTCGAGCCCCTCCGTAATGATACCGCTGTTGGTAACGTTCTTGGCGTCTTTGTCGTTGAACCAGAACAGGCGGTACCAGAAGTCCATAATGGAACGCTCCAGAACCTCAATGACGATGTTCATGTAGTCCGTATCCGTGAAGTCCGGAATGTCGACGCCGGTGCGGAGAGAGTAGATAGTTGCCGACTGCTGAAGGTCAGTGTAACACTGGGACAGGAGTATCTCCCAGGTGCCGGGCTCCCATTTCAGCTTGCGGGTGTTGATGTTCCACGGCTGAGGAGTCGGGTTACACCCGGTGTTGACCACGCCGACCATGCCACCCTCACCGATGTAACCCACCTCGGTGTTAGTGACGATGTCGGGGAAGACTGTGTGAATGGAGTTGATGTCAGGACCCTGAATGGTGTCCTCCATAATCATCTCCGAGATTGCCTGAATGACACGTCCACAAAAAGTGAACTTGTCCATGTCAAGAAATCCGCCATTTTTAGCTGCCATAGTTCTTAAAGTTTTTGAGTTTGACTACTTGAGAATCTTTTTGGCAGCGTTGACCTTCTGGAGCTTTTCGCGAGCTTCGTTCTTGAGGTCAGCTGCCGAGGGTTCGGGCTTCTTGCCTCCGGGCAGAACCGTCTTGCGGTTCTTCGGGCGGTAGTTGCTACCACGGAGGTTGCGGAGTTCGTTCTCCTGCTCCTCGATGAGGTTCGTTGCCTCGTCGAGCATCGCCTCCAGTGCTGCAACGCGGTCCTCGAGAGACTCGGTGTCCTCCATCTCGATGCTGGTGACGATGTTGTCCTCGACAGTAACCACCCGACCGTCTTCCAGAACGACAGTGCCCGACGTCTCGCCATTGGCGAGAGTTGCCTCTACACCTTCGGCCAGATTGTCCTCTTCACCTACGGTCTGGAGAACGACCTGACCCTCAGCATCCAGATAGTCGAAGTTGGCGGGAGAGCCTTTCTTGCCATTCCGGAATGCCTTGACTTTGCTCATGAATTTTTCATAAGCGCTTTTTTCGTTTTTTGCCATAGCATTAAAAATTTGGTTTGTGTTGTATGAATTGATTTTGGAAATGAATCCCAAGTCAAGAAGTGATTTGGCATCATGGATGCGTTCCTCATGCATGACATTGCGGAGCCGTTCCCGGTCCTGACCTGTTCTCTCGACATACACGTCAAGAATAGCCTCCTCCTCCAGAGCAAGCTCCTCGGCAATGCTGCGAGCGTCGTCTGAAGTGAGCCAATCCCCGACCGGCATGTATACCCGGTGGATGAGTGCTCGGCAATTCCGGTTTGCCGACCTGTTCTCTGCCGGAGCTGCCAACAGGATGCACACTGCCATCGAGTGGCATCCCCCGACAATATTTGTGTATATAGTCCTCCCACTCATGCGAAGAAGGTCATAAATCTTGAAGCCCTCCTCAACAGAGCCCCCGTCACAGTCAATGTTGATGCACACCTCCTGTTCGTCGGGGTGTTCATCAAGTACCCGGCGGAAGGTCTCCACGGAGCAGATCTCTGAGGTCCCACCCCAAAGCTCCATCATGACCCGATTCTCCTCGGAGTCAATTGCGCCTTTTAAATTGATGAATATCATGTGCCAAATTATTTCGATACAAATATAATTATTCCTAATAGATATTGAAATACTATTTGTGCTGGGTTATTTAAAAATTAGCCCGGTCCTGAATCTGCACGTAGTTAGCATCTTCTCTCCGGATGTCTTCGATTGTAGCAATCACTCTCACCTGGCCAAATGCTTTTTGAATTGCTCTCTCCATGTCAAGCCGATTCATGGGTTCCGGCGTCTCAGCAAATGACCGGAGAGCATACCCACCGTCTGACCCAACTTTTGTGAAGGGGACACCCCCACCAAGTTCGTTTATGGCTGATAGGAGAGGGAGGAACATGCGGCTCGATTTCTTGTTGATGATGGTCTCACCCCCTTCAGCCTCAATGTGCACTCCTCCAGCGGCATGACTGGGTCCCTCAATGTATTTACCTCTTGCGGCTTTCGGCAGAGGAGCTGCCCAAAGAGCTGCCATCTGGACTGCTCCCAAAGCTGCAGCTGCTGCGATGAATGGGATAGCCAAAGGGAATCCCATTTTAGCCGATGCCATGATGGAGATGGCAGTATTAATGCCAATCTCGAAGGAGCCCATTGCTCTCTCCCGGATAGCTTGCTCCCGTTCGATTTTGGCCAACTCCTTCTCCTTCTGTTTCTCCATCTTGATTTTCTTCTCGTTGTACTGGGCCTCCGTGATTTGGCCATTAGCGTACATATTCGCCAATGCCTGTTCCTCCCGGCTGTACTGTTCCTCCACTTCCTGAACCCGTCGCTCTCCGAGAGCACTGGCCAAATCGTTGAAAGCAGTGGCGAAGCCGGAGGCCATTTCTGCATACTCCTGGAGCTTCTCGATCCTCTCCTCCCACAGAGCTTCCTCGTTCTCAGCCATCTCGAGCTGGATCTGAGCAATAGCATCCTCGTTTCCTTGAGCTGCTGCCAACTCAGCCTCCAGGTACTTCTTGCGGATTTCATACTTGGACTTGTGGTTCAGTTCAGCTTGAGTGAGTTCCTTGTCGAGGTCCATTTGCTGGAGACGAAGATTGTTGGCTCGGAGCTGGGCCTCCTGCTCATAGGTTTTCTCCCCGGCAGCTTTCCTGGCTTCGATTTGTTTCTGGAGCATCTCATTCTCGAGCTCCAGCTTCTTTCTCTCGTTGTCCGCTGCCTTTGAGAGATCTTCGGCATACTGTTCGTTGAGAACTTGGTTGAACCGGTCAAGTTGCTGTTTGGTAGCGTCCTCGCGGATCTTTTTGATTTCGTCCTGGAGGTTTTGTTGGATCTGTTTCTCGAGTTCGGCTCTGTTGACCAGGAACTGCTCATAAGCGGCATACTCTTTCTGGTATTCCTCCTCGCTCATACCTCTCACGAACTGGGGAGGCTGAATGTTGGCCAGCTCCTTCATGGCATCCTGGTACTTCCGAGTAACCTGAGCAATCTGCATATCGACTGTGCCTCCGGAAGCTACAGCCAGAATGTTGGCTCTCACACCAGCAAGATAGTCATTGAGCTGTTTGGCTTGGTTCTCGTAGAACTGCTTGTCAGACCGAGCCATGGCATTGAGAGCCGTCTGATACTCCTTGTTAGTGATTTTGCCGTGAGCTTTCTGGAGAGCCAGACGTTCCCGGGCTCCATCCTGAGCTGCCTTGTAGAGCTTTTTCTCATACTCCATCCGGATGGCAATGCTCGTGGACTGGAACGTGGTTTGGAACCTGAGATCGTCTTCCCGGATCTTCTGCATGGCTTCCGAGTTCTTCAAAGCAACCTCCAGAGCCTTATCGGCAATGGCCTGCTGAGCCTCCCGGTTGGCTATTGCAGTCTCGAGAGCCAAGTTAGCAACTGCAGCTCCTTCATTCTCGATAGTCCGGAACAGTTCTTGGTATCGGCCTTTCAAGTCATCGAGTTCTTTTTTGGTCTCCTTGTATTTGTCCAAGCTTCCTGACCACGTGTTGAGCTCTTCTTCCTTGGCTGCAATCACCTTCTTCAAGGAGTCGAACTCATCCATTGCAGCCATCTGTCTTTGACGAGCTGCACTCATTTCAATCTCGCGCAGTTTGTTGGCTGTTTTGAGCTGAGCTTCGGCGATCTGTTCCGACGTGGCATGATTGGCTTTGAGGTTTTCGATTTCTCGTTTACCCCGGATCTCCTCGGCTTTTGACAGAGTATTCCGCTTGGTCTCGATCTGATCCAGTACATACGTAGAGGCTTCGGCAGCTCGATTGTATGCCTCCATTGCCCGGGTTGCTCTCTCTTGAGCTTCCGTGTTACTGTTAAATGCGTTCGTAAGAGCAACCACTCCAGCCACCAATCCGCCCACTGCCGCTGCCACCAATACAACGGGATTGGCAGCCAAAGCCGCGTTCCAAAGCCATGTGGCAGCTGCTGCTGCTTTGGTGAGGATGTTGCCAGCTCCTTGTACGGCATTTTTAGCAGCTATAGCTTTTGTCTCGGCGAGAGTCTGGTTGATGCCAACCAGTTGAACCAAGTTAGATGCAGCTCGATAAGTGGCTTCGGTCTTGGAGAGAGCTGCTTGGAGAGAAGACAAAGAGGAAAGAGCTGTGATGATGGTTATCATCTTCGTCATGGTAGCATTGAGCTCCTCGTTCTCGCTCCCCAGTACCTGAGTGGCTGTGGTCCATAAACCGTAGACGGAAGTGATTGCCGAAGTTGCATCCGTGACAGCGACCAGTGTGTCGATTCCTCGTCCAGTCTGGTCGATGGCTGTATTGACCGTGTCCTCTGCCGCCTTGAGCTCACCAGCTCGCTTGACCATCTCCTTGAAGGATGCTGAACTCGTATCCCCGGCTTGAGCCATCCGGATCAGAGTGTCTGTCAAGTCGTTGAGCTCCTGTTTCAGGTTATCCGTTGCCTTCTCGTAGTTACCAACGGATCGGCGGTAGTCCCCGAGTGCCTCCTCCTGAGCTTTGAGCTCCTCAGTGGTCTCTGCAATACGCTTTCCGAGCTCGGCTTTACGAGCTGCGTCCTGCATCGAATTGCCCAACTCTGCAAACTCGGCATTGTCCAAAGCCAACTGAGTTCTGAGCTTGTTCAGACTGGCCTCCTGTTGGTTCTGGAGCTTAATGTTATTCTGGATTTGCTTCTGGTACTTATTCGCCTCGCTGTTGATTGCCTTGATCTGGTTGTCAAGTGCGTAGTATTCTTGGGCATTCTCCTCGGTCACTTTGCCCAGAGCCTTCTGTTGATCCCTCAGCTCCTGGGACCGGAGTTTCAATTCGGCTAACGTCTTGAGGGCATCCTCAGCTGTTACCCGGACATTGTAGATTGTACTTTTCTGTTCTTCGGCCATATCACATTCGTATTAGGTCTACTTTGGTTATCTTCCCAGCTTGGAAGTTGTTTATCTTTGAGACGTAGAACCAGAACCCATGCTCTTCCAGCCATATCGGGTTGAACAGGTCTAGACTTTGGATGTCAAGCGAGTCCAGAAGGATCTGGGTCTGTAGTATCTTCGGTCTTTTGAGGATATTGTTGATGAGCTTGTCGTAGTACTTAGGAACGTAGTAATTCAAATTTTTGAAATACGCCGTGTATAGTCGTACCCGGGTAAGGGTGTAGCCTACACTCACCTGGGGCCACATATAGTCAGACTTATTTATGTGGACGACCCTCGGCTTACTGAGAGCATTGTACTCCCAAGTCGTCTCGGTCATTTCCCCGTTCTCCATCCGACCTCTATTGATAGTCCAAATCGGGTAGTTAGCAAGTTTGTGAAGCTTATTTGTAGTGTCCCGGTCATAGAGGTCTTGATTAAGTCCGGCTAAGAACCCAATTTGGAACAGGAGTTTGGTGGGCTGGAGGTTGACGTCCGGGATGCTGAACTTGTACGAGTCGGTAACGTTGTTATCTTTGTTGTCCTCCAGCTTTATCTCGTTGGACTGGGCATAGCTGGACAACTGGAAGGTAAGTTTTGTGTCCTTACCTTTTATCAGCTTGTCAGACCAATTCTTCCCGGACGAGCTTCGTCTGTTGTAGAACTCCCGAACTGAGTATGCTCTTGCTACTTTAGTAGCGGGATTCACGTCGATGGTTAGCCCGAACAGCTGGAAGAAAGCTTTGACTATGTCCCCCAAGCTCTTAAATCCAGTCGAGGCCAGGAGGTCATAGGTTAGCCCGGGCTGGGGCTTATCCCCCGGCGAAGTTTCCGGCACGGGAGGAGCAGTAATGCTGACCGGGAACCTCATGTCATACTGATTGGTAGAGAGATTGACTGTGGCGAGAGATCCGGACACCAGGATGTGCTCTCCTGCCTCCATCGGGATGTCGACCGAAGCGCTGCCGGAAGATCCGGACGACCAGGATCTGGTCAACACTATAGCACTGGTCCCGTCGTTCTTGTAATGGGTAACTTGGACTGCCACAGAACCATTCCGGATGGCAGAAATATTGGACCAGGAGAAACTGAACGTGATGGTCGTGTCCCACAAAGTCATCCAGCTGAATGTTCCTGCTACAGTTCCCACCGTTAAACGTCCGGCGACCGGGTCACTGAGAGTTACTCCAGGGTAGCCTTGCCATATCACCCCGACTATAGTGCCAATCGGGGGATCCTGAATCCAGCCAGTTCCGGATGCTTTCGGAGCATTGGGGTTGTCTGCCAAAACGGGGTAGGTGCAAGGCAAAAACATTTCACTCCGGTCAACTGGATCCACGTCAGTCTCGAGACTGTAGCCTGCTCGGTCGAAGATCCACGTTACGAGGTCATACCAGTTGAGATGGGGATAGAACTTGTCCAACTCCCGGACTTGCCTGATTGCCTCCATGGAGATCGGGGGGACGTTCGGGTTCTTCTGGAGAGTTGCATATAGCCAAAAGTACAGGACTTTAGATTCCTCGGGGCCGGAGAGGTATCGCTCTGCCTGTCCCATTGTGTCCGTGTACCACTTGAGGAGAAACATGCCAGTCCCGGGATCCTTCGCGTCAGTGTTGTTGAGGGTGTCGAACAAGTCAGCGGTTGCTCCGAGAATCTGGATCCCGATTGACGTGTCAGACACGTCTACGATGTTCAGCACTGCTCCCGCCGGGGATATGAGTGCTCCCTCATAGAATAGCTGGCAAGGGAACTTCATGTATGGCACATACGACCCCGAGTCAATTACAAAACTGAACTGGAATGCTTGCTCATTGTGAGTCGTCCTGGGCAGACTGATCCGCTGGGAGTATGAGGCATTCCGGTCTTTCAGCTCCGCCAAGTTGTTTATTTGGTAATTCATCGCAGGAGCATCCAGCGGGAGGTCCAGTGACCAGACCTCGCCGTCAATGCCTTTCATGAGTAGTTCGTAGTTCATATTACCACTGAGTTTGTTCGTCAATAAGCTGGAACTCGTAGCTAACAGTGTTCCGGGGAGCTTTGGTGTCCCAAGTCAGATCAGTATCATCTACGAGGACTCGTTGCCATTGGCCAATTTGATAGTTGTAAACCTGGACCAGAGGCGAGAGAGCAATTCCTTTGAGCAAGTTGAAGTCGTTCTCGTCAAGCTGTTCTGCTCCTGCTTGGACTATATTCTTAAACTCCGGAGCTAACTCGCCTCTCGTCTGTGAGGCATAGGGGTCTCTGGAATTCGCTAATACGTATTGGTCTCCCCGGTCAACCTCCTGCGTATACTTCTTGTGTTGCTCAAACATGTAAGTGTCCCATCCACCTTTCTGGTTTATCCAGCGAATGTAGAATGGGTTGCAAGGAACTTCGGCATCAACGTAATATATGTGCCATCTGTCAGGGTTCAAGGGGAGATTTCTATCCCGTACAATGACATAGTCAGCTCCATCTGACAATTCCTCATCGAACTCCAGGACAAATGGAATGTTAACCCGGGGGGAGATCTCCATTTTCTGGAAAATAGTAGTCCCCGTATACATAACGTTCACCTCCATGGCTGACTGCATACTTGACGCTGATGAGCCTTTAGCAAAGAGGGTCAGGAAGTTCGGGTATCCAAAATATTTCTTAACATACAGTTGTCTGTCCCCGCCAGGAACCCGATCCGTCAACACAAATCCTACGGGCCTTCCGGAGAAGTTGACGTTGTAGCCTCGGGGACAAACTCCCCGGGAGGCATACCGGACATTGAAGTTTTGTTCGCCGATACCTCTGTAAGCATATGCCGATATGAGATTGTAGTCAATGCCAAAACCTATGGCTGTATTGGAGTACGGAAATGTTCTGGGACGATCCCGAAACCCAGCTTTAGCTAAAAAGCTGAGATCGTATTTTTTCGTCGTCCCAAATCCAGAGTCTCTGTGTATGTCGACGCTTTCGGTTAGTGAGTTGGCTGCCATCACTGAACTTGGATTGTACTGTATGTAGTTCTTTCCGTAGGCCAAAGACATGTTATTCAGTGTGACTTTCACCCCAGCTGTTGCTCCTTGTTTCCCAGCGTATATGATTAATACCGTATTGGGATGTCGGACGTTCTCGGTAGTTGGGACTTGGACACGCCATGTCATAGAAGAGCCAATCGTAAGATCGGTCGTAGCAACATTGACCACTCCGTGACCTTCTGCATTGCCTTGGTACAATGCAACCGTAAGTGAGGTTGCTACGTTCGCTCTACCATAACCAACCTGAAAAGCATACCATTCCCCGGCTACCATTCTTCGAGGTATTAAGAACTCTCTGAACCAGTTTTGACCCGTGCCGCCACTGTTGTCAAACACCTCCGACTCCTTGCTATTGAGAATATTCAACGAGATCATGTTGGCCTCGTCGAAGTTTTGGGTCTCGGCCTCGAGTCCAAGTGTGGAGTCGTCAGTCTCAACTGGTATTTGCGAATATGCCGAGTATAAAGAATCCTCAGCCGGTTGATTGGTAATTGCCATATCGCGTTATATTATATATCCGTGGTCCATATTGTTGTCAGGAGTGAATGCTTCTTCTATGAGGACCTTCATCGTGTTGTCCAAATGCTGAGCCAGGTACTCCTCGAAGTTGTCAGCGGGAGTGTCGACCAGGTCAACGTAAATGTGATTGCGGTAAAGCTCTGAGCCTTCTCGTTTTATCTTCCATGCAGTGGCATTCCCGAATCGGACCAAGTCCTTCGGGTCCGAGAAGGTGATGCCTTTGAGCTTTGCCCACTCCATGATTATCTGTCCCAAGTTGGCGGGGATCTTGCCAGGACCTCGTCCCCGGATGAGAGTGTAGAAGTAGTTCGGAGCTTCGATTGTTCCCCAAACTGTTTCACCTTCTCGTCCCGTCTGGACCGTTATCTGAGCATAGGTTCTGCCCGAAGCTTCCTGCCCGGCGTCCTGTGATGCCCGGATGATCTCGTCCCTCATCTGGGTGAGACCCTCAGCCAATATCTGTTCCAGTCCTACCGCCATTTGTTTCTGGGTTTGCGAGCATTGGCTTTCTGCTGAGCCTTACGCTCCAGTTCCTTGTTCAGTCGCTCCCGGAAGAGGTGACTCTGCAAGTTGGTGAAAAGGAGGTTGTACACCTTTCCGTATTTCCATTCCAGAATCTCGTCCGGGTCCTTAGAGTAGTCCTTGGCCAGTGCAGTGATGGTAGCCATCTCGCCAACCACCATGGAGAATTGGGCAATGCCGGCTGCCTTTTCCTCGGCACTGGGCTCATACTTGAGCTCAGTCTGTTCTCGCTCGATCCAGTATTTAATGCCCAGAAGAACCTCGTACCAATACTCGACAATTTCTGAGGTGTTCCTCAGACTCCATTTGACGCCGAGACATTGCATGCCTTCTTTCATCTTGTCGATGTCAGTCATCTCCTTGTCAGTGATGATCCGGCCAAGCTCTATGCGTTGGCCGAACGTCATCTGACCGCCTTGTATGTCGATTCGCTGTATCATTTTATGTAGCAGTGTTTGAGACTCCAGTAGGGCTCAGGAATGTCCCCGACCTCCATTAAACTGACTACGTACTCAGTCCCGTGGCTAAGGTCAGGATACGTCACACTCGACTTCTTCCATCCGTCCTCTTTGGTCCATGCGTAGTCTACAACAACGTCCCCGGTTTCACCAATAGAGCCTTGGGCAACAAAGTTCTCTGGTTCCGAGATGACGAATGTCAGTATCGGGAGACCCTCTGAATTGAACAGAGCTTGTAAACAGATCGGGGGATAGACCGGCATGGGCAAGTCCTGGCGGTCGAAGAACAAAGTGCGTCCCGACAAGTCAAATCCGGGCTTTACCACTTCAAGGAGGGGACGCCAGATTTTGTCCTTGTAGGCGTCCAAGCACCAGTCCTGTTTGAAAGTGAACTCCAGTCCGACACTTACTTCGTTGGCGTCGAACCTGGCAGACGGGTACAACACCCGAACGGTGTTCATGATGTCGGGATATTGCTTGACCAGTTGTGAGTTCTTGAGCAAGTAGAGGAAAGGCCGGACCATCTGCTCCTCTATTTGGTTCTTCAACTCCAGACGGCCGATGGTGGGAGAATTCTTGCTGAACTTCGTATCGCCTTTGTAGGCATCGTTGGCCATCGGCTCGAACTTGCAGAAATAGACCTGCATGATGGTACGCTGAGTGGGATAGCCCCGATATGGCGTATCGTAGTAGCCAGTGGCGGGCTCCTCAACATAGACAAAGTCGGACGACGTCTGATTGCCGTCCGAGTCTGTCACGAACCTCTCCATCGTATCCACTTTGACGTTCAGCATTCGAGCCTGGTCACACTCAAAGACGGCCAGAGGATTGACCATCTTGACCATGTTGCGGATGAGGGTTATGATGTCCAGTATCATCGTTTTGCGGGAATTATGATTTTGGCGGACTTCATGCCAGTCGCCTTCGGCTTGATCTCAAATATCATTCGCATGATGAGCATGTCCAGGAAGTCCGGGGACCTTCCGAGGAGCTGCTTCATGGTGTCCTTGGAGATGAGCTCTCGCTTCTGCTCAGCGGAGTTCGTGTTCTTGGACTTGAGGACCGTCATCTCCTGCTTGATCTTCTCCTGGACCTCGGGAGAGCAGATGATGTGGATCTGACGTTTGTTGATCAGCTCCGCCAGCTTGAATGCGCACTCCGACTTGATGTTGTTGTACGTCTTGGAGTCAATGGCTGACTGTCCTCCATGAAACTCCCGGATGCCTTTCAGGTAGCTCTCCAGGTAGAACCCAAGTCCGTCAGCGTCAGAGACGATGCTGGACCGGGGGACTTTCAGACCGGTGGCCAATTTGGCGATCTTCTCCTCCATCTCCTTGCCTTCCGAGAAGCCTTTGGCGATGGGGATCCGGCAGACCATGCCGTCCCAGGTTCCAACCACCCAACTGTCTCGTCCTTTTCCAGCAAGGTCAGTGCTAATGAACCGATTGCCCGTCGGGAGAACGAACTCATTGCTGAACATGTCGCACACTGCGTCATAGTCTACCAGCCAATTCGGGTCATCGTCATACTCCCAGTTGCCAAAGACCAGTCGCTCGATCTGCGACTGGGTCAGGTTCTGGAGAAGGCCTTCAATGTACGTTTCCGGGAGAGTCTTGTTGTCCTGGGGCAGAGCTTTGACGAACCGACGCCAGGGAGGCAGCTTGTTCTCCTTCCATGGCTTGTAGTAGTCCGTGTAGAGGAAATTGTTGGACGGGTTGCAGGTGATGAGGAGTTTGGGAGCCAGCTTGTAGACGTCATTCTTCCATCGACCGATGGAAGCCTGGAGGTTGGTCTTCGCCTCGCGGATAAACTCGCCACCCTCTTCGATCCATCCCCGAGTCATCTGCATGGAGCCGAACCTCTCGTACATGGGGTCACTGGGGTTATACTTGGCGTCGATCAGGTAGATGCGGCTTTTGTTGTATAACTCGAAGAAATTGTATTGGCCATTAAAATGGTAGTAGTTCTCCGTGATGCCCCAATGAGCGAATACCTCGTAGATGGAGGGAATAGTGTACCGGACCAGGTCGGCAGCCGTCTTACGCGCAATAAAATAAAATGTCTCTGGGTAGGTGAGGGCATCGCCGGCTATCAAGGAACACCCGAGGTAGGATTTGCCAGCACCTTTCGTGCCGGCATACAGAATGTCAGTGACAGAGTCATCAAGCCATAACCGAGCCACTTCCTTCTGCTTCTCGTTGCCTTTGGTGTCAAATTGAAGCCGGCGTCCCATATTATTTTACCTCCATTCCTGTTATCTGTTCGAGAGTAATGCCTCCCGTCACATTGACGTTGGTCTTTCGGCCTTGAAGCACCTGGATGAGGCTGGCAGCGTACTTGCCAACCAGTGCTCCCTCAATTTGCTGGGAATTGATGGCGTCCTCGATGGTGCCACCAATTGCAGCTGCTACCGGGTCTCCCGTGAGCTCCTCGTACTCAACAGGATTGATGCCAGCAAACAGCCTAAATGATTCGATGGTCATCGGGCGGGAAATGTAGACGCTGCAGTCTTCGCCATTCTTATTCTTGTGAGCCTGGGAGAAATAGTTATCCTGCATGAATTTGCAATACTCGATGAATGCAAAGTAAAGCTCCTCCGCATCGGTGGGCTTTACAAATTCCCCGGCGTCTCGCCTTTTCTGTCCCTCCTCCATATAGGCGAGCGGACTCATTTTATATGTACTTCGTGCCATGCCTCAAATATAATCAAACCTTATACAAATTAAAAATTTATTTCTGCACAACAATCCCCGGAGCGTTTGGCCCCGGGGATCTTTATTTATTCGCTTACGCGAATGAGGGTCACGCCGAACCACAGAAACTTGACCGAAATGCCATTCGGCCAAATCATGCCTTCGTGGACCGTGGCGATGGACGGGGTCCAATTACAGTACTTGGTATTAACCTCCGAGTACAAAGCCCAGTTCTTCCCGAGCTGCTTAAAGTGTTTTGCTTTCATGCTTGTTGGGTTTTAATTTCCGTATGCGCGAGTGCCGTCCAGTATTTGTGGGTCGAGAGAAGGCCCAATTTGGCACCAGTTCTACTGACTCTATCAGTTCTACTGACTCTACCAATTCTACTGGACCAATTTGGCACCAGTTCTACTGACTCTACCAGTTCTACTGACTCTACCAGTTCTACTGATTCTACTCGCCTACGACTTCTTTTTGAATTTTTGAATCCGTCTCTCAGCTCTCTCCATCTGTTTGATGGATCTGTTCAACTTCCGTTTGGGGTTGATCCACCATTGGCGGATCCCGCCGAAAATCGCGAACAGGCCGATGATGGCCAACAGGTAAATTGCAATCATTTTCTACGCCTCCTTTCTAATTTGTTTTGTAGTTTGCGGACCTCAACCCAGTCCTCGTGCCGCATCCATTCCGGACGGGACAGCAGACTCTGCTGTCCACGTGCTATTCGCATGGTGGTCTTTTTCAATTTGCGGGCGTAGTTCAGGACCTCCCGCTCCTCTTTTGAGTAGATCCCCAGCCATCGCCGGAACACTCCAAGTTTCCCAGTTGGGGGTAGCCCCAATTTCTCAGTTTTTTCCATAATAAACAATATTTGACCAGTAGTAAACAATAAAATTTCTTATTGTTTCTCACCTAAGTGATTGATATTCAATTGATTAGGTCCCCAATTCTCCTCCCGAGAAACAATGTAAACAATGTTTCTGTGCACTCTATTTTGTGATTTTTCATTTCCTAAATTGGTCATAATTTTCCTCATATTCCCCATTCAGGTTTTCCTCCTAAATTATTGTTTACATTGTTTACAAGGGCCTAAACCATTGATATTCAATCGATTATCGAGAAACAATGATTGTTTATTATTGTTTCTCATTGTTTACTGCTGTTTTAATTTAAGTGATTGATTATCAATGATTTGTGATTCTTTCCATTGGAACAATAAACAATAAACAATAGGGGTCCCCCGGATTTTGGGGGAGGGGCTGTCGAGATTTTTGCCAATAAACAATGGAACAATGGTTTTATCAACTTTTGGGGCCGGGAGTCCCCCTGATTTGTAAACAATGAAACAATGGTTTGACCAACTTTTGGGGCCGGGGCCATGGAAAAATTGTAAACAAAGAAACAATAAAACCATCAACTTTTGGGGCCGGGGGTCCTATTCCCCAGTGGACCCAAAGCCCCCCACTCCTCTCTCAGTCGATTGCGGGAAAAGCTCGGCCTCCGACTCGAGAACTTCTATCCCCTCATAGACAATAGGCATCACCAAACCTTGAACCAGCTTCATGCCCGGCTTGAGGATGACGGGATCCTTGCCGACGTTCATGACGTGCAGATGGATCTCACCTTGATAGTCTTCGTCAACCACGCAGGCTCCGACCTGGAGCTGGTGCTTGGTGGCAATGCCACTCTTGTTGAACATGATGAGGGCACACCCTCGGGGTATTCGAGCTCGAATACCCGACGGAATGTTGATGCTTTCGCCCGGCCAGATCTGTTTGGCTTCGAAGTCTTCCGGGATGTAGAAGTCCAGCCCAGCGGACAGACCCGTTCCTCTGGTCGGGGTCTTGACGTTTCTTACTTTTACGATTTTCATTTTTTAAAATATTTTTCGAGACGAGCTCGGTGTGTTGTGCCTGATGAGAGTGATGCTCCTTCTATGAAATTATACCGAGTGTGAAGAGGCAGCTCCTGGAATGCCTTCTTGAACGGTTGACCATCCGATTCAAATATCTTGCCCGCGGGATTTCCGGGGGTGACGTCTTTCATTTTTCGAGACTTGATCCACCACAAAGCCTCTTCCCGACTTATGGAACGTATGGAAGGTCTAACAGACCCCTTACGGAGCGTCATTTTGAACCACTGAGCCTCCGTATTGGAGTCATCTTCTTTAAACCATACCCGGTAATATCCGATAGCTATTGCCATAAGTTGTAGAATATTTCGTGACACTTCTTGCGGTACGCCATCGGGTCCTGCCGGATACTTTGGCACTTGAGAGGCTCTTTGGGTCGGTCGAGAATCTCCTGAGGCAGGACGTCGCTGAAAGCATCTTTGAGAATGCGCTTATGGGTTCTGTATTCCCGGGGCAAACGGAGAGCGAACCTGACAACGTCATGTCCCAGGAATGGGGACCGGAGTTCAACTGTGCTCCTCATGGAAGCCCGGTCAAGCCGAGGCATGTGGTAGAACGGAAGTTCCTGGAACACGTCTGAGAGCTGGGAGTCGTAGTCATCAACTCGTCGATAGCCTCCGAATAGTTCGTCAGCTCCATCCCCGGTCAGGATGACCTTCTCCTTGACCTTCTCCATGAGTCGGAACTGGGGGATCATGGAGCCCAAGTCGATGGGGGTTTCGTTGTAGCGGAGACACCCCTCCAGGCAATCATCATCGGGGATAGGGCCAAGAGAGGTGATAGAAACCCCTAAAAATTCGGACAATAGCATGCCAAATTTTGATTCATTATTCTCCACCATATAGAGATTAACCCCCAGGCCCATTCGATGAAGAATAGAGGCAACTATGGATGAATCCAGTCCCCCCGAAACCAAAGCCCCGACCGGGACTTTAGAGTACATTGCCCGGCGTTTTACGGACCTCTCGACCAAGCCCCGGAGGACTTCGGCGAACTCGGATTTTGAGAAATGACTCCGTTCCCCTATCCCCCATCTGTAGTAGTCCCTCCGGATAATGGTGGGCTTCACCTTCATGTCATCGAAGGAATAGACAGTATTCGGCATAATACGCTTGACGTTGTTCCATGGAGTTCTGTCATCCCAGTTGTACCCCCATTTGAAGACTTCCGACTGGTAATACCGGTCGAAGTCTCGGAAGTCCGACACCAACGGGGTTATCTCCGAGCAGATCTCCCCGAACTGGTTGTAGTAGAGCTGTTTCTTGCCGAGTGGGTCCGTGAAGGCAATGATCTGCCCCTTTTTGTACCAGCATATTGCCCACATGCCATCCCAGTTGTTGGCTTCATAGATGATGTCTTCGAGACACGAGGATCCAAACAGGTCGCGGAGGTACTCGACGTCGCTGTTATACTTCTGAGGGTAGTTGTAGATCTCCCCGACGTAAAGGAGACATCCGTTGTCTCCTGCCAGTTTTATGGGCTGAGCCAGGCCATCGCCTGGCTCAGTCTGAATGGGCAAACGAACATGACCGAGGAACCATCCTCCTTCGGCAATCTGGGTGAGCTCAATGCCCCGATGCTTGATCTGGTCAATGGCGTTAGCCCTTCTTGCTATACTTATTCCGCACATATCACTTGAGTTTGTTTTTGAGAGCGTCCATGAGACAGACAATCCCTATTCCGATTACTACTGCTATTGCCAGCCCAATGATGATGGGCTCCTCACTTCCTCCTGCCATGTCTTTTCTTCGAGTTTTTGAGTATCTGTTGTGCCTTCTTTTCAATCCAGCCGAGGTAGCATTTGCTGTTCATGTGGTGTCCGGACAAGAATCCCGAGCATTCCGGACAGAATATGCAATCATCATAGTCCAGATGAGCTTTAGCTCTTGCGTCTTCGATAGTCATAGCTTAATATATTACCCATTTGGATAGGTCTTCGTTGTATGCATGAAGGGACCCAGCGAAGTAGTGCAGAGAGCCCTTCTTGAGAGAGGGGTAGGTAGCTGCGAGGATGTTGAACACGTAGTCCATCATGGCCTCCGTCAACCATATGTCAATTGCGAAGTGCTTGAAGAAGTCATTGCTCCGGATATAATATATCACGTGGAGTCGATGGTTCCGGATGAGGAACTGGTAGCTGACGGAGCAAGGTACTCGGGTCAAAGCCCCGGCTGTTGCCCGGGTGTCCTCCGGCTCGAAGATCATGACCATTGCTCGTCTGGAGTGCGGGTCGTCCCGGAGAGTCATGATGACATTGTCCAACTGGTGTATTTCGGGTCCCTTGTGGAAGATGTGCAGACGCTCCGAATAGGTGTAGTCGAAGCGACCCTCCTGCCGAGTCTTGCTCACCAACTTCTGCCACAAGTCCCGGCGGATCTCCCAGCTTTTACCGGGGTTGACTCCGTTTCGGTCAAGCCGGTCGGAGAGCTCTGCTCGGCAATACTTCTCAATTAGCTCGGCCTCGTCTTTGAACATGAAGTCGAGCATCTCACGTTTGCCGAGATACGGCTTCGAGATGACGAAGCTCACCCCGATGAGTTCCTTGGTGAGCCGGTCGTCTCCGCTGAGTTCTTGGTTTTGGTAATGGTTGACCGGGACCGTGATGCCGGAAACCTTGAGCTCCCGATCCATCTCCCGGATCATTTCGAAACAGTCTTTGAATATTCTACCCATATCAATATTTGGATTTAATGCGAAACAGATTTACTTGATACTTCAACGACCAGAGCTCCCGGACTTTGTCTTCCGTGACACCTATGCTCCCGAAGAGCATAGCGAACATTGCCCAGATGTTCCAAAGTCTCTCCTCGAAGACCACCAAGTCAACCATGTACTGAGATTGTCTCCACTCCCGGTTCTTGAGGCAGTTGGCAGCCAAACCTATTGTCTTGATCAGCTCCAGTATGTTCTCCTCGAAATTCTCGTCGGCAATATCCTTCCGGAACCCGTATGTGTGACCCCAAGCAAAGTCTGGGGCCATACCGTACAGCTGGTAAAGCTCGAGCATAAAATTGAAGGCATCGATCAGCTCCTCCAGCACGTGGTCCTTCTCGTTTTTGTCCTTGGCCTCCATCGCTTCTGTGAGCTCCTCGACAATCTGCCAACAGAGTTTTTTGAAAAGCTCCTGATCCCCCAAAGTGTTGATGTCAAAGTTCGCGATGCGCTCCTTGAAGTATGGCCTGTACATGAGCTGGAGCTCCCCTTGGAGGGCATAAATCTCCTCCCAGCTTTTAATGAATGGCTTAAAATCTTGTGTGTTCATGGCTTGATGTTTGAGAACGGATTGTGTTGTTCCGGGACTTCTTTGGGCGAGTAGTATACGGCTATTCGGCGTCCTTCTTCTGTGAGAACATGTTTGATCTCGTGCACCTCGATGGGACTGATCCGGATGAAGTCTACAGCCTCCGAAATGGTTGAGAAGTACGTAGGTACTACCCCCGGAGCTTTTAACGGCTTGGGTTCCTCGAGTTCGTTGTTGATGGCCCCGATTGTGGCTACCATGTCAAGGAGATTGTCCTCCTTGTGTGCATTGGATTCACGTGCCATTTTCACTGCCACTTGGACCCAAGACACGTCAAGAGCGGTCAGAGGCTTACCGGTAATGACCGAGGCGATCTCTGCGGCCTTCTGGTTGCATACCATGAATGGTCCGTATTGTCTCTCCTTCTCCTCCGACCGCTCATTGATGATTTGGTCAGCGTGTTTAAGTATGTTACTCATGATTTTTAGTATATATGTTAGACCCCGGGGAGGGACTCGAACCCTCCTGTACCACTCCGGGGTGCCAAGTGGAGTGACGGCTCCACTTGGCGAGGAGTTCTGACTTACTCCTCAGCCGGTGCGTTCTCCGGCTCGTTCTGTTCTGCTTCGGGAGCTGCCTCAGGAGCTGCCTTGTCAGCTTTCTTCCGGCCGCGCTTCGGCTTCTCCTCGGGAACCGGTGCCATCTCGCCGAGCTCCATGTCCTTAGAGTCGATGCCCTTGCCCCAGACGTGACCGTCGTTGGTCTTGATTCGGTACTGAATGAAGTTGTTGCGGGGGTCGAGACGAACTCCGATGATGATGCCGTCGGTCTGCTCCTTGGTCTTCGTGCAGATGAACTTGCAGAAGCGGCCGATGTTGGCTTTGGCCTTCTCGAGATTGGCTTGGGCCTCCTCTGCAGAGATCTCCTTCTTCAGCGGACGGGGTTCCTTGGGCTCCTTCGGGGCTTTGGTCTTGCGAGCCTTCTTCGGCTTCTCCTCGGCGACTTCGTCGTTCTCCTTGATGCCGTTCTCCGCCTTGTACTCTTCGGTCTCAGTGGCGTTGTAGACAGCGCCCCCCTCTGCCGGATGCTCCTGGGATGCTCCTCTCGATGCGAGGATGGACTGGATGGCGTCAAGCTCGTCACCGGTCTTGACCTTGGCCAACTTCTGAAGAACTTTCGAGCTGTAGCTCTTGTACTTTTCGATAAACTTTTCCATAGTGTTTAGTTGTTAAGTGTAGTGTAAAAGTAAGAAAAAATGTCCAATTAAAAAAATTTTTCACCAGAAAAATTGAAATTATTTCAATCCAATTCTACTGTGATTATGTCCAATATGTTGGAGGTTCTCATGCTATTGACTTCCAGTAGAGCCCTTCCGATCCCCAAGTCCTTCATTGCTCGTTTTGCTTGAGCAATGGCTCTGGATTTTATTCTTCCGTCGGGGATAGCTACTTCGTAGCTATTGTAATCCTCGTCCAGTAACTCGTAGTAATATCGTTTCATTGTCCTTTTGTTTGTACCACAGATATAATACTTCTGCGACAAATACTACGATGTTTTGCGATATTTTTTCAGATATTTTTCGACCCTCACTTTTACAGCTTCCATGAGAGCATCCTGTCCCCGGGTCTTCGCTTTCTGGGCTCTTATGACGTCCTGGTCCACTGTCTTCGAACATACCAGTTTATTGACTATCACGACCTCCTTCTGTCCTTGTCGGTCAAGCCGAGCATTGAATTGTTGCTCCAGCTCGAGAGAATAGGTCTGCCCAAACCAGATGATGCGGTGTCCTCCGGCTTGAAGGTTGAGCCCATGGCCCCCGGAAGCCGGGTGCATCAAAAGAACCTGGATTCTGCCAGCATTCCAGTCAACGATGTCCTTCTCCGTTTTGAGTTCCCGGGGCTTATACTTGGCGAGAGCCTTCATGAGCCGGTCCCTATCATGCTGGAAGGTCCAACCTATGAGGACCGACTGTCCCCCGGCGTCCTCAATGAGTTCCTTCGTGGCTTCGATCTTCAACGTGTGCACCTCATGGGCCACTCTCTGTTCATCGTACACTGCTCCATTGGCAAACTGGAGGAGCTTCGTGGACAAAGCTGCTGCATTGACAGCTGGTATCTCTACGGCGTCCCCGAGCTGATCAATCATGCTGAGAACTTGTTCCTCCTCGAAAGAGTCATAAGCTTTTTGGATTTCTGGGGGCATCTGGATCTCCACTATGTTGTCGATGCGCTCGGGGAGATCGAGGTAGTCCTTAGCTTTCATGCTCATGCAGATGTCCCCGATCTTTGAGTATATCCGCTCCTGATTCTCTCTGGATATGTCGTACGAATATACAATATGCCCGTTTCTACGTCCTGGCTTAAAGTAGTTGTCACGATAGTGGGATATGTATTTGCCCAAGCGCTCTCCCCGGTCCAGGAGGTACATTTGGGCCCAAAGGTCCATAAGACCGTTGGGTGCCGGGGTACCAGTCAAACCTACTACTCGGGAGAGTGAAGCCTGAACGTGCTTAAGAGCTTTGAATCGGATTGACTTGGGATTCTTGAAACTGCTGAGCTCGTCGATGACCACCATGTCGAATGGTAGGCAAGATCCCCCGTAGAGCCCGCATAGCCAAGCCACGTTGTCTCTCCCGATGGTGTATATGTCTGCCTTCTTGGCGAGAGCCTCACGACGTTGACGTTCTGTTCCGACGATGCGAGACACTTTAATGTGCTTCAAGTGGTCCCATTTCTCGACCTCCTGGGTCCAGACTGATTCGGCTACTCTTTTGGGAGCTATGACTAATACTCGTCGGACCTCGACCTCTTTAAACATGAGCTCGTTGATGGCTGTCAAAGTAGACACTGTTTTACCCAATCCCATGTCCAGGAACAGAGCACAGTGCGTATGGCTTATTATGTGGTCAACAGCTTGTAGCTGGTATTGATGGAGATCATTTTCGGTCATATTCCAATGCTAATATTTTACAACCCATGGTCGTGTCTATCACCTCGACCCGAAAGCCCATTGCTTTCAGTTTCTGGTGCATTAATGTCTGTATTTTTCTGGGCTTTTTGCCGAATGCTTTCAACTCAACGAAAACGACTTCGCCACCGGGGAACAGACAGAGCCGGTCGGGGAGGCCAGCATTGTGAATTGCGGGGAGTTTCAAACACCAGCCACCAACTCTCTCCACCTCAGTGACGAGTCGTTTCTCAATCGAGTTTTCGCACGTAGTATTTTTGCTTTCCATAAATGGGGAAATTTTTAGTAGACTTGCACGGTTCCCATTCGGGCATGCTTTTCAACAAGTCATTGATTTCTCGGGTCTTATACCGGTCCATGTCCTCCCTGTTCCGCCCAAGACATTCGCACCATATCTCAGCAACACATACGTAGTCTCGGGGGGTGGTCCCTTTGGGGTTTAACTCATCGACCAGGAAGTCTCTTCTCTGGTAGAGGTCCATTGAGTCCCAGTTGTCCGGGAGTTTACGTTCCAAGTACGCCTCAATGATGCCTTTCCGTTCATCCGACTCGCTGTGCGAGCTTTGCTCATTTTTGGCTATTTTCTCGGCTTCATGGCTCAAATAGAGTTTCTCCTTGGATTTGTACAGGACAACTGCCTCAGCCCATATCTGGTCTATCTCGTCGTCCAGATCCATGAACACGTCTTTTTTGGCATTGTTGGGGACCACGTCCACTGGCATGAAGCGTCTATTGCCAGTGGGGTCTCTCAGGAATTCGCTGTCGTTGGTGGTGCCGAAAAAGACGCATTGCCGGGGATATATCTCAGAAGTTCTGGCATACGCTGGTCGGAATGAGTCTTCGGACTTAGATATGAAATGCTTCACTGACTCGACCTCCGCTTTGCGGAGACCGGAGAGCTCAGCTATTTCAATGAGCCATGCCCCCTGAATCTGCTCGAGAGCCTCCTTTCCTTGAACTGTCAGGAATGTGTCGCTAAACCAGGATTTTCCTAATTTTTTGATAAATGTACTTTTACCGGATCCTTGAGGTCCTACGAGCATTAGCACCAGGTCGAATTTGACTCCCGGGTTCATAACTCGGGCAACTGCTCCAACCAGCATCTTGCGGATGGCTTCGCGAGAGTAGATGTTGTCGTCAGCCCCCATGTAGTCAATCAGGAGTTTGTCTACCCGTTGGACACCGTCCCATTTGAGACCATTGAGGTAGTCCAGAATCGGGTGGAAGTGGTTGCGTTCAAATTCCAGAGCCATGGCATCGTCGATCTTTAGCGAGGACGTTATACCATATACGCAACCCAGATAGTTCCTGACCCCGGAGTAGTCTACGTTCTTGACCGGCTCCGGCTTAACAACCCGACGCCACGGGAGATTCCCGAAAACGTACCTCTTCCCGTCGAAATCATTCTGTCTGAACAGTCTTTTGAATCGGGGGTCGTTTGCAAATATGAGATTGAGGTTGGCATCCGACGAGAGGTATGCTCCTCGGGTG
>OGXJ01000863.1_pt1 | contig 23708 bp, 16 predicted proteins | sample 1576231 | NCBI WGS metagenome assembly OGXJ01 (sample SAMEA3541539, study PRJEB24748) | human gut metagenome | biome: human gut; feature: human-associated habitat; material: faeces | place: China | collected 2012
CCCTTTCCCCGCCTAGTCTCCGGCCACGCCGATTTCACGGGAGGCTACTTTGGCCACGGCCCCAAGCTGCGCGGTTCTTCCTGGACCCTCCAAATGGCGGCCAATATCATTTACACGTCCCCCATGCTTCACTGGGTCTCCAACCCCGCGGACATGGAAGCTGCTTTCCCGAAGGATTCCCCTGAACGGGAAGTTGTCCGGAACATCCCTTCCGTATGGGAGGAAACCATCGTCCTTCCGCCGTCTGCCATTGGGGAATGCGCCGCCTTCGCCCGGAGGTCAGGAAACCAGTGGTACATTGCTCTGATGAACGGAGACGGCAAGGAACGCACCGTTTCCATTCCTTTGAATTTCCTGGACAAAAACACGGCATACCAGGCCACCATTCTCCGGGATCTGGCGGAAAAAAATGACGGATGGAGCGTGGAAACCCGGAAAGTCACTTCCGGAAATGCCCTTTCCTTCACCATGCGCATCAAAGGCGGAGGAATCGTCCGCATGGCTCCCTCCGGAACGCGGCATCCTGCCCCAGGCAGGGAAAAAGAGCCCCCCCTCTTCTTCCCTCTTCAAAGGCGGAGCGGCGGAAAACCATGTTCATCCGCCGCTACACCGCCCGTCTCGAAAAAAGAGTAAAAAACTCAGCCCTCTCCGCGCTGCCCGTCCGCACCCTGCTCCCTGGTGCTCCACGCCGGAAGCCAGCGCACCTCCCTGAGGCGGTAGCCGCGTTCCAAAAGAGCGCCGTGCAGGCCGGGGAGATGCGCCGCTCCGTAAAAGACGCCTATTCTGCGCACCCCCTTGCCGCTCCAACGGTCAAACACTTCCATGCACTTGGCATTTCGTTCTTCCAGAATCACGGTATTCTCCAGACCATTAGGAGCATTGGCCATCATGCCCATCAGCTTATTCTTCAACCCCGTTTTATTGCCGGCCAGGAAATCCGCCATCAATCCTAATTCCCCGGCCCGGTTCGTCCCGGTTTTCTCAACCAGGGAGGACAAGCTGGATTTAAGCATCAGGCCGGCAATGCTTTCACCTTTTCTGGCCTGCGCCTCGCGGAATTCATCCAGCGTCATGTCCGCATGGACGAAATGGGCTGCGGAATAATCAATGCCCTGACGCTGGGTCTGGAGTCCCAGAATATCGCTAAATTTCTTATAAACACCGCCCAACTGGCCCATCAAAAAAGACTTTTCCTCCTGCTTGCATTTCTTCCTCCATTCCACTATCCGGTTCCATTCCCGCGCCTCTTCCAGAGTCAGCCCCCCCAGCGGCTTGCTGCGGTCTATCTTGCGGCGCAATTCCTCTTCCCGCCGGAGGCCCTCTCCGCCAATCATTTCAAAAAGCAGCACATCGTACCTGCGGAACAGCTTATTCAGCCGGTCGTAATATTCCGGCTCCGCCACATGAATAGCACCAATGAGAGCTACTTCCATCCCATTGTCATGGACATAGGCAGCTACGGGAGTGGACAGGCTCTGCCGGTCGGGCGAGGAAGAATCCAAAAGCATGTACCGCCCGGGATACCCGCCATATTCCGCCTTCTCCGCGGCGGAAATGTCCGCAGCCGGAGCGGGAGAACACCACCAAAGGACAGCCAGAAAACAATGCAGCAATTTCATACGTGCTCAGCCTAGCGAGGGCCATATTAAAAGCAAGCTCAAAAAAAGACTGCCTTCCTTTCCGGAACGGAAAGACGGCATAAGCATGGATTCCCACCTTCTTCAAAAAGCCGGAATCGCAAAACTCCCGCGCTTTTTCAACGAAAGCCGGCAAATCAAAAAATCCCCGCACCCGAAAACGGGCGCAGGGAATAAAAAAGCCCATTCTGAACGCCGGGCGAAAACAATCCGCCCGGCCATGAACGGTTACTTGCCGCAGCAGCACTTGTCGGTCAAGGCCCCCACACCGGGAAGAACCTTGCCTTCCAGCAGTTCCAGGGAAGCGCCGCCGCCCGTGGAACAGAAGGAAAGCTTATCCTGCACCTTGAATTTCTTGGCCGCCGTCACGGAATCGCCGCCGCCTACGATGGAAATGGCGGTGGAATCCGCCAGGGCTTCCGCGACTTCTTTGGTTCCCTTGGCAAAGCAGTCCATTTCAAACACGCCCATCGGGCCGTTCCACAGAACGGTCTTGGCATCCTTGATGATGGCGGAGAACTCTTCAATGGCTTTATCGCCGATGTCGATGGCCATGCCGCCTTCCGGCACCTTGCCGCCTTCAGCGAAAGGAGCCGTACAGAAGGTTTCGGCGCCGTCTTCAAATTTCATGGCTACGCGCACATCTGCAGGAAGCAGGAACTTCACGCCCTTGGCCTTGGCCGCCGCCAGAATTTCCCGGGCCAGATCCAGCTTGTCCCCTTCAATCTTGGAAGCGCCCAGGTCATACCCTTCAGCCGCCAGAAACGTATTGGCCATGGCGCCGCCAATCAGGAACGTATCAGCCTTCTCCATCAGTTTGGAAAGCACTTCAATCTTGTCGGACACCTTGGCGCCGCCCATAATCACCACAAAGGGTTTTTCCGGGTTTTCCAGCTTGCCTTCCAGGTATTCCAGTTCACGTTCAATCAGGAAGCCCATGGCGCTCTTTTCCGCAAAATGCGTCACGCCTTCCGTGGAAGCGTGGGCACGGTGGGCCGTGCCGAATGCGTCGTTCACGAACAGCGTGGCATTGCCCAGCAGGGACTTGGCGAACTCCGGATCGTTCTTCTTTTCACCGGGATAAAAACGGACATTTTCCAGCAGAACCACATCACCGTCCTTCATGGCGGCGCGGGCGGCTTCCGCTTCCGGGCCAATGGCGGCGGAAACGAATTTAACGTCTTTGCCGAGCAATTCGGAAAGGCGGGCGGCAACGGGCTTCAGGGAAAAAGCGGGATCGGGTTCGTTTTTGGGACGGCCCAGATGAGAGGTAAGGACGAGGCGTGCGCCCTGGTCCAGCAGGAACTTGATGGTGGGGAGAGCAGCCACAATGCGGGCGTCATTGGTAATTTCCCCATCCTTGAGAGGGACGTTGAAATCCACGCGCATGAGGACTTCCTTTCCCTTGGCGTCAAGGTCGCGAACAGTAAGTTTAGCCATATCGGTTTATATTGTTTGGTTCAATGAATAAAAAAGGGAGGGCATTTCTGCCCGCCCGGCAAAACCGGCCAGGAAAGCCGGAAAATTGAAACAGGCGGACGGCAAGACTTGTCGTGCAACTGAAGAGCAAGCGTTGTCCGAAAGAACTTACTTGCCGCAGGAGCATCCGCAGCCCAGGCTGTCGCCCAGTTTCTTCATGGCCTGGGCGGCGCGGTTGGAGTAACCCCATTCGTTGTCGTACCAGCCGCAGACCTTCACCAGGTTGCCGCCGACCACATACGTGAAGCCGGAGTCAAAGATGCAGGAGTGGGGGTCGGAAACGATGTCCTGAAGAACGAGCGCTTCTTCGGAGTAAGCCAGGATGCCCTTCAGCGGGCCTTCAGCGGCTTCCTTCATGGCGGCGTTTACTTCTTCCACGGTCACATCCTTCTTGAGCACGGCCACAAAGTCGGTCAGGGAACCGGTCGGAGTCGGAACGCGGAAGGAAGCGCCGTTCAGGGACCCCTTCAGGTTCGGCATTACTTCACCAATGGCCTTGGCGGCGCCGGTGGTCGTCGGAATGATGTTGATCGCGGCGGCGCGGGCACGGCGGGGATCCTTGTGCGGAAGGTCCAGAATGCGCTGGTCGTTCGTGTAGGAGTGAATCGTGCTCATCATGCCCTTTTCAACGCCGAACTTGTCGTCCAGCACCTTCACCATCGGAGCAAGGCAGTTGGTGGTGCAGGAAGCGTTGGAAACGATATCGTGCTTGGCAGGATCGTATTCGCTGTCGTTGATGCCCAGAACGAAAGTCAGGTCCGGATCCGGGGAGGGAGCGGAAATAAGAACCTTCTTGGCGCCGGCGTCAAGGTGCTTCTTGGCGGCGTCGCGCTTGGTGAACAGGCCGGTGGATTCCAGAACGACGTCCACGCCCAGATCCTTCCAGGGAAGGTTGGCGGGATCACGTTCCACGGTGATGAGGATCTTGTGACCGTCAACGACCAGATAATCACCCTCGATGGAAATTTCACCGTCAAACTTGCCCTGCGTGGAGTCATACTTGAGCAGGTGGGCGATCGTTTCGATAGGAGTCAGGTCATTGATGGCAACAACCTTGTTGCGTTCTTCCTTGGACATGGCGCGCAGTACGTTGCGACCAATGCGTCCAAAACCGTTAATAGCGTATTTGGCCATAAGATTGAGGGCTTCAGATTTGATTAATTACTAGTCCCGGACTTATTCAAGTACCATGGACGCTGCAAGTTTAAAAACGTTTCAACCAGCCGTCAACACTATTGTTCCCCCATCATGGCAGTATGTTCCCCCAGCTTCCGCAAACAGGGAACACTCCGCCAAGCGGACATGTTCCCTCATGAAAATCAAAAACTTGCAAAAACACCTTCCTTCCTCCGGAAGCTCCTTCAATTCATGGAACGCAAAGCGGCGCGTATCAGCTCGTCCACGTCTGCATCCGGATGGTCCTTCAGATGGGCGGCTATCGCCTTGCGGGATTCCACCTGCTTGAACCCGAGCGCAATCAGCGCCAATTCCGCGTCCCCGGCGGCCTGGGAAGTAGCGCCCTGGGCCTGGGCTTCCCACGTGGCGGCCAGGCCCACTTTATCCTTCAGTTCCAGGACGATGCGTTCCGCCGTCTTCTTGCCCACCCCCTTGGCTCGAGCAATGCCGGAAACATCTCCGCCCACAACCGCCTGCTTGAACTGCTCCACGGACAGGGAACCCAAAATGGCAATCGCCGTTGCCGGGCCGATTCCGGAAACACGTTCAATCAGCAGCAGGAAAATATCCCTTTCCGCATCCGTGGCAAAACCGTACAGCACCTGCATGTTCTCCCGGACATGCAGGTAGGTTTTCAGCGTCAGCTCTCTGCCGGGAAGGGGATTCAGCCTGTCAAACGTGGACAGGGGCACAATCACTTCATACCCCACCCCATGAACATCCAGGATCAACCGCTGGGGATATGATTCCGCCACCGTGCCGCGCAGAAAAGCTATCATACCCTTAACGTGACACAATCCGGCCCGCGCGCAAGCTAAAAACGCATCCTCCGGAACCGCTTCCGTCATCTTTTCTGGAGCACGTGCAGCCTGACATGTTCCAGATCCTCCCGGTGGTAAAAGCAGCGCACGCGCAGTCCACGGGCTGTTTTCATCCTGCACCTGTATTCACGCAGCAGCCCTTTTTTCACCAGCCTGTAAACATAGCTGCGCACTACTCCCAGCATGCTGACAGCCCCGGCCATATCCATATAACACGGAGGCACGCGGCGGCGCACGGGCTCCCTTCCAGCAAGAACCCGCTCCACATCCAGCCGCCGCCAGTACAGGGCCAGGGGGCCCGTACCCTTGCGGACCACCCGGAAACGGACACCGTGGCGGTGCAGATACTGGCGCGCGGCGGAAGCACTGCAGCAGAGCCGTGCCGCGACGGCGGATGTCTCCACAAATGCGCTACCCGCCTCCGTGTAAGGCTGGCCGGACCTGGGATTCGTTCCGCGGCGGCGGATTTTGACATGTTCAGGGAAACTCAATTTGGGGTTGCTGATATATTCACGCCCTCCCACGCCGATGAATGTTTTCTTAAAACGGTATATCATGATTAACGGGTTTTCACATTGGATTTACGAAGCCTCATGCAGCCGTTCCGCACGAAACTCTAACATATTTTGGAGATTCCAAAAATGCATTGAGTTTAAGAATGTTCAACATTTTTCTTTGTTTTTCTGTTTTTTACATTCATACTAAACTCATTTCTCCGCAATATATGCCCGGAGACCATGCCGGCCAATAATGTGAAAAGGGCCTACGCGCCCATCGGGAAACTTATCCCCCTTAATCTTTTCCGGATCTCAAGCCTTCCATTCCCATAAACAAGAGGGGCTGGAAACAAATTTCCCCCCTTTTTCCAGGCGTTCCTTTCCGATGCCGCAAACTTTCAAGAGACAACTTCTTTCCCTGCGCGATTCCACCATACGGCTTCCCCGAAAACATTCATTTCCGGCAAGAAGCCTGAAGAAGGGATCATGAGAAGCCCCCCGGTTTCACCAACCGCTGACGACACGCCCCTTCACTCTGCCCCCCGTTTCCCCATCCGCGTTTTTTCCGATATTTCCCCCATCATGAAAACCGGCCCAATAAAAAACCCGGCTTCCTTGCGGAAAGCCGGGTATGGGAAAAATGCCTCAGGGAAGAAGTTTTGCCGGACGCCCTTCAAAAATCCCGCGCTGAGGAACGAAAATGCGGTCATTGGGCTGGATGGGAATCGCCCTGTCTTTAATGGAAAAATAATCATACGTCACGGTTTTTCCACCGCGCGTCACCTGCACGTAGCGGGATCCCCAGTCCGTGATGTCGCCGGCGCCCACAATCGCCTCCAGAAGCGTCATGCCGCGCCGCCACAAAACATTCTTCTTCATAGCCACACCGCCGCTTACCAGAACGATGTGTTCCGTCAGCCGCGCATCCGAACTCTGCACCTTCACCAGAAACGTAGGGGCCGTGTACAGCTCCGCCTTCTTGTAGGCGGCCATCAGCATGTCTTCAATCTGGCGGGCCGTTTTGCCTACCACGCGCAGTACATCCTGCCCCGGAGGGAGCTGGGGCATGCGTATCGTACCGTTCCCGTCCAACAGATACTGCCCGGAAATAGCGGTAGCGTCGTCGGAAGGAATGCCGCGCACCTGGATTTCAATGGTGCCCTGGGGCGGCACGGCATCCGGAGACTGGGCGGAGCCCAGCCCCGCCGGGCCCAGCATAAGACAAAGGATGGAACAAATATATTTTTTCATGGAGCCATGGGTTAATACAAATCTTCACTATCATGGGACTGGGTGGCTGCCAGCTCCTTGGCCTTTCCAGAACGTTCCACCTTCTTCATGGAGGAGGCATCCGCATTCTCGCCGGAGGAAGAGCCATCCGCAGAATAGTAGGAATAGTAAGTTGTGTAATACTGATACTGGTGATCGGACGTAATGTCCACATTATTCATCACCACGCCGGCCAGGTTACCGCCCACGGACTCAATTACCTGCTTCTGCCTCAACAGGGCTTTCAGCGGCAGCTTGCGGGGCTGGACAACCATAAGAGTCATATCCACCTCGCTTACAATGACGGCGGAGTCACTGACCCCCAGAATGGGAGGGGAATCCACCAGCACAATGTCAAAACGTTGCTTCACTTCCTGCAGCAATTCATTAAACTTGCGGGAATTCAAGGCGCCTGAAGGATCAAAGGGAGTAGGCCCCGCGGGCATGACGTACAGGTTTTCAATGGGCGTCTGAAAAATGACTTCCTCCAGAGGATAATCTTCCAGCAGGTAGGAAGTCAGCCCTACCTCATTATCCAGCTCATAATACCGGTGAAGCTTGGAACGGCGCAGGTCGGCGTCAATCATCAGGGTGGCATACCCCCCCTGGGCGCAAATATAGGCCAGGTTGCACAGAGTGGTGCTCTTCCCTTCCCCGGCGCTGCCGGAAACAAAGGTCAGCGAAATTTCCTCCAGGCCTTTCTTGTTGAATTCTATGTTCGTCCGCAAAATGCGGTAGGCTTCCGCATCCGGCCCCATGGTATCGGATGAATGCAGAATCGGCACATTCTTGGGAATAATGCCCAATACGGGAACCTGAAGAGCCCGTTCCACGTCTTCCATGGTTTTCACGGAAGTATCCATGAATTCCAGAAGCAGGGCCAACCCGATGCCCAGCAACAGACCGGCGCCCGCTCCCACCGCCAGGTTAATAGTCACATTCGGTTTGTAGGGCGCAACAGGGTAGGTCGGCAGCTGATACATTTCAATCACCTGACGGGGCACGCGCAAACGGGCAATCTCATCCTTGTATCGGGAGTCCAGTTCCTTAAGCTGGTCCAGCGCAGCGTCATAATCACGGCTGGCCTGTTCATACATGGGAACCTGCAGGACGTGCTTCTGAAGATCTTCCTCTTTTTGGGCGACGGTAGCCTCCCAGTGCTTCCGGCTCGCGGCAACCATTTCCAGCTTGCTCTTCAGGGAAGAACGCAGGCCTATCAATTCCTTGTTCAGCTTATCCCCCAGAATTCTTTCCGTTTCCAGCAATGCCAGCATTTTGGGATGCCTGGCGCCGATGTTCTGGGATTTCAGATTTTCCTTTTCCTTGAGCTTGTCGGAAAATTCAGCATAGGTCTTACGGAGAGCGTCCGCACCCACAGTCTCCGCATTCAGCAGGTCGGAACTGATCACGTAATCCAGCAACTTGTCGTCGGGCAGACGCTGCAATTCCTGCACATAGGAAGCCAGTTCTTTTTCCCTCCTTTCAAAATCCATGGCCTGCGCCTTGGCATTCCGGAATTCCTCTTCTTCCATGCCGGCCGTCAGGGTGCTGCGATGTTCACCGTTCCTCCAGGACGTGGGCAGGTAGGAACTCTCCGCAATCAGCTTTTTGAGAGCCATCATTTTTTCATTGACGGCATCCTCCTGTTCCCGAAGGACATCCTTCAGGCTCTTGATGGCGGTTTCCACCAGACGGTTTTCGCGCATTTCACGGTCCTGCTTGTACGCCTCAGGCACCGCCTTGGCGATATTCTGCACCAGTTTGGGGTCCGGACCGGAAACAATGACGTCCACAAGGTCCGTGGCGCGCACGGGGGCCACCTTGATCATGTCGGCCAGATTAGTCGCTGCCATTTCATCCGTCATCCCCCATTCCGCGGCAAGGTTCAGTTTTCTGGATACCACTTTAAGCACTTCGGCGGAAGTCAGCACGGAATACTGCATGGGAATGTAGTTGGCCGTCACGTTGGAAGTGGCAACTACGTCCCCCCCTCTGCCGATATCCATCACAGGCTTGGGCAGTTTAATCTGAAACTGGCTGGTCGCCCGGTAGGAAGGCGGCATCAGGAAAGTCACTACAACGGAAATGACCAGCACCAGAAGGAAGACAAGAAAGACTTCCTTCCAGCGATTTTTTAAAACCTGCAAATAATCAATATTGCGTACGATGCGATCACTGTTCTGCTGATCCTGGGCACTCATGAAATATAGTAAGGCAGTAAGATAAAAACTCCTCTAATTGTGAATGAAAATTCGCAATTAGAGGAGTAAAGGCATTAATGGTCAGTCAAGACTTAGAAGCTGTAATTCATGCCGAAGGAGAACACATTGCGGTTGTAGGAGGGCATCGGGTAGTTATAGCCGCTGTAGGAACCGTTCGTGTAAGAATATTGGGCCGTAAGGGCCAAGGCATTCGTCAGCAGAAGCTTGATACCGGCGGTAGCATTGAAAGTCAGGTTGGACGTGTCACTGTTGCTGATGGAACTCGGACGCGTATAATCGCTGGCAACCAAGTTTACTCCGCAATTCAGACTGACGCGGTGCGTCAGCTTCAGCGTGCTGTGTACCCCGAAACGCCATGTTTCATTGGAATAATAGCTGGCGCCGTTGTAAGGAATGTAGGTATTCACCGCTTCGTTGGAATAACAGACGAACGTTCCGAGCATGAACCGGTCGCTCAAGCGGTGGTTTAAGCCGAATTCCGCGGAAGGATAGGTTTTTGTTCCGTAATTCTCGACATACTTGAACTGCGGACCTACGCGCAGCGTGGCGGAGGTATTTTCGCTCACCGCGTATTCAGCGCCGGCCATGACGAAGTTGGAAAATTCGTTATTGCCGTATTCGCGATTACAGTAGGATCCCGTCCAGCCCAGGGAAACAGCCAGACGTTCCGTCCATTTGTACCGGTTGGTGAAATTCATGCCAACATAATCGCGGTTATCCGTCTTGGCGGAATCCTCCTGATAGTCGATCATGGAGAAATTGGCGCCCAGCGTCGTGGAATAGCGGGAAGTCCACGCCTTGCTCACGGAACTGGAAACATACACGTAAATGTAGTCGCCGTCCCGGCGGGCATTGGCAATACCGTTGGAATAGTTGGGTTCCGGCTACCATGCGAAGGAGACGCTGCCGTTATAACGCAACGTCTGGTCAAAACTATGGGAAAGTTTGGCGGACAGCGTGGAATTGGAAAGGGCTTCATTCGTTCCGCCATCAAGGTCTTTCAGGTAAAAAATACCCCCCAGCTTGGCGGAGAAAGAATACTGGGTCACGGCATCGTAGTTGGCCAGGGAGCACCCTATGTCCGTACTGATGAACGCGGATTCCTGCTTGTTATAATTGGAGGCGTTGACATTGTCGTCATACCCTCCCGCCAGGTTGAAGAACCACTTGAGAGGAAGGGACTCTTCCAGACCCACCGGACCCGCCAGCGTGTACAGAGACTGCCCGTGGGCATGGACGGCAAACATGCCGGCGGCCACCAGGGAGAGATAAAAAAGACTCTTCATGCTATTTATTAAATAAGAATCAGGTTAATTGCCAGCAGGATTGGACACGGGAGCAGGGCTGGTGGGCGTGCCGCCCACAGGAAGACCGCCCGGCAGAACCAGGGAGCCCTCGGCAACATCTTCAACAGTCTTTACCAGGCCATGTTCCTGGACAGTTACCCCTGGGAGGGGGTTATCAGGAGTCTGGGCAGCCACGGCCACAGCAATGGAAGGAACAGTACCGGCTACCGGAGAATTGCCCAAAGCTTTTTCAACCGCTTCCGAAATGGGAGCCACGGATGCATACGGATGAGGCTGGGAGGAAACAGCGGAAGCGATCACATTGCGCACCTGTTCTTCCTTCACCCCGGGCCCGTAGCTCCGGACAGCGGCGGAAGCAACGGCAGGAGCGTTGGACGGGAAGGCACCCGCAGCCATGGATACCATCGCACCCATCACATGATCGGATACACCAGCCTTAGCGGCATCGTTCAAAACTCCGGACACTGCTTTCATATCCAGAGCACCGGCCTTCAATCCGGCCTGAACAATATCTGCCATTTTCTTCATAAAAGCCCTTTCAACAGCGGAGGCTTTAACCTGATCAACAGCCGGAGCGGCTGCCGGAGAAGCAGTTTGCTGAGCCATACCGGGAAGGGTACCCGCAAACGCAAGTGTCAGCGCACTAAGCGCCGCCTTTGTCACGAACCTGGCTTTCATAAAGGAAGTATTTATCAGGTGAATTTAATAAAAAAATGGAGCGGGTAACGGGAATCGAACCCGTATAATCAGCTTGGAAGGCTGGAGCTTTACCATTAAGCTATACCCGCGCAACGAACGCATTATGTTCAAATCACGGGATAAGACAAGTTTTTTTTCATTACTGCGTCAAAATAACAAAAAAAGAGGATACGTTTTTTCTGTGGTCTTGACATCCGGGCCTTCTGCCGCTAAATAGGCATCCGCATTTCATGCGGGCGTCGTTCAATGGTAGGACGCGAGCTTCCCAAGCTTGAGACGTGGGTTCGATTCCCATCGCCCGTACCAGTTTGTTCCGCAAGTTATTGTTTATCAAAGCTTGCGTTTTTTGTTTTCTTGAGACGGCAACATACATGGCAACGCCTGGAAACGGCCTTTCAAGACATTGTCCCACAGGCAGCAGACATGGTTTATCCGCAAAGAAGCCTTGTTCCGTGTGAATAAAAAAGACCTGGCAGCCTCTCCCAATACGGGAACAGTCCGGGCAATACGTCCGTGCCGGCGGCGAATGCTTCCGGCACGGACGTGAATTACAGGGAGAGGCTACCAGCCAAGAACAAATTTCCTCTGGATTTTAGCAAGAAGAAGCACTTTGCGGATCATCGCCCGGGTTTCATTAAGGAGGTTGAGATAGAGAAGCGCCCGTCGCATATCGGAGGCGTCTTCCGGACGCAGAATAATCTGCTGTTTGACGGCTTCCGCAAATTCCTCATCCAGGGCGTCCATGCCTGCCAGGCATTCGTCCAGCCCGGTATAGTCATTGCTTTCCATCATTTCCCGGAAACGGGGGTAGAGGGAGGAAACACGGCTGTTCATTCCCCGCAGAAGCTCTATCCTTTCCAAATCCAGCCCTTCATGGTTGTTGTCTATATAGGCATGGCTGGCCGTAGTAATGTTGGAGAGGGATTCAAAGACGGAGGTAGCGTATTCCACCATCTGCACATAGCGCTTGCCTCGGTCGGCCTCTTTGTCCGGGAGTTCACGGACGACGGGCATGACTTCCATCGCCATTTTATCGCTCAGGGAACGGCGGATGCCGCGCGCTTCTTTCCGGAGTTTTTTCAGACGCTTCCGGTCCTCCACGTTCAGGGCCTCCAGATTCATTTCATAGATTTCCGCCATGCGCTTCATCAGTTCAATAATTTCCTCATTGTAGCGTGCGGCGGCAGCCGGGTCCCGGTAATTGGCGGCCTGCGCCTGAGCTGCAGCCTGGGTTCTTTTACGATGGAGCCTGGAACTTTTCAGAAGCAGAAAAGCCGCCAGCGAACACATGGCGATGATGCCGAAGAGACCGCCATAAAGGATGCAGGCCGCCACAATGAAGCACATGGAAAACGCGGCAAAGGCCGTAAAGAACCACCCTGAAATCACCGTAATCACTCCGGTGATGCGATACACGGCGCTGTCCCGCCCCCAGGCCTTGTCCGCCAGGGAGGAACCCATCGCCACCATGAACGTCACATACGTGGTGGAAAGGGGAAGCCGAAGGGACGTGGCCAGAGAAATCAGCAGGGCAGCCACCGTCAAATTCACGGAAGCGCGAATGAGGTCGAAAGATGCACCGTTATCCGGCCCTTCCGGCACAGGCCGGAAGCGTTTTTCAATAAACCTCCCGACGCAGGAGGGCATGATTTTTTCCACCGCGCGGGAAGCATTCAGGGCATAGCGCACCGCCATGCGGGCCGGGGGGACGGAGCCGAACCGCTCTACTCCCCCGCCCTGCCTCGCCAGATTGACTTCCGTATCCGTAACGGTTTGCGCCTTTTTGGAGAACATGAGGGCCAGCACCATGATGACGCCCGCCCCCAGCAGGTAACGCCAATCCGCCGTGACGGGGGCCATCAGACCGCCCATGGACAGAGTGGTAAGGTCCGCCCCCTGCGCTGCTGCGGCGGCCGCAATTTCCATAGAAGACCGCCCCGCCATGAAAACGCCGATGAAGTTGACCAGGTCATTCCCGGCAAAGGAAAGGGCCAGGGCCATGGTGCCCGCGAGAACGGATACTTTCAGGATATTGACTTTGCAAAGATTCTGGAGCACGGCCATCAGGACGGTCCAGAATGCCAGGCTGCAGCAAACGTACAGCCAGATATGGGCGTCCAGGTGGTGGATCATATCCTTGGTGACCAGCGTGCTTCCCTTCAGCCCCTTGAAAATGGCGAAGTAGGTGATAGCCGTCAGGGCCACGCCGCACCAGACGGCGCCCAGGTATTTGAAGGATTTTTGATAGTTGAAGGAGAAGATGAGGCGGGAAATCCACATAACCGTTATCCCGCAAATGAAAGCGATAAAAACGGAGGAAAAAATGCCGGAGATGATCGCCAGAGCTTTGGAGGAATTGATGTAGCTGGACAATTCCTGAGCGACTCCCGGTTCCCCGGACCAAATTTTAAAGAGAGCTGCGGCCACGGCTCCGCCCAGCAGTTCAAAAACAATGGAAACCGTGGTGGAAGTGGGAAGGCCGAACGTGTTGAAAACGTCCAGCAGTATAACATCCGTCAACATGACCGCCAGAAAGATCAACATGATGTCATGGAAGGAAAACCGGGCCGGCATGAATACGCCGCTTCTGGCGATTTCCATCATGCCGCTGGAGAACAGCGAGCCGATGATGATACCCAAAGCGGCCACCAGCACAATCGTCCTGCGCGGAGCGGCCTTGGAACCGACGGCGGAGTTCAAAAAGTTGGCGGCGTCATTGGAAACTCCGACAACGAGGTCGAAGCAGGATAACACCAGTATCAGTCCTATGATAAAGTAATAGATCGGGTCCATATGCGTAGTAAACGGCCCTCTATTACAGGAGGCCGCTCCCGCACGCCCGTTTTAAAACGTGAACATTCCGTCACATTTTCCCATACGCCCCTGCTTCCGGTCCTCAAAAAAGGAGGAGAGCGGATTCATCCGCCCTCCTCCCGCTTTCATTAAATGTAAAAAACAAAAAGCCTAACGGTCCACATGAAGGATATTTCCGTCAGGGGCAATCAGCACATCATAATCGTCACGGCTGTCCGCAACTTCCACCTTGTAACGGACAAGTTCTCCTTCAGTAATTTTTTCCGCTTCCTTAATCCGGCATCCCGGATAACGCTTCAAAACGGACGCACGGACGGCTTCCGGAAGAGAGGAAGCAGCTATTTCTTCCTTAATCCTCACAATTTTCCCATCAGGAGCAATCTTCACGTCAAACTGGAATCCGTTAATTCTAAATTCGGCTTCGTAGATCCTTTCCATGCCATGCATTTCAGAGTCCCATTCAATGGGACCGGCGTTCGGATAAGCACCCTTGATACTGGAAACAGCGGCAGCCGGAACGGAAGACTCCGGGATATCGGCCAGGGCAGAAGGCATGACCAGTACCGCCGCCGCAAACAATATGTTCTTATGCAGCTTTTTCATGTTATGATTAGACAAATATGTTCTATAATCATTCAATATTTTTCTAAACTCTGAACATCCTGTGCAGCTTTTTTCCCGAAACCGGCTCCTGATGAAGCATATTAAAAAAGGCTCCCCGGAAAAACCGGGGAGCCTTGAAGCCGATTGCCTTGGTCTCGAAGAAACGGACGGGGCTTACATCATGCCCATGCCGCCCATTCCTCCCATGCCGCCCATGTCGGAAGCTCCGGAGCCGCAGCTGCAGCTCTTCTTCTCGGGCTTGTCAGCAATGACGCATTCCGTGGTAAGCAGCAGGCCGGCGATGGAGGCCGCATTCTGCAGAGCGGAACGGGTCACCTTGGTCGGATCCACCACGCCGGCGGAAAGCAGGTCTTCATACTTGTCCGTGGCCACGTTGTAACCTTCGGCAGTATTCTTCATGCCTTTCACGTTGGCGACGATGAGGGCTCCTTCGCGGCCGGCATTGCAGGCCAGCTGGCGGAGCGGGGCTTCCACAGCGCGATAAACGATCTGGGCGCCGGTTGCTTCATCACCTTCCAGTTTGAGGGTGTCAATGGCTTTCTGGGCGCGAATCAGCGCCACGCCACCGCCGGGAACGATGCCTTCTTCCACCGCAGCGCGGGTAGCGTGCAGGGCGTCGTCCACACGGGCCTTCTTTTCCTTCATTTCCGTTTCCGTAGCGGCACCCACGTGGATGACGGCCACGCCGCCGGCCAGCTTGGCCAGGCGTTCCTGGAGTTTTTCGCGGTCGTAGTCGGACGTGGTGTCCTTGATCTGGCGGCGAATCTGGGAAATGCGGGCTTCAATATCGGAAGATTTGCCGGAACCTTCCACGATAACGGTTTCATCCTTGGAAACAACCACGCGCTTGGCCTGGCCGAGGTCTTCGATGCCCACGTTTTCCAGCTTGATGCCCAGGTCTTCCGTGATGCACTTGCCGCCGGTAAGGATGGCGATGTCTTCCATCATGGCCTTGCGGCGGTCGCCGAAGCCGGGAGCCTTGACCGCGCAGATGTTCAGCACGCCGCGCAGACGGTTGACTACCAGGGTGGCGAGGGCTTCGCCTTCAATGTCTTCCGCAATTACCAGGAAGGGCCGGCCGCTCTTGGCCACTTTTTCAAGCAGCGGAAGGAAGTCCTTCAGGTTGTTGATTTTCTTTTCGTGGATGAGGATGTAGGGGTTTTCCAGCACCGCTTCCATCGTTTCCGCGTTCGTCACGAAGTAGGGAGACAGATATCCCTTGTCAAACTGCATGCCTTCCACCACGTCCAGCGTAGTTTCAATGCCCTTGGCTTCTTCCACGGTGATGGTGCCGTCCTTGCCCACCTTGTCCATGGCTTCCGCGATGATGTTGCCGATTTCGGCGTCCCAGTTGGCGGAGACGGTAGCGACCTGGGCCACTTCCTTGCTGGAGTCGACAGGCTTGCTGATCTTCTTGAGTTCTTCCACAACGGAATCCGCAGCCTTCATGATGCCCCTCTGGAGGGAGATGGGGTTAGCCCCGGCAGTAACGTTGCGCAGGCCTTCGCGGTAAATGCTTTCAGCCAGCACGGTAGCGGTAGTGGTGCCGTCGCCGGCCACGTCATTGGTTTTGGAAGATACTTCCCGGACAAGCTGGGCGCCCATGTTTTCAAACGGGTCTTCCAGTTCAATTTCCTTGGCCACGGTTACGCCGTCCTTGGTGATGAGGGGGGAACCGAATTTTTTGTCAATCACTACGTTGCGGCCGGCAGGGCCCAGCGTGCTCTTGACAGCCTTGGCAATCTGTTCCACGCCGCGGAGCAGAGCCTGGCGGGCGGTTTCGTCAAATTGGATTTGTTTAGCCATAATGTTAAATATTTAAAATGATGTTGAATGTGTGTGTGGTGCCATTTAGCCGATGATGGCCAGAATATCGTTTTCAGACAGGATAAGGTAGTCTTCCCCGTCCAGTTTGATTTCCGTGCCGCCGTACTTGGAAATAAGCACGCGGTCTCCGGGCTTCACGGTAAATTCAATCAGGGCGCCTTTTTCATCGCGGCCGCCGGTGCCTACGGAGATCACTTCGGCTTCCTGGGGTTTTTCCTTGGCGGTGTCCGGCAGGAACAGGCCGCCGGCCGTCTTGGTTTCAGCTTCAATGCGCTTGACCAGCACACGTTGTCCTAGGGGTTTGATGTTTGCCATAGTATGTTTTTTGATGTTGTTGTAGATGAGTAATACGGGATGTAATGTTCCGCCGGAGGGGGAATTGCTTCCCCCTCCGGCGGGAAGGGGGTTGCTTATTTATCGTCGTCCACGATTTCAGCGTCCACCACGCGGCCTTTCGCCTTGCGGGGACCGTCGGAAGGCTCTTCTTCGGCAGGGGCGCCCGGCATGGGGCCGGCTGCCCCGGCGGACTGCTGGGCGGCTTCCGCCGCCTTGTACAGGGCTTCCAGACGGGATTCCAGGTCTTCCTTGCCAGCCTTGATTGCCTTGACGTCCTTCTTGGAGACGGCTTCCTTGAGACGCGTTACCTTGTCTTCTATTTCACGCTTGAGGTCTGCGGGCAGCTTGTCCCCCATATCCTTAAGCTGGCGCTCCACGGAGAAGCAGAGGGAGTCAGCCTGGTTAATGATGTCAATTTCCTCAGCGCGTTTCTTGTCTTCTTCCGCGTGGGCTTCCGCATCGCGCTTGGCACGCTCAATTTCATCCTTGGAAAGGCCGCTGGAGCCCTGGATGGAAATTTTCTGCTCCTTGCCGGTGCCCTTGTCCTTAGCGGATACATGCAGAATGCCGTTGGCGTCAATGTCAAAGGTCACTTCAATCTGCGGCACGCCGCGCGGAGCGGGGGAAATGCCGTCCAGCTTGAAGTTGCCGAGGAGCTTGTTATCCTCAAACATCTTGCGTTCGCCCTGGCAAATGCGGATATCCACGGCGGGCTGGTTATCAGCGGCGGTGGAGAACACCTGGCTCTTGCGCACCGGAATGGTCGTGTTGCGTTCGATCATCGGAGTGGCGATGCCGCCCATCGTTTCAATGGACAAGGTCAGAGGAGTCACGTCCAGCAGAAGCACGTCATTCACGTCCCCCTGAAGCACGCCGCCCTGAATAGCGGCGCCCAGGGCCACCACTTCATCCGGGTTCACGCCCTTGTGGGGTTCCTTGCCGGCCAGCGTATGGGCCATTTCCTGCACGGCGGGCATGCGGGTCATGCCACCCACCAGCACCAGCTCGTCAATGTCCCCGGTTTTCAACCCGGACGCAGCAATGCAGTCCAGCACAGGCTTGCGGGTGCGGTCCAGAAGGTCTTCCGTGAGCTGTTCCAGCTTGGGGCGGCTCAGCGTCAGTTGGATATGCTTGGGACCGGAAGCGTCCGCCGTGATGAACGGCAGGCTGATGTCATAACTCTGGGTGGAGGAAAGGGCGATCTTGGCCTTTTCCGCTTCTTCCTTGATGCGCTGAATGGCATCAGGCTGGTTGGAAAGATCCATGCCGGAGTCTTTCTTGAACTCGCCTATAATCCAGTTGATGATTGCGTTGTCCCAGTCATCGCCGCCTAAGTGGGTGTCACCGTCGGAAGCCTTCACCTCAAACACTCCGTCGCCGATTTCCAGCACGGAAATATCAAAGGTGCCGCCGCCGAGGTCATATACGGCAATGTTTTCATTGGACTTTTTGTCCAAGCCGTAGGCCAGGGCCGCCGCCGTCGGTTCATTGATAATGCGGCGCACTTTAAGGCCTGCGATTTCACCGGCGGCCTTGGTCGCGTTGCGCTGGGCGTCATTGAAATAGGCGGGGACGGTAATCACGGCCTCCGTAATCGTTTCGCCAAGTTTGGATTCCGCATCGGCTTTCAGCTTGGCCAGCACCATGGAAGCGATTTCCTGGGGGGAAAAGGTCTTCTTTTCACCGCCCACATCCACGCGGATGTAGGCATCTCCGTTGGGAGCTTCCACAATTTCGTACGGCACCTTTTTATCTTCTTCCGTCAGTTCACTGTACTTACGGCCGATGAGGCGCTTGGAGGAAAACACGGTGTTTTTCGGGTTGGTTACCGCCTGACGTTTGGCGGCCTGCCCCACGAGGCGTTCACCGCTTTTGGTGAAAGCAACAATGGAGGGAGTGGTGCGCGCACCTTCGCTGTTTTCAAGTACGGTACCCTGACCGCCTTCCATCACAGCCATGCACGAGTTGGTCGTGCCAAGGTCGATTCCTAATATTTTAGCCATATCGTTATTTTAGATTGTTTTGAATGGATTTCGTTGAGATTTGATTTCCTCATGACCTGAAGCATCATGCAGGCAAACTCATATTCTTGCCTCTTTTGTTGCAAATGGCATGCCAATCTGGCAAGGCATACTGAAAAATAAACGCAAATGTCATATTATAATCATATTACGCTGTTTTTCCTTTCATTCCTCTATTTTCCCGACAAAGGAAAACGGGACATAATGTCACACCAGAAAAGAGACAAAATGTCACACAAAGTCATTTTGTCCCACTTCCGGGGGAAACCGGATAAAGGCCGTTCCGTCATGAATCCCCCGTGCCGGGAGAAGTTTCCGCGTCCTCCATGGTTCCGCATTTGCCATATGCCAGGCGCTTCATAAAATCCTTGTAAAGCACCGTTTCCATACGGCCGTCGCCGTATTCCAGCACTGCGCTCATGGTTTCCACCCAGTCCCCGCAATTCAGATATCTCACCTTTCCCACCATGGTATCCGCCGGATGATGCACATGCCCGGCGATGATGCCGTCACACTGCCTCTTTACCGCCAGGCGTTGAAGCTGTTCCTCATATTTTCCGATAAAATTGACGGCGGATTTCACGCGGCCCTTGATGGCGCGGGAAACGGAATAATATTCCCTGCCCCGCCAGGCGCGGTATTTGTTGTAAAACCTGTTGACCATCAGCAAAACGTCATAACCCAGAGAGCCGAGCATCGCCAGCCACCGGTGATTGGTGGAAATGGCGTCAAAACCGTCTCCATGCACGCACAGGTAGCGTCTTCCATCCACAGCCTGGTGCACGTACTCCCTGGCAATTTTCAAACCGCCCAGATGAAAAGGCAGGAATTTTTCCAGAATATCATCGTGGTTTCCGCGCAGGTACAGGACTTCCACATCCTCCTGTTCCATCTTTTTCAACAAGGTGCGGACAAAGCGCGTATGCCTCCGCCGCCAGCGGCTGCCGCGGGACAAAGCCCAGGCATCCACAATATCCCCCACCAGCACAATTTTTCCAGCCCGGACATGTTTCAGAAACTTCCGGCATTCGTCCGCCTTGCAGTCTTTCGTTCCCAGATGAAGGTCCGACAAAAAAACCGTGCGGCATTCCAGCACGGCATCCCGCGGGGGGCGGGCGCAGCCGGTCCCGTTTTCCTCCCGGGCCACGGAAGCCAGCAGTTCTTCAAACCTGTCATGGATGGAATCCCAAGTTCTGGAATTCACCGTCCTGCGGGCCTGTTTCCCAAGCCTCCGGATCATCTCCCCGTCTTCCAGCAGACGGCGCATGGCGGAATAAAACCCCTCTTCATCCCCTTTCTCCGCCTGAAGGCCGTTGATGCCGTCCAGCACCACATCCGCGGAAGCGGCATACCGGTAGCTGACCGTAGCCAAACCACTGGCCATGCCTTCCAGCAAAACGTTCCCGAAAGTTTCCGTCTCACTGGCGAACAGCAAAACGTCCATGGCGGCATAATGGCGCGCCAGGTCTTCCCCACGGCGCATTCCGCAAAAAACGGCATCAGGAAACTCACTGCGCAGGCTGTTCATCATGGGGCCGTCCCCTACCACCACCATTTTCATGCCGCAATCCGGAAACTCCCTCTGCAAGCGCGTGTACAGCCCCAGGGCCGCCACCAGGTTCTTTTCCCGCGCCAGACGCCCCACGACGCCAAATACCACTTCATCCCGCCAGACGCCCCATGACTGGCGCAGGGAAGCATCCCTCCTGGCGGGATCAAACAGGACGGCATCCACTCCGCGCCCCATGACGGAAAGGCGTTCAAACCCCAGCCCTTCCAGCGTACGGCGCATTTCCTCCGTGGGAACCACTGTCATCCCTGCCCTGTTGTGGAGTTTACGCAGGTAATTCACGGCGGCTGTTTCCAGTCTGGAGAAATGGTAATCCTTCATATACTGGTGGAAATTGGTATGGAATCCCATCACCACGGGAACCTCCAGCGTACGGGCGGCCTTCACGGCAGACGCTCCCATGGGGCTTTCCGTAGCCACGTATACCACATCCGGCCTTTTTTTCATCCATCTGGCGCGGAACCTGTCTGCAGAAGGCAGCCCTATCTTCACCTCATGGTACATGGGGAGGGGAAGGGACGGCATAGCCGTCTCCCCAGGGTTGAAAGAGCCGTTCCGTTCAGAAGCCCTCATCACATGCACCAGATGCCCGCGCATCCGGAGGCCGCCGACCAGACGCCCCAGCGTCAGGGCCACTCCATTTACATCAGGTTCATACGTGTCCGTTACCACATCAATTCTCATGTACCGGTACCATGAGCGGAATGGCTTCCTCAAACAAGATGCAGCCGGAAACGAAACCGTCACAAACATCCGGTTATGCCCGCAGCCCCGGCAGAATCAACAGCCGCTCCGGAGCAATTCCGCCACGGCCTTCCCGTTTTTCCCGTACGGGTACGTATCATGAGCCCTCTTTTTTCTATCAGGCCATCTTCCAAAACTGCGTATTGCTGCAAAAAAGAAACAGCCCGTTGAATATCAAACGCTCTCAATCCATGCGCGTTCATCTGCGCATTTCAAATCCGCAGTCAATCAATTTTTTTGAGAAAAAAGGACTTTCATCGTATAGAGAAAGAAAAAAATCACAACGCATCCTGAAAGAAACAATCCCCAACATTTCTTTTATCCATTGATAATAAAATTAATAAGTAAAAATCAACTCCTTTTTTCGCTGACAGGCGGATTTGAAATCCGCCACAATGCATGCATATGGGATACACAAAACGGAAATGAATGAATATTCAGAAAGACTTTTAATAAAAATAATAACGATTCCCATGTAAAAAAACGGAAGAACGTGGCGGGACAACAGACGCGCCTTTCCGCCTTTTTCACTTCAGGAAAACAGGATGCATATTTTTAATATGCTGAAAACAAAAAGATTAAACAACATTTTTCAACCTATTTTAAACACTGCGGATTAGGAATCCGACGTCAATATCAGTTTTTCATACCAAATGCATTTCTCCAAAATCATCCATCATTTTCCCGGACACAACCCTCAACAGAATAAATTTGTTGGAACAAAACATAAACTATTGATTGTAATATATTTGCTTTTCATAGAAACATCTTTGAACACTTCATTCGAATTCCTAATCCGCTATTGAAGCACCACTTCCATCCCTGCCCTATCTATCCCATGAAATTGACCAATTGCTATCGCTACATGGCTGTGCTTTATACAGCTTCCTGCGGCGCCGCCTCGCCTCTTTACGGCCCCCTGGAAACAGGTTTGCAGGAATCCCAGCTTCTGAATTCCCTGAAAACCTGCAAATCCCTGGAAGGGCCGGAAACAGACGCCTACCTGAGCCGTACAGGGCTGAACGGAGCCTACAAGACGAAAAAACCTATTGGAGGCCTTTTCTTCTCCCTGCATTTCGAGTACGGAAAGGATGGAGGTCTGAAAGCCGTTTCCTTTTACTCCACCACCAAAGCGGGTAAAGAGGAATACGATACGCGCCTGAAATCCCTGTACAAGCGCATGCTGAACGGACTGACGGGACTTTACGGCCCCCCCATGAACCTGCCGGACTGGATCGAGAAGGAATCTCTGCCAGCAGAGCGCGTTTTGTACATGCACATGTGGCGCCTCCAGCCGGGCTGCTTTCTGATGGCCGGGCTGGCCAATATGGGCGCTTCCGGTTACATTCCCGTTTTCCGAATATCCCCGCCTTCCGGCATGCCTCCCAAATCCAGGAAAGACAGGAACAAACTTAAATCCGAATGGGCGGCTATTCCCGAATTTTACGAATTCATCAAAGCGGAACGCTTCCTGGCCAATGCGGTATTCGCCATGTCCCATAAAAAATACCCGGACGCGTTGCAGCTCTTCCAAAAAGCGGCGGATCTGGGCAGCCCCAACGGATACTGGGGACTGGCCCACCTGTACAGGCTGGGACCCGACGGAGTGGAAAAAAACATGCGCCTGGCGGATGAATACACCAGAAAATCCGCCCTGTCGGGATTTGCGAGGGCTGCCATGAAATTCGGAAAAACGTGGGACCAATTCTGCAAGAGCCAGGACTTCACGGAAGCGGAAGCCAGGGAATGGCAAAACAGGAATCTTCGCGCCGCCAGAGCCGGCTACGCCTCCGAGCAATACAACATGGGAATCATCTGCCTGTACGGATTCGGCGTGGAAAAAAACCTGGAAACTGCCCGGGAATGGCTGGAAAAGGCAGCCTCCCAGGACCATGCACAGGCCAAAGCGGCATTAAAAGCGTTGCCCGATGCCGGGACAGGTAAAGACACTCCCTCCTGGAACCATCTCCCAACAACCAGTTCCCCATACCAAGTACTTTTCGTCTGAGCCAGCCATTCCGCTGGTGTACGCTGCTGCCATGGTTCCGGCAAGGCACGGATCCTCGCCGTAGGCTTCCTCGTTCCGCCCCCAGCGCGGGTCGCGTTCCAGGTCTACAGTAGGTCCCCACACGCAAAGCGAGGATTTCCCCTTTTGCGTATAGATCCTGTTTTCAACGCCGGTTACTTCGCCCATGCGTTTCATTACACCAGTATCGAACGTCGCGGCAAGTCCGAATGGCTCCGGGAAAACCGTCGAGGGGTACTCCCCCTGAGAATCGCGGCAGACAAGCCCGCGGGCAACCTCGGCGCCTATCCAGAATTCCTTTATTCCAAGCCTTGGGACTGCGTTCATATGCGTTGTAAGAAGTCCCAGTTTTTCTTCTGTTGTAAGTTCGGCAAGAAGAGCGGATACTCTTTCGTCAAAGTCAAGTGAAGTATCGCGAAATCTGTTTTCCGGCATGTTGTTTACCTCTTATTTCTTGGATTCTTCATTAACGCGCTTCCTTTTGCTCAGCTCCGCATATATGAAAATATCCCTGGAGCGTGTTATATGAAAGCTGTTCTTCTTTATGTAGTCGTTGGCTGTGTGCTTCGGTCTTGCGGTTTTCATGCAGGATTTCATGATAAGGCAGACGATAAGCGCGATCACAATACCCACTGCAAG
>OGXJ01000865.1_pt1 | contig 23676 bp, 18 predicted proteins | sample 1576231 | NCBI WGS metagenome assembly OGXJ01 (sample SAMEA3541539, study PRJEB24748) | human gut metagenome | biome: human gut; feature: human-associated habitat; material: faeces | place: China | collected 2012
CCTGACAGCATCTCATCAGTGAGCTGCGTCGCCAGTGTTTCATCGCCTTGTGCCAGCGTCAGCGCCACCATCGTGACTCGATCGGCAAAATCTTCCAGATAACGTTTACCGTCGAATGTCTTCAACGTATAGCTGGTGTAAAACTTCCATGCCCCGAGGAATGTCTGGAAACGAAAACCGCTGGTGTGTGCGTGGGCAAACAGCGTAATGACAAAATCGCGAGAGTAGCGATTAAGGACGCTTTCATCATAGTAACCTTCGTTAACCAGCCAGTTCAGGCGCTGCTGCTGGCTTCTGAAGGTCACACTGTTCGGACGCACATGTGTCGCCATAAAGGCGTCAACGGCCTGGCGATCTTTATCGAACTGAATGCGACCTGCGCTATCGTAAAGGTTAAGCATCGCATTCAGAGCGTGATAATCCATCGTTTCCTGCGTCAGGCGTTCTGCGGTTGTCGTTGCCAAAATTCGGTTACTCCTTTACGAACGTTTTCGATATCGCTTTGCGTACCCATGAGTTCAAAGCGGTACAGCCACGGCACGCCGCATTTCTGAGCAATCACATCTCCGGCGCGGCCATACGCCTCACCAAAGTTGCGATTACCCGAAGCAATAACGCCATGCAGCAACGCCCGGTTATGCTCGTCGTTTAAAAAGCGAATTACCTGTCGTGGCACCGCGCCAGCCGTACCGCCGCCGCCGTAAGAGGGCACGATCAGGATGTAAGGCTCGTCTACCTGAATCCGTTCCCGCTCATTGAGCGGGATGCGCACCGCGGGCAGACCTAAACGTTCGATAAAACGCTGCGTATTTTCGGAGCTGCTGGAGAAGTAGACGAGCTGGCTCATGCACTGGCCGCGTGTGGCGCTGGATGCAGACGGTTAATCATGTCCGGACGGAAACCAGACCAGCTAAGATCGCCAGCAATCACTACCGGCAACTGACGAAAGCCCTGAGCACGCAACGTTTCTGCCGCTTCAGGAACGCGATCGACATTAATCATTTCAAAATCAAAGCCCCGGTTTTCCATCGCCCGTTTGGTGGCGTGGCACTGAACGCAATCGTTACGAGTGTAAATAGTAATGCGCATGATTCGTATTTCCGTTTAAAATGAAGATACGGCGCGATGATACGCGTCGGGTTGTCTCTCTGTTGATACAGAGATACTAGATGTAGTTGAAAAAAGATTCAACCACACAATATATAGCAAATAGTGGTCGAAATTACCCTGGATATGAGCGTGACGGGTAGGGGGATTTTTGTGATTCACCAGGTAAGAAGAAACCCCGAAGACAGGCTTCGGGGTCAAAGACGCGTATTTATTATCATTTTTGCACTACGATTTGCGCATGCTTAACAGTGCGCCGATAAAAATACCTACCGCAGCTGCTGTACCCACGCTACACCAGGGTCTTTCACGAACAAAAGAATCCGCGCAGCCAACGGCATCGCGTGCGGCTTGCTGGACGCGAGTACGACCATGCATTCGCGCCCTGGTTTCTTTCAGCAATGCCTGAGCTTTACTGCGTGCGGCTTCAGCTTCCACTTTGGCGTCGCTGCCCCAGGACTTCAATACAGATTCGAGGCTGTCAGCTAATTGATTGACATCATTCTGGATATCCTGCACGCCATCATCAACGTCGTTGTGGTTCGGTCGGTTAAACATATGATCCCCCATTAGAATTCGATGTAATTTTCAGTGTAGACCATAATTTTCTTAACTGAGGTTCATCGCGGCTTTATGGACTTTTCTGAAAGCGTTGTGAATGCGCAATCAGGTAAGGTAGGCCCGCGGTTGATAATAACGAGGATCAAATATGTATTTACGACCAGACGAGGTGGCGCGCGTACTTGAAAAAGTCGGTTTTACTGTCGATGTGGTAACCCAGAAAGCTTATGGTTACCGCCGTGGGGAGAATTATGTCTATGTTAATCGCGAAGCGCGAATGGGACGTACCGCACTGGTAATTCATCCAACATTAAAAGAACGTAGTTCGACACTGGCTGAACCCGCTTCCGATATTAAAACTTGCGATCATTATCAACAATTTCCGCTCTATTTAGCGGGTGAACGTCATGAGCATTACGGTATCCCGCATGGCTTTAGTTCGCGTGTTGCGCTTGAACGTTATTTAAATGGTTTATTTGGCGAAGCCAGTTAAAGACGCGACTGGCGATGCCAGTCGCGAAAAGAAGAGTCAGGCTTTTACCTGCTGGTAACGGCTGACTTTAAACAGTCGGCGGCAATAATCGAGGAAGTAGCCATAAACCGCCCCCATCAACATCGAAACAACGATGTTTGAACTGACCGCCGCCATAATCTGATGCCAGTCTGCGCCCACCACTAACAAGATCGCCACATACACCGGTGACTGGAACGTCACATAAGCCAGGATATCCGCCAGATTTTTTATCCAGCCCGACGGGCTAACTTTGCGTGCCGCGCGCATAAACAGATCGCGGTACATACCGTATGGCCATGCAATTAAGATGTTCACCGGAATCGCTACCAATCTGGAATAAAAAGACTGTTCGAAGCTCATTCCGGAGAGGAAAACTTCAATACACATGTTCACGACAGAACAGTAAACAACCATCGCGAACGTATCTGCAACTGCATGACGCAAGCGTGACTGCGGTGAGAACATGCTAATGCTCCTTAATAAAAGCGTAATGGGATGTTAATGGAGATGAAAGCAGTGGATCTCATTGCCATCTGCATTTTCGCATAGCGTATATCGCTGGCTATGACTAATCAATTAGTGAAAAATTTTTATTTAATCAGTTTTTGTAGATAAAATATTCCGTAACGGCTCGTTTTTTGTACATTGTGGATTTTTACATGCCGATATGATTTTTTTTTAATTAAATCAATTAGATATGGGCTTGCCTCTAATTTCACTAATGCAAGTTTGGGGGTGAGGTAACGCTATAAGCGTAGAGAATTCGGTGTATGTAGTGGCCGGGTCATTTTCAGCATTTTTTATGCCAGACAATGTACATTAACAGCAGAAAGCACCGGTGATGGATGTTTTCTTTTATTCTGTTATATTGCATTTTTATTCACTTTGGTTTTGTCAGGCTTGCGGAATTAGCGAGCAGAGAGCGCCGTTCTGTTCACCAATAATCTAAATTACTCATCAAAATGGCTAATATATAATCTTGAAATTATTCTGAGAGTTTCAGAAAATAACAGCTGAAATAATCTCGCGCAGGACTGTAAATAGATTAAATTTTGTGGAAATATAATAAGTGATCGCTTACACTACGCGACGAAATACTTTTTTTGTTTTGGCGTTAAAAGGTTTTCTTTATTATGTCCGTAATGTTACAAAGTTTAAATAACATTCGCACCCTCCGTGCGATGGCTCGCGAATTCTCCATTGACGTTCTTGAAGAAATGCTCGAAAAATTCAGGGTTGTCACTAAAGAAAGACGTGAAGAAGAAGAACAGCAGCAGCGTGAACTGGCAGAGCGTCAGGAAAAAATTAGCACCTGGCTGGAGCTGATGAAAGCTGACGGAATTAACCCGGAAGAGTTATTGGGTAATAGCTCTGCTGCTGCACCACGCGCTGGTAAAAAACGCCAGCCGCGTCCGGCGAAATATAAATTCACCGATGTTAACGGTGAAACTAAAACCTGGACCGGTCAGGGCCGTACACCGAAGCCAATCGCTCAGGCGCTGGCAGAAGGTAAATCTCTCGACGATTTCCTGATCTAATTACTGAGGCCGGATGTCGCTGCTATGGCGCGTCCGGCGTCGCTTCTCAAGCTCGTTGGTTCCACGGCATCTTATCTAACAACCTTGCCATTCCACAAAAACCGCTGATTCCTGCAAACAGTAACCCGCCACCAACAAAGCCGCTTAATAAGAAGAAACCGCTATTTACGGTATAACCCAGTACAACGCCGATTAATATTAAACCACCCGCAGCGATCTGCACCTGGCGCATTAACGGCAAGGGTTGAGATTTATTTACCGCTACTGGCAATCCAGCTCTTTTCCAGCCATCAATCCCATCTTCGAGTAAAAATATTTCTGCGGGGGCGGCAATCGCTGCTAATTTATCGGCGTTATTACTGGTGCGTTTACCTGCCTGGCAGTGGAATATAATTTGCTCGCGACGTAATTTAGGCGGAAGACCTGACTGTTCCAGCACGGATAATGGAGCCAGATCTGCTTCCGGAATATGTTCACGAAGATATTCATCAGCGTCACGAATATCGATTAACTTTGCGCCGCGTGCGATTAATACTTGTGCATCATGCGGCGAAATGGTTGTCAAAGCCATAGTGACTCCTTACGGACAATAGACATTTTTCAGGGTGGCGATAATGGCATTTACCGCCTCATTTTTAATGGAATATAGAATGCGTTGGGCATCCCGTTGGCTGTCGATAAGCCCTTCGTCCCGCATACGAGCAAGATGCTGTGATGTCGCAGAGGCACTCAGTCCGGTAATGCGCGTCAGCTCTCCCGCGCTGGTGCCGGGGGAACCGCTAAGCATGCATAGAATCAGCAACCGTTTAGGGTGGCTCATTGCTTTCAATAAGGCCGCTGCCTGTTCGGCACTGGCCTGTAATTGCGCGAGTTCAGTCATAGTCATTTAAGTGTTAGCTAAATTAAGTAAACTCTAAACTAAAAATGCAACATATACCAGCCTCAGCAGCGTAAATGAGAGTAAAAGCGTAAGCTGAAACTGGCAGGCTCCGCTAAAATTACTACGCTTAAGAGATAAAATCTCTTTTTAAACAATGAGTAATTTTCTTATAGGGAGTACATATGGGTTTCTGGAGAATCGTCATCACCATCATTCTGCCGCCGCTCGGCGTGCTGCTCGGTAAAGGGTTCGGTTGGGCGTTTATTATTAATATTCTGTTGACACTGCTTGGGTATATCCCCGGTTTGATTCACGCGTTCTGGGTGCAAACCCGCGATTAAACCTGTGCTCATCCCCGCGGCGTTAACGCGCCGCGTTCCTCTGCTACACTTTCTGAGTGTTTCCGTTAACGAATGAGGTAGCTATGGGTCTGTTCAATTTTGTGAAAGATGCCGGAGAAAAACTCTGGGACGCGGTTACAGGTCAGCACGATAAAGACGATCAGGCGAAGAAGGTGCAGGAGCATCTGAACAAAACCGGTATACCGGATGCCGATAAAGTGAATATTCAAATTGCCGACGGCAAAGCGACGGTCACTGGTGACGGCCTGAGTCAGGAGGCGAAGGAGAAAATCCTTGTTGCGGTGGGGAATATTTCCGGTATTGCCAGTGTCGATGATCAGGTGAAAACGGCGACACCAGCCGCTGCCAGCCAGTTTTATACCGTTAAGTCTGGCGACACTCTGAGTGCCATTTCCAAACAGGTCTACGGTAACGCCAATCTGTACAATAAAATCTTCGAAGCGAATAAACCGATGCTAAAAAGCCCGGATAAAATTTACCCGGGGCAAGTGTTGCGTATTCCTGAAGAGTAGTTAATTGCCAGCCATCGCCTGCTGGATAATGGGAATTGGCGTCAGTAAATGCTGGCGCATTAACTCACTGGCGCGCGCGGTATCTCGCGCCAGTACCGCCGCAGTCAGGGTCTGGTGCTGATCGTGTTTATCCTCCAGCATTTCCACCGAAAGCACCGTTCGCCGCAGCCAGATAAATCGATAACGCGCCGCCAGATCAAACAACCGTTCACGCATTTGCAGCAAATAGTGAGAACCACAGCCCGCCACAATTGCCGTATGAAACGCCTGATGACGCAGATCCCACTCATCAAGCATTTTCTCACTGGCGTCACAGGCCTCAAGCTTACTGAGCAGATGCGCTTTTGCGAGAACGTCTGCCTCCCACTCATCCCCACCGCGGGCAATCGCCAGACTCACTAACATCGCTTCCATATTGGCGCGGGCGTCGAAAATATCGAGCAGCTCCTGCTCTGACATAGACGCCACCCGATACCCTTTTTGATTCACCACCGTGACCAGCCGTTCCGCCACCAGTTGCGAAAGAGCTTCCCGTAACGGCCCAACGCCAAGTGCATAACGCGATGTCAGCAAACTCATCCGTAATTTTTCATCCGGTTGAAAATTACCGCGAATAATATCGTTCTTCAGCCAGCGATAGCCATCCAGAGACGTAATGGTCATGGTGTGACTCCTGATCATTATCAGCGCGTATTATGAACGGGTGTTTTTTGCCACAATGCCAGCTTTTTCCAGCGAGCCATAATTGGCACGGTACAGATAATCCCTATCGCTAATAAGCCAGTGGAGATCACTTCTAACTGTTGCGCCGGACGGAATAGCATCACTACCAACACAAAGGTAATAAAGCCGATGACTAGCCAGGTGAGCCACGGATAAAGCCACATTCGCAAGCGAATTTCGCTTCCTTCTGCTCGCAGAATTTTGCGCATCCGCAACTGTGAAACGGCGATGACTAAATAAACCAGCAGGGCGATAGCGCCGGAGCTGTCGATCAGAAATTTAAATACCTTCGCAGGCGCGTAATAGTTCACCACCACCGTTAAGAATGCCGCGCCGGTGGAGAGTAACACCGCCACGTACGGGGTTTTACTGCGGTTGATTTTACCCATTACCGCGGGAGCATCACCGCGACGGCTTAAGGAGTAGAGCATCCTTGACGCGGTATACAGCGCCGAGTTCAGGCAACTGGTTACGGAAAGTAATATCACGCAGTCCATGATTAATTTCGCATGGGGAATATTGAGCAATTCCAGTACCGAGCGATAAGAACCGACGGCTTTTAGTCCGGGCATATTCCACGGAATTAATGCCACGACGACAAAAATAGAACATAAATAGAAGATAGAAATACGCCAGATAACCGAGTTGGTGGCGCGGACAATATGTTTTTCCGGCGTGTCGGATTCCGCGGCGGCAATGGTGACAATTTCTGCGCCCATAAACGAGAACATGGTGATCAACATCGCGCTTAATACCGCACCGAAACCGTTGGGCATAAAGCCGCCGCTATCCCACAATCTTGAGATCCCGCTCACTTCGGCATACGGGTAAAAACCGCTAATTGCGACTGCACCAAGGAAAATAAAGGCCAGGATAGCGATGACTTTGCACAGCGCCAGCCAGAACTCAAATTCGCCGTAGTTTTTAACGCTTAATAAATTACTGCCAGTTAAGGCGAGGGTAATGACGAGGGAAAATAACCAGATGGGAATGCCTGGAACCCACGAGTGCAGGATCATAGCGGCGATGTTGGCTTCCAGCGGGATAACCAGTACCCAAAACCACCAGTACAACCAGCCGATGGTATAGCCCGCCCAGCGGCCAATTGCCTTGTCGGCATAGGTGGAAAACGAACCGGTATCGGGCGTGGCAACTGCCATTTCTGCCAGCATCCGCATAATCATAACTACCAGTAATCCGGCGAACAGATAGGCCAGTAATACCGCCGGGCCCGCTTCGGCGATGGCGACGCTGGAACCAACAAACAGACTTGCGCCGATAACACCGGCAATAGACAACATGGTGACGTGGCGTGACTTCAGCCCGCCGCCTAACTCATGTGGTTGCGATGATTGCCCCATCCTGAATCCTCTCGAAAGTGTGTCACTTGGGAGAGCGCCCCGACATTTCCCGCGTCGGGTCACGCGTTTAATTGTTATTGGTTCTTTTTGCCGGAGAGCGGCTCCGCCTTATCCGGCCGACATAGATTTATTCCTGTTCACGTACAGATTGTCGGATGCGGCGTAAACGCCTTATCCGACCTGGATCCCCGTAGGCCGGACAAGACGCGTAGCGTCGCCTCCGGCATGAGTGCGGTGCTACTGCTTCGCCTCAGCAAAACACTGGCTGATGATCTCCAGACCCTGACGGATCTGAGCGTCTTCAATGGTGAGCGGTACAAGGATGCGCAGCACGTTGTAATACGGGCCGCAGGAGAGAAGAATTAGGCCTTTATCGCGGGCGCGAGCCACGATGTCGGCGGTGAGTTTGGCGTCCGGTTTGCTGTGATCGCCATCTTCAAACAGCTCGATGGCGATCATCGCTCCCAGCCCGCGTACGTCGCCGATCTCCGGGTGTTTTTCGGCAATCGCCAGCAATCCGTCTTTTAGCTTCTGCCCCAGATCGTTGGCTTTTTGCAGCAGATTTTCCTGCTCAAACACCTTCAACACTTCCAGCGCAGCCACGCAGGCAATCGGGTTACCCGCATAGGTGCCGCCCAGACCGCCTGGAGCGACGGCATCCATCACTTCCGCGCGCCCGGTGACGCCCGCCAGCGGGAAGCCGCCCGCGATCGATTTCGCAAAGGTGGTGAGATCGGGTGCCACGCCCATCTGCTCCATCGCAAACAGCGTGCCGGTACGCCCCGCGCCGCTCTGCACTTCATCGGCAATCAGCATGATCCCGTGCTCGTCACACAGCACGCGTAAACGCTGCATAAAGGCTGGTGTCGCGGCGTAGAAACCGCCTTCGCCCTGAACCGGCTCAATCACGATGGCGGCGATATCTTCCGGCGCAGCGTCATTTTTAAAAATTCGGTGAATGCTGGCGATAGCGTCATCTTCACTGATGCCGTGCAGCGGGCAAGGATAAAGCGCGCGATAAACGTGCCCAGGCATCAGTCCCATGCCCGCAGAGTACGGATTCACCTTGCCGGTCAGCGCCAGCGTGTAATGCGTGCGCCCGTGATACGCGCCGCTAAAGGCGATGGTCCCGCTGCGTTTGGTGGCGGCGCGGGCGATTTTCACCGCGTTCTCCACCGCTTCAGAACCGGTCGTTACCAGCAGCGTTTTTTTGGCGAAATCTCCCGGCACCTTCTGATTCATAATCTCGCACAGCTCCAGATACGGTTCGTAAGCCAGCACCTGGAAGCAGGTGTGCGACAGTTTTTTCAACTGCGCTTCCACTGCCGCAACCACTTTCGGATGCAGGTGCCCGGTATTGAGCACCGCAATCCCGCCCGCGAAATCAAGATACTCACGGCCTTCAACGTCCCACACCCGGCAGTTTTCCGCGCGGTCAGCGAAAATCGGGTGAATTTGCCCAACGCCACGAGGAACTGCCTGACTACGGCGCTGCATTAACTCTTTATTGCTGCTCATTCGCGTTCTCCAGTTAAAGACCGATGCACATATATTTGATTTCTAAGTAATCTTCGATGCCATACTTCGAACCTTCACGACCCAGACCTGAGGCTTTAATGCCGCCGAACGGGGCCACTTCATTGGAAATTATCCCGGTATTGATGCCGACGATGCCGTACTCCAGCGCTTCGCCCACGCGGAAGACGCGGCTTAAATCACGGGCGTAGAAATAGGCGGCAAGACCAAATTCGGTGTCATTGGCTTGCGCGATCACATCGGCTTCATCTTTAAAACGGAACAGCGGGGCGAGGGGGCCGAACGTCTCTTCTTTCGACACTTTGGCGTTGGCCGGAACGTCCACCAGAATGGTCGGCTGGAAGAAGTTGCCGCCGCGTTCATCCGCTTTACCGCCGCAAACCACGCGCGCGCCTTTCTCCAGGGCATCGGCAATATGCTCTTCCACTTTTGCTACCGCTTTTTCATCGATCAGCGGCCCGATGGTGACGCCGTTATCCAGCCCGTCGCCGATGTGCAGTTTGCTCACTGCCTGCTGCAATTTTTCGGCAAAGCGGTCATACACGCCGTCCTGCACGTATAAACGGTTGGCGCAGACGCAGGTTTGCCCGGCGTTGCGGAATTTCGAGGCCAGTGCGCCTTCCACGGCTTTGTCGAGATCGGCATCATCAAAGACGATAAACGGCGCGTTGCCGCCCAGCTCCAGCGACACTTTTTTGATGTCTTTCGCGCACTGTTCCATTAACTGGCGGCCAATTTCGGTCGAGCCGGTAAACGACAGTTTGCGTACCAGCGGGTTGCTGGTCAGTTCGTTACCGACCGCGCCCGCCGAACCGGTGACCACGTTAAATACGCCAGCCGGAATGCCCGCGCGAATCGCCAGCTCCGCCAGCGCCAGCGCAGAGAACGGCGTCTGACTGGCGGGCTTCAGCACCATGGTGCAGCCTGCTGCCAGCGCCGGACCGGCTTTGCGGGTAATCATCGCCGCCGGGAAGTTCCACGGCGTGATAGCCGCGGTGACGCCAATCGGCTGCTTGATAACAATCAGGCGCTTATCGGCCTGATGACCAGGAATGGTGTCGCCATAAATACGTTTGCCTTCTTCAGCAAACCACTCAATAAAGGAGGCGGCGTAGCTGATTTCACCTTTCGCTTCAGCCAGTGGTTTGCCCTGTTCGAGGGTCATCAGGCGCGCTAAATCGTCCTGATGCTCCATCATCAAATTGAACCAGTTGCGCAGAATGGTGGCGCGTTCTTTGGCAGTGAGCGCACGCCAGGCGGGCAGAGCGCGGTTGGCGGCGTCGATAGCGGCGCGGGTTTCATCAGCGCCCATTTTGGGTACGCTACCCAGCTTGTCGCCGTTCGCTGGATTGGTGACGTCGATGACCTCGCCATTGTTGGCGTCCAGCCATTCCCCGTTAATCAACGCCTGCTGGCGGAATAAGTTACTGTTGTTAAGTTTCATTGTTACGTCCTGTTTTCAAAGGTTATTGATTAAATGCGGCGTGTAAGACATCCACACTACGTGCCGCTCGCAGCGTGCGTCCGGGGTTACTCTGGCTTGCCAACAGCGTTTGTACCTTGCTGACAATATGCGCACCAATAGGAATTGCTGATGTCGCTGCCGGGGAGGGCGCATTGCAGGTGTGGATCGTGCGCGGGGTGGTGACAAACAGAAAATCGTCAATCAGCTTGCCATCCGGCGATACCGCCTGCGCCCGCACACCGGCGGGCCAGGGCTGGAGATCGCTTAACGAAAGCCGGGGACAATACTTTTGCACCAGCCGCAGATAGCCGCTTTTGCACAGCGAGTTTTTCATCTCGCCCAGTCCTGAGCGTAGATGGTTTTGCAGCACCCGGCGAATCCCCGAAGAGCCCAAAATTTCCAGCGTGTCGCTAAATGAGAAGTCACGCTTGCGATAGCCTTCACGTTTGAACGCCAGCACCGCGTTTGGCCCGACGGTCACGCTGCCGTCGATCATGCGGGTGAGATGCACGCCCAAAAACGGCATCGCGGGGTCGGGAATGGGGTAAATCAGGTGGTTAACAATCTGGTTATGCTCCGGCGCAAGGCGGAAATACTCACCACGGAACGGGCAGATGATAAAGCCCGGTTCGAGTCCGAGCATTTTCACCAGCCGGTCAGCCATCAGCCCGGAACAGCTAATCAGCGTCGATGCTTCATATTCGCCGCCCTGGCGGGTACGTATCACCACGCCGTTTTTATGCTCATTAAGCCCGCTGACTTCGGCGTTATAGATAATCTCACCGCCTCTGGCCTGGAAAATTTTTGCCATCGCCGCTGTGACTTCGCGGTAGCTGACAATGCCGCTGGACGGCACAAAAATGCCGCCAAGCCCGGTGATATTCGGTTCGCGCTCGCGCAGTTCCACGGCGTTTAACCACTCGCGCTCGATACCGTTTGCCGCCGTGCGTTCCCACAACGCGCGCATCCGTTCCATTTCGAGTTCAGAGGTGGCGACCAGCATCTTGCCGCAGTTGTCATAGCGAATGCCGTTTTGATCGCAAAAGGCTTTAGTGGCGCGGTTTCCCGCCAGGCAAAACTGTGCCTTCAGGCTACCGGGCGTGTAATAAACCCCGGCATGGATCACGCCGCTGTTGTGGCCCGTCTGGTGACAGGCCGGGCCGGACTCTTTTTCCAGCAACGCAATGCGTGCGTCCGGATAGACATCAATCAGTTGCATGGCGGTCGACATGCCGATGATGCCGCCGCCAATAATCACAAAATCATACATCCGCTCAATTCCTTTGCGCTTACTGATGCGTCTGGTAGTGGTTAGAGGCGTAAGCGAAATAGCCACGCTGACGCATCAGTTCACGGCGCAGATCCGGGTGCGGAGTAAAGCGGTCGCGACCGTGCAGCCAGAACAGGTTGTTAATCAACAGGAATTTGCCAACGGGAACGGGTACAGAAAGAATGCCTTTACTGGTTTCAATGGCGTCCGAAAGCTCGCTCAACCACACGCCTTCTTCAAAATCTTTTGGCTGGACGAACTGGTCGATATAACGCATCACCGGACGGCCCTGCTGATCGACATCGAACACCGGATGGAAAACATCTTTGCTGACGTTTTTACTCGGCGGCGCGGCAAAGCGCATTGGGCGACGCGCCAGCGGGTGGCGGAAATAGTGATCGAGATGTTCCCAGTCATCGAGATGCAGCAGCAACGAATTTCCACCCTGCATGTTTTGCTCATCGATTTTCATCATCAGCACGTAATCGGTGATCTCTTCGACATACGTGCCGTCGTTGTGCAGTTCCATCACGCGGTGCGGCTGACGCAGATAGCTGTCTGAGTTATCGATATTTTTCACCACGAAACGCGCGTAATACTGACCGCTCATCGCATCGAAATTTGAGCGACCAATCAGATGCGCTACCGCCGTTGCCAGCTTCACCATCTCATCTGCCTGCGCCACATCATCGATACCCACCGCATTGATCAACAGCGCACCTTCAGCACGGTTTAGCAGGGTCTTCAACAGCAATGGTTGCAGCTGATTCGCACACAGATCGTCAAGAATTTTGCCTACCCGAAAACGCAGAAAGGATTTGTACTCCAGCGCCTGTACGGGCCATTCGGCAACCTGTTCGAGAAACTGTTTGGTCGTCTGTTCGGTGAAGGTAAGTTCCAGCAGACGCGGGGATTGCGCCGACGGGATGAGAGTGAATCCGCTATAGTCCTGGCCTGAATCGACAGCGTTGTTTTGTACGGCGGTCAGTGCATTCATCAGAAGCGATCCTCTTATGATATGTAGGGTGACATGGCGATGCTCATTTCGTAGCCATAATCTAAAAATATCTACATTTCTGAAAAATGCGCACAAATGCGACATATTGTTTTCTTATTGTGATCAAAAACAACAAATTAGTAACATTTAACGTAGGGTATTAAGGCAAAGTGAGACAGGAAATGAATAACTAAAGCAACAGGTTAGGGGGGAATTACCATCAGAGAACAGATTATCTGGTCGATAAAAAACAGTAAATGGCTTCAATGCAAAATGACCGTTAGTAAACTAAACATATTATCTGCCCCGTTTTAGCGGGGCAGATATAACATTAAATTACAAATAGAGATAGTTCGGCGGTTCTCCTGTTTTCCCTAAAAGAAGAGCGCTACGCCCAGGAATATTGATATTTAGAGTTCCGCCTCTAAGCGTAAATACTTTACCAGGGGGGATAATTTTTCGGGTATTATTAATAATAATGTTAACGCTATTACTCCCCATGTTTTTATATTTTCCAGGTTGCAATTTGTTAGGCCAGGTACCTTCAACTTCTTCGTTTCCTTTATTTATTATAACTAGTCCATCATGAGGAGAGTGATTAATGTTCACAGAATCCCCACGACTAAAGGCCAGAACGTTTTTAGTTGCAAATACACCCTCAAATGCGCTCCATATTCCTGCTTTATCTATATATAATGCGTGGAATTCATTGTAGAGCTGCTGATAGGTAGAGCAACCTTTATTAAGCCACGCCTCACCGCCGACACGCGTCGACCCATCATCATTTTTAATTTCAGTCGTTGATTTTAATACTTGGCCATCCCAGTAAACTAAAGGCCTGCTGAACGGGAGAGCGGCCATATATGCCATTGCTAATTGTTCATCTTGTTGATGGTTAAATAGAAAGTCATTGAAAAGATTGCCATTGTTAGGAAAATCGTGGTTAATGTTAATCAATATCCGTCTTTTTGATGGGATGCTTGAGATTGTTGAACCCGGTTTTGATGCAAGGGTTTGGAGATCGCCACCAAATGAAAAAGCTTTTATCGTCTTCATGAGCAATGAAAAATCAATGGCGCTTAAATCATCTCTTTCATAAAGCAGCGATGACATTTGTTGTTCATCCAACTGACTAGTTACCAGATATTCCATGTAATTCATAACGGCTTTTTCATGATATTTTGGGTTAAATAAGTTAGTATTGTGTAATCGCTCATTATAATTTTTAAGCGGTGGGGTTATTGATCTTTCTATTTGTTCATGTTTTGAGTGTTTTGCTGCATCGTAACGTAAACCTCGTACGCCATATTTTCGCATTTCACGAACGTATTGATTTTGCAGCATAATAACCTGGTCACTTTTGGGGGTTGTTTTAGGCATTCCATTTAAACGCTTTTCTTTTAATGCATAGAGGTTTTCCCATTCATCCTTAGAAATATTATCTTTACTTGCTTCGAAGTCTTTTGCAGTGAGATGTATATCTTCTGGATGGATTTGTTTACGTTCTTTTGTTACTGGATCTATAGTAAATGGAATCAAAACCTGACCTTGCCAATAGCCAGGGATACCACTTTCTATATCTTTACTGATCTTCGCTCGTATATCAGTAGAGGGATAATCCAGGTCATTTTTACCACTACCCCCGATTCCCATAAAGTTAAAGGTATAATCAGGAATGATATCGATACCAAATTTTTTAGCATCTTTAACCAATGCGATAAAATCCTGCAAATCTCCCATTGGATTATGGATGGTACAAAGATCTTCGGGTTGATAAGCGTGAAACCAGTAACCTTTTTCTTCTTCGGGAGTTTCTGGTCCGTCGGCGCGGAAAGTTGTCACTGGAGGGATTTGTATATACCCATAATGGCAACGTGCAAACTCAGACATATTTTCCCTGATTTGCTGGTAGGTGGCATTAAAAGCATGAAGAATCGCTTCGCCAGGTTTTTTAGGGGTGATGATTTCACATTGTGATTTCTGAACAGCAGTAAGAGATTTACGCTCAAGTGTTTGCCGTAGATGTTCTGGATTGATTAATATTTTAAATGTTTCTTGCTGTCCGGAAGGTGACGTCACGTTAATATTATATACATCGGCTGCCAGCTCATAGTCAGGGATGTTAATAGCATATGCAACATATTTATCTTTTGGGGAGGGTTTTTCAGATATAATGTGGGTGAAATATTCAGCAGGACCATACTGGTGAACCCCCTTGTTATCTTCTCTTTCATTCATTGTATCTCTTTGATAAATCCATGTTTTTCCTTCTCCTATCCTGTCTGGCGCTGTAATGCTACGCTGTGCAGCTTTATTCAGTTCACGGTAAGTTGTATCTGGAAAAAGGGAAATTTTATAATCGTTTTTTAACAGATCATTAATGATTTTTTCTGCGTGAAAAGTTGATATAATTTCTCTGTCTTTTAAATCCTGAGGATAAACTCCACAAGCATTAATAATATTTGTTACACAGTTTAGATATTCTAATGTATTTAATTTGGAATTTAGATCCCCGTCAGTAATGTTCCATGATAACAATGTGGGGGTGTCGATAGGTAAATTTCTTGGTCCTAGTTTTATAGAAAACATAATAACGTTCCTCTAATGGTAGAGTAATATGATGTATACGGAAACATAAAAATGTTTAATTGTTATGAAAGTAATTGCAAACAGATGTCCTATTTTTATCCAATATTTATATGGAAAAGGATAATGCTTAAATCTGTTTTTTTAATTATCGATGTGGTCTGGAGAGGCAACTGTCAAAAATCGCTCATACGAAACTAATTATTAGCAGAATAAGTTCTATAAAAGAATATATTGCTATATGAAGTTTATTTTTATGGAGTGAAAAGTAACAGATATCATAATGATGCGAAAACTCTTCAGTTAATGTAATAAACTTATATTATTAGATACAAAATCATTACAAAGTATCATTGAATCAATGATAACTATAGATAGTGTTAATTATTAACATTTGCTTGTTGACTGCGAGTATCGACTTTGCGAATGGAGGCGATGTCGGGTTTTATGTCGCATGTATTGACGACCCAAGGTGAATGGGAACGCATAAAAATCTGTTATTTACATCATAAGATCATCATGTTTATTGCGTGGTTTATAAGTATTGTTATTGCATACTTAAGGCCCTTTAGCTCAGTGGTTAGAGCAGGCGACTCATAATCGCTTGGTCGCTGGTTCAAGTCCAGCAGGGGCCACCAAATCATCATTCATGTATCAGGAAGAGTTAAGGGTACAAGGGGTACTCGATGGCGGTCTATATTTCACGATTAACGCCATTTCAAGGAAGAAGTGCGGTGGGTGGTTTCGAATGAGGGCTGGTGTTTTGGTACGTGGCATGCCACTGCAATGTATTTATCCATCAGTACTCATTCAAAAGTACCTGGAAAAAATGCCCGCTATGCCAAGCGGGCAAATTGCTTACATGTGGAATTAAGTAATTAACGATAAAGCCAGAGTATTATCATTTATCATGCCTCTTCATTTAATCAGGTTAATTACTCAAATCACTGAACTATTCTCTGTTCGCTTACTGATGATAAGTGAAGTGTCACAACCACGATTTGTATGTGGACCAATGCCGTAGAGTAAGGATGAAATGTCTCTGCCACGCATTAAACATCTACTACTGACCAGAACACCCGCCGCAGGCAGATGAGTCTTGTGAGTATTACAGAAGCATGGCTATGCTCATTAACCAACTCTAATAGATATAAATTCCTAACACTCGAAAAACGAATTTCACTAATAAGTCATAACGGGTGATTTTTATCATACAGCGAAATAACCTTTTGTTTATTAAATTTAACATTCTTGTGCTTATTTAATTAAAAATTCCATGCGTAGCATGTGAAACAGTTAATGTCAGCAAATGTCTCAAATGAGCGATTTTTTATAGTGACAAACAGTAATAACGTTAAAAATAGCCATGAAGACATTAACTGAGGAATAGACAATGTTAGTTAGTAAAAGCAACGAATTTAACACTAGCGCAGTTTTGGCTAGCAGGAATTATAATGAAAACAATTCTTCCAACCCCATGGGGCTACTAGCTTATAGTATTTTAAATTTAATTTGTAAGGAAGCTGCCTCAGGGACGTACAACGGTGCTATTGAAATTTTACAAAAAATGATGTCTGAATGTAAATATCAAGAAGGCAACGCCTTTGTCATTATGGGATCTGGAGAACAATTAAAACGTATTAAATATGATGTTGATGAAAATAACTTAAAAGTATTCAACGTACACTTTAATAATAATGAAGAGTTAGTTACTGATGGTGAGCCTGACGTAGTATGTTTAAGCAAGCAGGAGTGGGAAAATCTTCTCATTAAATTAAAACCGGAGATTAAAGAAAATGTGTTTTCTGAAAATAACAAATTATCGAGAGAAAATAATGTTGATCAGTATGTTCAATCCGCTAAAAGAAATGAACAGGCCCTTTTCGATAATATAATAAAAAGTGATTTTCATGTTGCTTCACTTCAGCCAAGTAGTACGCGTAGTGTTATTTCAGAAACGCCACGAAATGTCTGTATGGAACCACGTAATTCCTATGAAACCAAAATAGATGAGATTTCATCTTTGTCAGAGTCAAAGGAACACTCCATAGATATTCAAGAAAAAACAGATGCGTTTGTGAATGAGTTCAAGGGGATATTATTTGATAAAAATGGAACGTCTTCAGAGTTTCTACTTAATTTTTATGAATGTTGCTATGAGTTTTTACCAAGAGCGCAGCCTCAGGATAAAATCGATAGCTATAATTCAGCACTGCAAGCTTTTTCCATCTTTTGTTCATCTACGTTGACACCTAATAATATAGGCTTTGATTTCAAATTATTTCCAGAAGTCAAGCTGTCTGGAGAACATCTTGAAACGGTATTCAAATACAAAAATGGCGATGATGTCCGGGAGATAGCCAAAATTAACATTACTCTCCAAAAAGAAGAGGGTGGTTTATATAATTTACGTGGATTAGATTTTAAGGGATGCTTCTTTTCTGGACAGAACTTCAGTAACTATGATATTCAATATGTGAACTGGGGAACGTCATTGTTTGATCTTGATACTCCATGTATTTTTAATGCGCCTGCTTACAACAAGAGTAATGAAAAATCATTAGAACGCGTCAGCGAAAACGGTTTAAGTGGAGTCTTGTCTGATCGTAATAAAAAAATAAAACTCATCACGGGCGTGGCACCATTCGATGATATTTTATTTATGGATGACGACTTTGATGATAGTTCCTCTGAGGATGATCCCGTTGAGAATAGTCCTGTTGTGACTAGTCCCCTTGTATAAAGTTCTAAAAGCAGTTTTCAATGATAAATAAATGGCTATTTTTACGAAGAGATAATAACGTAGATTGAAACAATATGTATTATTGATTGAGTAAACGGGATTATTATTCACACTACATCCATTTTAGTGTCACTACCAAAGAAAAAGGGGCTACGTTTTCATGTAACCCCTTGATTTATTTGGTGGGCTGGCAGTGACTGAATTGGTGCTGTAATTGGTTGAAATATTTCATCTAATGTCTGGTTTAACTTTCCTTAGCTGCCTGAAAGTTTTTTGATCTCACCCAGCAATAACAGCGTTACGGTGCACCACGACTGACTGAAGAACTGCGTGCTCAGGGTTACCACTTCAACGTAAAACCGTGGCAGGAGGTCCGGACTGAAAAAACTGCTCAGGACATTATCGGCAGGGTACGCACTGGTAGTCTGTAAACTGAACCGACTGGGGCGCAGTATGTGGCATCTTGTCGTGCTGTTGGAGGAGCTGTGCGAACGTGGTATTAACTTTCGTGCTCTGGCCCAATCTATATTTGCCCAACAATGGGGGGACGGAAGCTGTAAAAGTAAAACAATCTGCGATCTCAGAGTTATTGTGTGATTTTTATGTGAGCAGAAGATATTCATCAGAAACGATTATGTAAATCATTTTATTTTGCCGACTGCCTGATTGTCGAAAGAAAAGAATACGCCCGGGTTTCCTGAATAGATTGACTTTTTTATCCAACCACACTTCAGCGCACTGCGTTTAAAAAATGCCTCATTCTTATGCGGAATATCATCATTTCATCATGATGTCTTTGATGAGCGGTGAACACAATACACTTGCGCTGTCTCTTCAGGATGAATCCCCTGGTCTGGTGCCTGTGGGCTGATGTTGCAGCAAAGCTAAGGTCGCTTAAACGCTACTCAGTATTCACTTTTCAGAGGATGAAATTTATGAACAGGACCAGTCCCTATTATTTTCGCCGCTCAGTACTTTCCTTATTGATATCTGCCCTGATATATGCTCCGCCCGGGATGGCGGCCTTTACTACTAATGTTATTGGTGTGGTAAATGATGAGACTGTAGATGGCAACCAACGAGTAGATGAACGAGGTACAACAAATAACACTCATATTATCAACCATGGCCAGCAGAGTGTTTATGGCGGAGTATCTAATGGAAGTATTATTGAATCGGGTGGATATCAAGATGTTGGAAGGAATAACAATTATATGGGGCAGTCTAATAATACAACCATTAACGGAGGAAGACAGACAATTCATGACGGGGGCATTTCCACCGGTACGATAATCGACAGTGGCAATCAGGACGTTTATACAGGTGGTATCAGCAATGGAACGACAATTAAGGGTGGTAATTCACACATAAGTGGGGGGACTGCGAATGGAACAATCATTGATGGTGGCAGCCAACGAGTAACAACGCAGGGGCATGTTGACAGTACAACGATAAATAAGTCTGGCTCTCAGGACATCACGCAAGGAAGTCTGGCGACGAACACAATCATAAATGGTGGACGACAGTATGTTGAACAGAGCACAGTAGGAACAACCACCATTAAAAATGGCGGTGAGCAAAGAGTATATGAAAGCCATGCGCTGGACACGACGATTGAAGGTGGAACTCAGTCTCTGAATAATAAGTCAACGGCAAAAAATACTCAGATCTATTCTGGTGGTACGCAAATTGTTGATAACACCAGCACCTCGGATGTTATTGAAGTTTATTCCGGTGGCGTGCTTGATGTTAGTGGTGGTACGGCAACAAATGTTACCCAGCACGATGGTGCAATTTTAAAAACAAACACTAACGGTACGACGGTGAACGGTACGAATAGTGAAGGTGCATTCTCCATCCACAATCACGTGGCAGACAATGTGTTGCTGGAAAACGGTGGTCATTTAGACATAAACGCATATGGTTCGGCAAACAAGACTATTATCAAAGATAAAGGAACAATGTCAGTTTTAACCAATGCTAAAGCTGATGCGACCCGAATAGATAACGGCGGGGTAATGGATGTTGCCGGAAACGCGACCAATACCATAATTAATGGTGGCACACAGAATATTAATAATTATGGCATAGCCACGGGAACCAATATCAACAGCGGAACGCAAAATATCAAGAGCGGCGGGAAAGCTGACACGACAATTATATCCTCCGGGAGCCGGCAGGTTGTTGAGAAAGATGGTACGGCAACTGGCAGCAATATTAGCGCCGGAGGCTCGCTGATTGTCTATACCGGCGGTATTGCACATGGGGTTAACCAGGAGACGGGCAGTGCTTTAGTTGCCAACACGGGTGCAGGGACTGATATCGAAGGATACAACAAGCTCTCTCACTTCACTATTACCGGAGGGGAGGCTAATTATGTTGTGCTGGAAAATACCGGCGAACTGACGGTAGTGGCTAAAACCTCGGCGAAAAATACTACCATTGATACTGGCGGTAAGCTGATTGTCCAGAAGGAGGCTAAAACAGATAGCACCAGACTTAATAATGGCGGCGTTCTGGAGGTTCAGGACGGTGGTGAGGCTAAGCATGTTGAGCAACAATCCGGCGGCGCATTAATTGCTTCCACGACCTCCGGAACACTTATCGAAGGAACCAACAGTTATGGTGATGCTTTCTACATCAGGAATTCAGAAGCTAAAAATGTAGTGCTGGAAAACGCTGGCTCATTAACAGTCGTCACTGGTTCCCGGGCAGTTGATACGATTATTAATGCCAATGGCAAAATGGATGTTTATGGAAAAGATGTTGGCACTGTACTTAATAGTGCTGGCACCCAAACAATATATGCCAGTGCCACTTCTGATAAAGCAAATATCAAAGGTGGCAAGCAAACGGTATATGGTTTAGCCACTGAAGCAAATATCGAAAGTGGTGAACAAATTGTTGATGGTGGGTCAACAGAGAAAACACACATCAATGGTGGCACGCAAATCGTTCAGAATTATGGTAAGGCAATCAATACCGATATCGTCTCTGGCCTACAACAAATTATGGCAAACGGGACAGCGGAAGGTTCCATTATTAATGGGGGTTCACAGGTAGTTAATGAGGGCGGTCTGGCTGAAAACTCGGTGCTTAATGACGGCGGCACACTCGATGTGCGGGAGAAAGGCAGCGCAACGGGGATACAGCAGAGTAGTCAGGGCGCGTTGGTTGCAACCACCAGGGCGACGCGGGTCACAGGGACACGCGCTGATGGCGTCGCGTTCAGCATCGAGCAGGGTGCGGCGAACAATATCCTGCTGGCAAATGGCGGCGTGTTAACCGTGGAGTCAGACACCTCTTCTGACAAAACACAGGTCAATATGGGCGGACGGGAGATCGTCAAAACAAAAGCCACTGCGACAGGCACGACGCTCACCGGCGGTGAACAAATTGTCGAGGGTGTGGCGAATGAGACAACGATTAACGACGGCGGAATACAAACAGTTTCGGCTAACGGTGAGGCAATAAAAACAACGATCAATGAAGGCGGTACGCTGACAGTCAACGATAATGGCAAAGCGACAGATATCGTCCAGAACAGCGGTGCCGCTCTCCAGACGAGCACGGCTAACGGTATTGAAATCAGCGGTACTCACCAGTACGGTACTTTTTCCATTTCCGGCAATTTAGCGACCAATATGTTGCTGGAAAATGGCGGTAATTTATTGGTATTAGCAGGTACCGAAGCCCGTGACTCCACGGTTGGCAAGGGTGGTGCAATGCAAAACCTGGGTCAGGACTCCGCCACAAAGGTTAACTCTGGCGGGCAATATACCCTTGGGCGGTCAAAAGATGAGTTTCAGGCTCTGGCCCGGGCAGAAGATCTCCAGGTCGCTGGCGGTACGGCAATCGTCTACGCAGGTACGCTGGCGGATGCATCGGTCAGTGGCGCGACAGGAAGCCTGTCGTTAATGACGCCACGGGATAATGTTACGCCAGTTAAACTCGAAGGGGCGGTCCGGATTACCGATAGCGCGACATTGACTCTGGGAAATGGCGTCGATACCACGCTTGCCGACCTGACGGCTGCCAGCCGGGGCAGTGTCTGGCTTAACAGCAATAATTCCTGTGCAGGTACCAGCAACTGCGAATATAGAGTAAACAGTTTGCTACTCAACGACGGTGATGTTTATTTGTCAGCACAAACAGCAGCGCCTGCCACAACTAACGGTATCTACAATACGCTGACAACCAATGAACTTTCCGGTAGCGGTAATTTCTACCTGCATACCAACGTTGCAGGCTCCCGGGGCGATCAACTGGTCGTCAACAACAACGCCACTGGTAATTTTAAAATCTTTGTTCAGGATACCGGCGTCAGCCCACAGTCTGACGACGCGATGACGCTGGTGAAAACAGGGGGAGGGGATGCTTCGTTTACGCTGGGCAATACTGGCGGTTTCGTTGATCTTGGGACCTATGAGTATGTCCTGAAAAGTGACGGTAACAGTAACTGGAACCTGACCAATAATGTCAACCCAAACCCAAACCCAAACCCAAACCCAAACCCAAACCCAAATCCGAACCCAAATCCGAACCCAAATCCGAACCCGAACCCGAACCCGAACCCGAACCCGAACCCAAACCCGAACCCAAACCCAAACCCAAACCCAAACCCAAACCCAAACCCAAACCCGAACCCAAACCCAAATCCAGACCCGACTCCCGATCCAACGCCGACACCCGTTCCGGAGAAACGCATTACGCCTTCTACGGCAGCCGTACTCAATATGGCAGCAACATTACCGTTGGTATTTGATGCTGAGCTAAACAGTATTCGCGAGCGGTTGAACATAATGAAAGCGAGTCCACACAACAATAATGTCTGGGGGGCGACGTATAACACCCGTAATAATGTCACCACCGATGCGGGTGCCGGGTTTGAGCAGACGCTGACCGGAATGACAGTGGGGATCGACAGCCGTAATGATATTCCTGAAGGAATTACCACGCTAGGCGCTTTTATGGGCTATTCCCATTCACATATCGGTTTTGATCGCGGAGGACATGGCAGTGTGGGCAGTTATTCTCTGGGCGGCTATGCCAGTTGGGAACATGAAAGTGGTTTCTATCTGGACGGTGTCGTGAAGCTGAACCGTTTTAAAAGTAACGTAGCAGGTAAAATGAGCAGCGGTGGAGCCGCCAATGGCAGTTACCACAGCAACGGGCTGGGCGGTCACATTGAAACCGGGATGCGATTTACCGATGGTAACTGGAACCTGACGCCGTATGCATCGTTAACGGGGTTCACCGCTGATAACCCCGAATATCATTTATCCAATGGCATGGAATCGAAATCAGTCGATACCCGCAGTATATATCGTGAACTGGGTGCAACGCTGAGTTACAACATGCGTCTGGGGAACGGTATGGAAGTTGAGCCGTGGCTGAAGGCGGCTGTGCGCAAAGAATTTGTCGATGATAACCGGGTGAAGGTGAATAATGACGGTAATTTCGTCAATGATTTGTCGGGCAGACGTGGAATATACCAGGCAGGTATTAAAGCCTCATTCAG
>OGXJ01000885.1_pt1 | contig 23385 bp, 17 predicted proteins | sample 1576231 | NCBI WGS metagenome assembly OGXJ01 (sample SAMEA3541539, study PRJEB24748) | human gut metagenome | biome: human gut; feature: human-associated habitat; material: faeces | place: China | collected 2012
TCTGGCAGCCTGAGTTCACAGATAAAACACTCTCCAGGAAACCCGGGGCGGTTCAGTTGCTATAATGTAAAATATACTCAGCCTTCTCCGGAGAATCGAAATGGAACTTCGCCAGTTACGTTATTTTGTCCGTATTGTGGAAACCGGCAGTATGGGCAGCGCGGCGCTTGATCTCGACATCGGTGTCTCAGCGCTCAGTCAACAGATGACAAGGCTGGAAAATGAACTCGCCATTCGTCTGTTGCAACGAACCTCGCGTGGCGTAACGCCAACTAACTCGGGTCTGGCCTTTTACTCACAGGCACAGCTGGCGTTGCGTCATGCTGATGATGCCATTCTTGCTGCGCGCGATGCACGTCTGTCAGGACACGTCAGCGTCGGTATGGCCCCCAGTACAGCCTCCGTCCTGGGGGTGCCGTTTATTCATGCCATGCGGGCACATTACGCCGACGTTCGCCTGCATGTGGTGGAAAGCCTGTCAGGTAATCTGGAACGGATGATCAACACCCGTCAGATTGATCTGGCCGTTGTTTTTCGGAAAGAAAAGCACCTGCGCTGGAGCGCCAGGCCAGTTCTCGAAGAGCAGCTTTTTCTGATTGGCACACATGATCTGCTGACGGATATTCCGGATGACACCATAACCCCTGCTCAACTGACGAATATTCCCCTGATCATGCCAAGCTCAGGCCACGGCTTGCGCGGCCTACTGGAGGCTATTTGTCAGGAACACGGGCTGAAGGTTGATATCGCCACGGAAATTGATGGCCTGACGTTACTGATGCGCGCCGTTGGCAGCGGACTCGGTGCAACATTACAACCCGGAGCAGCCATTTCGCATCTTGAGGGTGAAGCATTAAGAGTGATCGGCATCCATAATCCCATACTCAGCCGCCCCAATTTTCTGGTCAGCCTATCGGACGATGAACTCCCGCCCGCCGCTCTTGCAGCCCGCGTGATACTTACAAAAGTCATGCGTAAACTTGTTGAAATCGGCCATTGGCCGGGCGCAACCATTTACGCTCCCTAAACCCCCCTTTAGTTATTCGTTATAGCGCTTACACAACACACGAACATACACTTCATTTACAAATTTAACAGATGGTTAAAAGGTAGTGGAGTAGACGATGGTTGATGTACTGGTGATTGGCGGTGGTAATGCCGCGCTATGCGCCGCCTTAACCGCTCGTGAGGCAGGAGCTTCCGTGCTGCTGTTAGAGGCTGCGCCTAGGGAATGGCGCGGCGGGAATTCCCAACACACGCGCAATTTACGCTGTATGCACGATGCACCACAGGATGTGCTGGTCGAGAGTTATCCCGAAGAGGAATTCTGGCAGGATCTCTGGCGTGTCACCGAAGGCAATACCAATGAAGCGTTGGCGCGCTTGGTGATTCGAACCTCTTCCCAGTGTCGTGACTGGATGCGTCAGCATGGGGTTAATTTTCAGCCTCCGCTTTCCGGCGCGCTGCATGTGGCGCGCACCAATGCCTTCTTCATGGGCGGTGGTAAAGCCCTCGTGAACGCCTATTACCGCAGTGCAGAAAAGCTGGGGGTACAGATTCGCTACAGCACGCCGGTACAGGCGCTTGAATTGCACAACGGCAAATTCGTCGCAGCCCTGGCAGGTCACGAACGCATTGAGGCGAAAGCCTGCGTACTCGCCGCCGGCGGGTTTGAATCCAACCGCGAATGGCTACGCGACGCCTGGGGAGAGAACGCACGTGGCGAATGGCCAGCCGATAATTTCCTCATTCGCGGCACCCGCTTTAATCAGGGCGTCTTGCTCAAATTTATGATCAATGCCGGGGCAGACATTATCGGTGATCCGTCTCAGTCCCATTGTGTGGCGATTGATGCACGGGCACCGTTGTACGACGGCGGCATTTGTACCCGCGTGGATTGTGTCTCACTGGGTGTGGTAGTCAACCGGGATGCAGAACGCTTTTACGATGAAGGGGAAGATTTTTGGCCGAAACGCTATGCCATCTGGGGACGTCTGGTTGCCCACCAACCGGGGCAGATTGGCTACTCCATTATCGACAGCAAAGCGATCGGCCACTTTATGCCGCCAGTTTTCCCCGGCGCACAGGCCAATACGCTAAGAGATCTGGCCCGCCAGTTGGGGCTGGATCCCGAACACTTTACCCACACCGTGGAACACTACAATCAGGCCTGTCAGCTGGGTCAGTTTGATCACACGAAGCTGGACAACTGCGCGACGCAGGGCCTGATTCCACCGAAAACCCACTGGGCGCGGCCTATTGATACGCCCCCCTACTACGGTTATGCCCTGCGACCAGGAATCACCTTTACCTATCTCGGGCTGAAAGTAAATGAACACGCTGCGGTTCATTTCGCAGGCACCCCCAGCCCTAACCTGTTCGTTGCCGGTGAAATGATGGCAGGCAATGTACTGGGTAAGGGCTATACCGCCGGGGTCGGGATGTCCATTGGCACCACGTTTGGTCGCATCGCTGGTAAAGAAGCCGCTCAGGCAGCACGCAAGGAGACGCATCATGAAGCAGCTTGAAAAGTTGATTATCGAGGCCAAAATTCTCACCGAACCAGAGGCTGAAGTCGAGCGGGTGATGCATGTGTGTAACGCATGTCGCTATTGCGAAGGATTTTGCGCCGTGTTCCCGGCAATGACTCAACGACTGGAATTTGGCAAAGCCGACATTAACTATCTGGCAAATCTGTGCCATAACTGCGGCGCTTGCCTACACGCCTGCCAGTATGCTCCCCCCCATGAGTTTGGGATCAACGTGCCGAAAGCAATGGCAGAGGTACGTCTGGAAACTTATCAACAGTACGCGCAACCGGCGGTCTTCGGGGCGCTGTATCGCCGGGCTGGCGTCACCGTGACGCTGGCACTGGTCTTAAGTATGTTCCTCTTTTTACTCCTGGCGATGGGGCTGAAGGGATCGCTGCTCCACCCACCGCTGGCCGGTGATTTCTACCAAATCTTCCCGCACAACCTGCTGGCCTGGATGTTTGGATCGGTATTCATTCTGGCTATTGGTTTACTGATGGTAGGGGTGATCCGCTTCTGGCGCGAGATTTCTCCCGTCGGGCCGCGCCCAGCGGAAATTGCCGAAGCGTCGAGCAACGCGCTAACGCTAAAATATCTTGACGGCGGACATGGCAAAGGGTGCAACGAAGCGGACGATGCTTTCACATTGATGCGTCGTCGTTTCCACCATTTCACCTTCTACGGCTTTATGCTCTGTTTCGCCGCGACCATGGTGGCGACGGGTTACCACTACTTTGCTAGTTGGGAAGCCCCCTACCCATTCTTCAGTGTGCCGGTCATGCTTGGCACGTTAGGAGGAGTCGGTTTAATCGTAGGCCCGGCAGGCCTGCTGTGGTTAAACCTTAAGCGCTCGCCACTGCATGGCGATGCGCGACAGAAACCGATGGATCGGGGATTTATTTTACTACTGCTCCTGACCAGCCTCACCGGTTTAGGTTTGCTGGTGGGAAGAGATACCTCATGGATGGGGATCCTGCTTGCCATCCATCTTGGCGTGGTCATGGCGCTTTTTTTAACAATTCCGTACGGAAAATTTGCCCACGGATTTTACCGCTGCGCGTCTTTACTCAAATGGGCGATCGAGAAGCGACGTGGAAAACAGGCGGGGGTCGCAAGCGACTGACCCGCACACTCTTACCTCTATACATAATTATGATAAGGCAATGGAGCAACCTCAATGACTCAACAACCATCGCGTACCGGCACGTTCGGCGCAATACTCCGTGTTACCAGCGGTAATTTCCTCGAACAGTTCGATTTTTTCCTGTTTGGTTTTTACGCTACTTATATCGCAAAGACGTTTTTTCCTGCCGAAAGTGAGTTTGCCGCATTAATGCTTACTTTTGCCGTTTTTGGCTCCGGCTTTTTAATGCGCCCTATCGGGGCCGTGGTATTGGGTGCATATATCGACAGAATTGGGCGACGGAAAGGGCTGATGGTTACCCTGGCGATTATGGGCTGCGGCACGATGCTCATCGCCCTCGTTCCGGGTTATCAGACTATCGGCCTGCTGGCCCCTGTACTGGTCCTGGTGGGGCGTCTGCTACAGGGATTTTCTGCTGGAGTCGAACTGGGCGGCGTCTCTGTTTATCTTTCTGAGATCGCCACACCAGGCAATAAAGGCTTTTATACCAGTTGGCAATCGGCCAGCCAGCAGGTGGCGATTGTGGTCGCCGCGCTGATCGGGTACGGTCTGAATGCCACGCTGGGACACGATGAAATCTCCGAATGGGGTTGGCGAATACCGTTCTTCATTGGCTGCATGATTATTCCGCTGATTTTTGTTCTGCGACGTTCGCTTCAGGAAACTGAAACCTTTTTACAGCGTAAACACCGTCCGGACACCCGGGAAATTTTTACCACCATTGCTAAAAACTGGCGTATTATCACTGCGGGAACCCTGCTGGTGGCGATGACGACCACGACATTTTATTTTATTACCGTCTATACCCCCACTTACGGGAGAACGGTGTTGAACCTGAGCGCACGTGATAGTCTGATCGTCACTATGCTGGTAGGGATTTCTAACTTTATATGGCTGCCGATTGGCGGCGCGATCTCTGACCGGATTGGGCGTCTCCCGGTGCTAATGGGCATCACCTTACTCGCCATCGTCACCACCTGGCCGGTGATGCACTGGCTTACCGCTGCACCTGACGTCACCCGCATGACACTGGTGCTGCTCTGGTTCTCGTTCTTTTTTGGGATGTATAACGGTGCAATGGTAGCAGCCCTGACAGAAGTGATGCCGGTTTATGTCCGAACCGTGGGTTTTTCGCTGGCCTTTAGTCTCGCCACGGCGATTTTCGGCGGCCTGACACCAGCCATCTCCACTGCATTGGTCCAGTTGACAGGCGATAAAAGTTCTCCTGGATGGTGGCTAATGTGCGCTGCGCTGTGCGGGCTCGCCGCGACGACAATACTGTTTGCTCGTCTCAGTAGTGGTTATCAGACAGTAAAAAATAAGCTCTGAAACGCAAGCAGGCAGAGATATATGTCTGCCTGCTTTCTCCAGTGCGCCGTAAACCGTGGGCAGCGTGGCACGGGAGTTACGTCACCGGGCTCTATGCCAACAGTTCAGTGAGTTCGCCGGCGCATCGATGGCTGGTTATGCCAGCAATGTTCAGAGGGAAGAATAATCGTGTGATCATAGCTCGCTTATTCCTTGCCTGGGTTAAATTTTCAGACGGCTCAATCCATAAAACCGGTGACTGGGATTAACGTAAGTACGCCCTCTTTCCATCAACACTTCAGGCAGCTTGCGGGAATGAGTCCACTCCGGTATCAGAAATGACTATGCCTCAGAAGACAGGCGACTAACGATGTCACCACAGCAGCCTATACTGTCGGTTACGAAAGCTTATCCCATTTCAGTCGGGAATATTCGCGGATGTTTGGAGAGTCACCTAAGAGAGATATTGCCAGGTTAAGAAAGTCTGTCTATCAGCTTTAATAAACCCTGCATTTATCTGGTTAAAGCAATTTGGCGTTAGTTTCAGCAAGCAAACATTAACCATAGCTAATGATTTTTAGCTATATAAACCATTAGTAACTCTTGACCTTTCCTGACACTTCCCTTGTTCGCAATAATATTCTGTTTAGTCGCTGTTTATAAATAACATGCATAATGAAATCGTCATGTTATTTAGCGACATAAAATGTCTTTGCAAATACTCTCTTCAATAAGTGCAGCAATAAACTTGTTATGGATAGGTGTCCTTGTGATTTAAAGATATTATCGTTCTTCGTGAAATGTAATAACCCTGGAAACTATATTCTCAGGGCAACAGCCAATCAAGAATGATTCTTGTTTTATAAGCAATAACAGAATGACTTAATTGTTAACTCTCTTTATTCAGCTACTTAAATGTAAATTTTGGAGAATTATGAAACTCAAACATGTCGGTATGATTGTCGTTTCTGTGTTGGCGATGTCGTCTGCTGCGGTAAGTGCAGCCGAGGGTGATGAATCAGTAACGACCACTGTTAATGGCGGTGTTATTCATTTTAAAGGTGAAGTGGTAAATTGAACTGGATGAAACCGTGGTCACTGTCATCCCAACTCACGGTGCTATTGCCAGAGCAACATTTAATGCACAAATCGGCGGGAAAGTATTAATGACGTTGAAGTACGGTAATAAGAGCGTTCCATTCGGTGCAATTGTCACACACGGAGAGAATAAAAATGGCAGCATTGTCGCGGAAAACGGTCAGGTTTATCTGACTGGACTTCCACAGTCAGGGAAATTACAGGTTTCATGGGGTAAAGATAAAAACTCAAACTGTATTGTCGAGTACAAGCTTCCTGAAGTTTCTCCTGGTACCTTACTGAACCAGCAGACAGCAATCTGTCGCTAAGGAACAATAGATTATGAAATACAATAACATTATTTTCCTCGGTTTATGTCTGGGGTTAACCACCTATTCTGCTTTATCCGCAGATAGCGTTATTAAAATTAGCGGGCGCGTCCTCGATTATGGCTGCACAGTCTCATCGGATTCGCTTAATTTTACCGTAGATCTCCAAAAAAACAGTGCCAGACAATTCCCAACGACCGGTAGCACAAGTCCAGCCGTCCCTTTTCAGATTACGTTAAGTGAATGCAGCAAAGGGACAACGGGGGTTCGGGTTGCATTTAACGGTATTGAGGATGCAGAAAATAATACTCTGTTGAAACTGGATGAGGGAAGCAATACGGCCTCCGGTTTGGGTATAGAAATACTGGACGGAAATATGCGTCCGGTGAAACTGAATGACCTTCATGCCGGGATGCAGTGGATCCCACTGGTACCAGAACAGAACAATATTTTGCCTTACTCCGCTCGTCTGAAGTCAACTCAGAAGTCCGTCAATCCGGGACTGGTGAGGGCTTCGGCAACCTTTACCCTTGAATTTCAATAATCAGAGTCAGATATGAAAAGACTTCACAAGAGGTTCCTGTTAGCTACGTTTTGCTCGTTATTCACAGCAACTCTCCAGGCCGCCGATGTCACTATCACTGTTAATGGTCGGGTAGTCGCTAAACCCTGCACTATTCAAACCAAAGAAGCTAACGTTAATCTCGGGGATCTTTATACGCGCAATCTGCAACAACCTGGTTCTGCATCTGGCTGGCACAATATTACTTTGTCATTAACCGATTGTCCGGTTGAAACAAGTGCAGTGACGGCAATCGTGACAGGTTCAACTGACAATACGGGTTATTACAAAAATGAAGGTACTGCCGAAAATATTCAGATAGAGCTGAGGGATGACCAGGATGCTGCGTTAAAAAATGGCGATAGCAAAACGGTTATTGTTGATGAGATCACTCGTAATGCACAGTTTCCACTTAAGGCAAGAGCTATCACGGTGAATGGAAACGCAAGCCAGGGAACGATCGAGGCGCTAATCAATGTGATCTACACCTGGCAATAACGTCGATTCGATTTTCTTAGCCTTCTTTTTAAATCAATTTTTAACCTTAGGATATATCATGGGTAAAACAATCAGTATAAAGGTCCTGTTCGGTATTTATCTTCTATTAATGGCAGGCAAAGTTTTTGCCTTCAGTTGTAATGTCGATGGCGGGTCAAGTATTGGAGCAGGTACAACCTCTGTTTATGTTAATCTCGACCCTGTAATACAGCCGGGCCAGAATCTGGTTGTAGACTTGTCTCAGCATATAAGTTGCTGGAATGATTACGGCGGCTGGTACGACACTGATCATATAAACCTGGTACAAGGCTCAGCTTTCGCAGGCTCCCTACAGTCATATAAAGGATCGCTGTACTGGAATAATGTGACCTACCCCTTCCCGTTGACGACAAATACCAACGTATTGGATATTGGTGATAAGACACCGATGCCATTACCGTTAAAACTCTATATTACCCCAGTTGGGGCGGCCGGTGGAGTTGTCATAAAAGCGGGGGAAGTCATTGCCCGTATTCATATGTATAAAATTGCCACGTTAGGAAGCGGAAATCCGCGTAATTTTACGTGGAATATTATTTCAAATAACAGTATTGTTATGCCAACAGGCGGCTGCACCGTTGATAGTCGTAATGTCACTGTGGATCTCCCGGACTTTCCTGGAAGCGCAGAAATACCCCTTGGCGTATATTGCTCAAGCGAACAAAAGCTCTCATTTTATCTTTCGGGTGCCACCACTGACAGTAGCCGACAAGTGTTTGCTAACACAGCACCTGATGCAACAAAAGCATCGGGAGTGGGTGTCTCTCTGATGCGTAATGGAAAAATACTGGCTACGGGAGAAAATGTCTCCCTGGGGACAGTAAATAAAAGCAAAGTACCTCTGGGTTTAAGCGCAACCTATGGACAAACAGGAAACAAGGTTGCAGCCGGAACCGTCCAGTCGGTCATTGGTGTCACTTTTATCTATGAATAATTGTGATTTTGATCTTAGTCTATGCGCTCCATTCACGAAAATTGCGCGGATAATTATTTTGTGAAGGCTATTATCCTACACCTGTAAGAAAATCCGCGCACAATTGAAGCCAGAGTCTTATTTTTTATATTGAAAAATATGTTAATTTAAACACTATGAGAGATGATGCTTAACTTATAGTATTTATACTAATCTATTATTTAACGATAATAGGTTAAAAATAGATAGAGAGTAGTCCCCTACTCTTATATATCCATGTTGACGATAATCCCTTTGTATATACTGTGCATCATCGCTATTTCAAATCCTAATAATTCATTTCCACACAGGATAAGTAGATGAAGAAAAAAATTGAATCCTACCAGGGTGCTGCCGGTGGTTGGGGTGCTGTTAAATCCGTAGCGAATGCAGTACGTAAGCAGATGGATATACGCCAGGATGTTATTGCCATGTTTGACATGAATAAGCCAGAGGGCTTTGACTGTCCGGGTTGTGCATGGCCAGATCCTAAGCACAGTGCGTCATTCGACATTTGTGAAAACGGCGCAAAAGCAATCGCCTGGGAAGTCACGGATAAGCAGGTAAATACCTCTTTCTTTGCTGAGAATACGGTTCAATCATTACTTACCTGGGGAGATCACGAGCTTGAGGCTGCGGGACGTCTCACTCAGCCTTTGAAATATGATGCTGTCAGCGACTGTTACAAGCCATTAAGCTGGCAACAAGCTTTCGACGAAATTGGCGCACGCCTTCAAAGCTATAGTGATCCCAATCAGGTTGAATTCTATACTTCGGGCCGCACTTCCAATGAAGCTGCCTTTCTTTATCAGCTTTTTGCCCGTGAATACGGGAGCAATAACTTTCCCGACTGCTCCAACATGTGCCATGAACCGACCAGTGTGGGTTTGGCAGCGAGTATCGGTGTGGGTAAAGGGACTGTGTTGCTGGAAGACTTTGAGAAGTGCGATTTAGTCATTTGCATTGGGCATAACCCTGGTACAAACCACCCCCGCATGCTGACTTCGTTGCGCGCTTTAGTGAAACGGGGAGCGAAAATGATCGCCATAAACCCTCTACAGGAACGTGGTCTGGAGCGATTTACCGCACCGCAAAACCCGTTTGAAATGCTGACGAACTCTGAGACTCAGTTGGCCAGTGCCTACTACAACGTGCGCATTGGTGGCGATATGGCGTTGCTCAAGGGGATGATGCGCCTGTTAATTGAGCGCGATGATGCTGCAAGCGCCGCAGGTCGGCCCTCATTGCTTGATGACGAATTTATTCAAACACATACCGTCGGCTTTGACGAGCTACGCCGTGACGTTCTCAATTCCGAGTGGAAAGATATCGAACGTATTTCTGGACTAAGTCAGACTCAAATCGCCGAACTGGCTGACGCATATGCCGCTGCCGAACGCACCATTATCTGTTACGGAATGGGGATCACTCAGCACGAACATGGTACCCAGAACGTACAGCAACTGGTCAATTTGCTGTTGATGAAAGGTAACATTGGCAAGCCTGGTGCGGGTATCTGCCCACTACGTGGTCACTCTAATGTACAGGGCGACCGAACCGTCGGTATCACCGAGAAACCGTCTGCAGAGTTTCTGGCTCGCCTGGGTGAGCGCTATGGCTTCACCCCACCTCATGCACCTGGACATGCTGCAATTGCCAGCATGCAAGCAATATGTACAGGGCAGGCTCGAGCATTGATCTGCATGGGGGGCAACTTTGCACTGGCAATGCCAGATCGGGAAGCGAGCGCTGTACCGTTAACGCAATTAGATCTGGCGGTACACGTTGCCACTAAGCTTAACCGCTCTCATCTGCTGACCGCACGGCATAGCTATATTCTGCCGGTTCTGGGACGTAGCGAGATTGACATGCAAAAAAGCGGTGCGCAGGCGGTAACCGTTGAGGATTCAATGTCGATGATTCATGCCTCGCGTGGCGTGTTAAAACCCGCCGGTGTAATGCTGAAATCAGAGTGTGCAGTGGTCGCGGGAATCGCGCAGGCAGCACTACCCCAGAGCGTGGTAGCCTGGGAGTATCTGGTGGAAGATTATGATCGCATTCGCAATGACATTGAAGCTGTGCTGCCAGAGTTCGCCGACTATAACCAGCGCATCCGTCATCCCGGTGGTTTTCACCTGATAAATGCAGCTGCTGAAAGGCGCTGGATGACGCCGTCAGGTAAGGCTAATTTCATTACCAGCAAAGGGCTGTTAGAAGATCCCTCTTCAGCGTTTAACAGTAAGCTGGTCATGGCGACAGTACGCAGTCACGATCAGTACAACACGACGATTTATGGTATGGATGATCGCTATCGAGGGGTATTCGGTCAACGAGATGTGGTCTTTATGAGTGCTAAACAAGCTAAAATTTGCCGTGTAAAAAACGGCGAAAGAGTTAATCTTATTGCGCTTACGCCAGACGGTAAGCGCAGCTCACGCCGCATGGATAGATTAAAAGTGGTCATTTACCCTATGGCTGACCGCTCACTGGTGACCTATTTTCCAGAATCGAATCACATGCTAACTCTTGATAACCACGATCCATTAAGTGGCATTCCTGGTTATAAAAGTATTCCGGTTGAATTAGAACCATCAAATTAATTCGCCTCCTCATTTCTTCTGCTGTCATCCGCACAGCAGAAGAATTTCTCATTGACTATTATCGCGCAATTTGCTCACATTGATTAAATTAAACCACACACTATAAGATATAAACCTCTGCCTACAGCTGTAAGAAACTCCGCTCAGTACTGAAGTGCCCGTCCTATTTCCTCTTTTCTCCAGCCTGTTATATTAAGCATACTGATTAAAGATGCTTAACGTTATTCGCTTAATAAACACATTTGAAATGCATGCGACCATAGTGAAAAATAAAATCACGCAAAGAGACAACTATAAAGAGATCATGTTTGTAATTGTGGTTGTCTTATTATTGACACTTACGTTGATAGCCATTTTTTCGGCGATTGATCAGCTGGGTATTTCAGGAATGGGTCGCATTGCAAGAGATATTACACATTTCATTATCAATAGTTTGCAAGACTGAAAATAAACAGCAAATTATAAATGTGAAATGTTAAAAATGTATCGATAAAAACTTTATTGTTTTAAGGAGATAAAATGTCGCTCGTTTGTTCTGTTATATTTATTCATCATGCCTTCAACGCTAACATTTTAGATAAAGATTACGCCTTCTCTGACGGCGAGATCCTGATGGTAGATAACGCTGTTCGTACGCATTTTGAACCTTATGAGCGGCATTTCAAAGAAATCGGATTTAATGAAAACACCATTAAAAAATATCTACAATGTACTAACATTCAGACAGTGACGATGCCTGTTCCTGCGAAGTTTTTACGTGCTTCAAATGTACCGACTGGATTGCTTAATGAAATGATTGCTTATCTCAACTCGGAAGAACGCAATCATCATAATTTTTCAGAACTTTTGCTTTTTTCTTGCCTGTCTATTTTTGCCGCATGCAAAGGTTTCATTACACTATTAACTAACGGTGTGCTATCCGTTTCCGGGAAAGTGAGAAATATTGTCAATATGAAGCTGGCGCACCCATGGAAACTGAAAGATATTTGTGACTGCCTGTACATCAGTGAAAGCCTGCTCAAGAAAAAACTAAAGCAAGAGCAAACGACATTCTCACAGATTCTATTAGATGCCAGAATGCAGCACGCAAAAAATTTGATACGCGTAGAAGGTTCAGTCAATAAAATTGCCGAACAATGTGGTTATGCCAGTACATCTTATTTTATTTATGCGTTCCGCAAACATTTCGGCAATAGTCCGAAGAGAGTTTCTAAGGAGTATCGTTGTCAAAGGCACACGGGTATGAACACGGGCAACACGATGAATGCTTTAGCTATTTGATTATTTGCTAACGAGTAGTCAACCACACACGCTACGTAAGAATTAAATGGGGCAGCCATTCCCTGCCCCGCGTTGTTTTTAGGCGATATATTTATTGAAATAAATAAGTGACATTCATCACATATTTATGCATTTGCATAACCTGTTGCATGATTATTTATGATCTCAATTCGGCATTTTGTCAGTAAAATACAATAATTTATTAAATATCAATAGATTAGTTGTTTATCGGCGAGAAATTACTTAGTAGAACAAAAAGTAATGTCAACGCTTTATGGACTGTTATTTCCCTTTTTTTAGCTAAATCTGCTATCTCTTTATGTGACTAACTTCACTTACATCCGCTTATTTCTCTTCGTAAAATTACTTTGGAATTAAGTACAATAAGAAGAGGAACATTTATGAAGTCTGCATTAAAGAAAAGTGTCGTAAGTACCTCGATATCTTTGATACTGGCATCTGGTATGGCTGCATTTGCTGCTCATGCGGCAGATGATGTAAAGCTGAAAGCAACCAAAACAAACGTTGCTTTCTCAGACTTTACGCCGACTGAATACAGTACCAAAGGAAAGCCAAATATTATCGTACTAACCATGGATGATCTTGGTTATGGACAACTTCCTTTTGATAAGGGATCTTTTGACCCAAAAACAATGGAAAATCGTGAAGTTGTCGATACCTACAAAATAGGGATAGATAAAGCCATTGAAGCTGCACAAAAATCAACGCCGACGCTCCTTTCATTAATGGATGAAGGCGTACGTTTTACTAACGGCTATGTGGCACACGGTGTTTCCGGCCCCTCCCGTGCCGCAATAATGACCGGTCGAGCTCCCGCCCGCTTTGGTGTCTATTCCAATACCGATGCTCAGGATGGTATTCCGCTAACAGAAACTTTCTTGCCTGAATTATTCCAGAATCATGGTTATTACACTGCAGCAGTAGGTAAATGGCACTTGTCAAAAATCAGTAATGTGCCGGTACCGGAAGATAAACAAACGCGTGACTATCATGACAACTTCACCACATTTTCTGCGGAAGAATGGCAACCTCAAAACCGTGGCTTTGATTACTTTATGGGATTCCACGCTGCAGGAACGGCATATTACAACTCCCCTTCACTGTTCAAAAATCGTGAACGTGTCCCCGCAAAAGGTTATATCAGCGATCAGTTAACCGATGAGGCAATTGGCGTTGTTGATCGTGCCAAAACACTTGACCAGCCTTTTATGCTTTACCTGGCTTATAATGCTCCGCACCTGCCAAATGATAATCCTGCACCGGATCAATATCAGAAGCAATTTAATACCGGTAGTCAAACAGCAGATAACTACTACGCTTCCGTTTATTCTGTTGATCAGGGTGTAAAACGCATTCTCGAACAACTGAAGAAAAACGGACAGTATGACAATACAATTATTCTCTTTACCTCCGATAATGGTGCGGTTATCGATGGTCCTCTGCCGCTGAACGGGGCGCAAAAAGGCTATAAGAGTCAGACCTATCCTGGCGGTACTCACACCCCAATGTTTATGTGGTGGAAAGGAAAACTTCAACCCGGTAATTATGACAAGCTGATTTCCGCAATGGATTTCTACCCGACAGCTCTTGATGCAGCCGATATCAGCATTCCAAAAGACCTTAAGCTGGATGGCGTTTCCTTGCTGCCCTGGTTGCAAGATAAGAAACAAGGCGAGCCACATAAAAATCTGACCTGGATAACCTCTTATTCTCACTGGTTTGACGAGGAAAATATTCCATTCTGGGATAATTACCACAAATTTGTTCGCCATCAGTCAGACGATTACCCGCATAACCCCAACACTGAGGACTTAAGCCAATTCTCTTATACGGTGAGAAATAACGATTATTCGCTTGTCTATACAGTAGAAAACAATCAGTTAGGTCTCTACAAACTGACGGATCTACAGCAAAAAGATAACCTTGCCGCCGCCAATCCGCAGGTCGTTAAAGAGATGCAAGGCGTGGTAAGAGAGTTTATCGACAGCAGCCAGCCACCGCTTAGCGAGGTAAATCAGGAGAAGTTTAACAATATCAAGAAAGCACTAAGCGAAGCGAAATAACTAAACCTTCATGCGGCGGAATTTTCCGCCGCCTTATTGAGCGAGATAGCGATGCACGTTACAGCCAAGCCCTCCAGTTTTCAATGTAATCTCAAATGTGATTACTGTTTTTACCTTGAAAAAGAGTCGCAGTTTACTCATGAAAAATGGATGGATGACAGCACTCTGAAAGAGTTCATCAAACAATATATCGCAGCGTCTGGCAATCAGGTCTATTTTACCTGGCAAGGCGGTGAACCCACTCTGGCTGGCCTGGATTTTTTCCGTAAAGTTATTCACTATCAACAACGCTATGCAGGCCAAAAACGTATTTTTAATGCATTACAAACGAATGGCATTTTATTGAATAATGAATGGTGTGCCTTTCTCAAAGAACATGAATTTCTGGTTGGTATCTCGATCGATGGCCCCCAGGAGTTACATGACCGTTACAGACGCAGTAATTCAGGTAACGGTACTTTTGCAAAAGTGATAGCAGCCATCGAGCGTCTGAAATCATATCAAGTAGAGTTTAATACGTTAACCGTCATTAATAACGTTAATGTCCATTACCCTCTTGAGGTTTATCATTTTTTAAAATCTATCGGCAGTAAACATATGCAATTTATCGAATTGCTAGAAACCGGGACGCCGAATATTGATTTCAGTGGTCATAGTGAGAACACATTCCGTATCATTGATTTTTCTGTGCCTCCCACGGCTTATGGCAAGTTTATGTCAACCATTTTTATGCAATGGGTTAAAAACGATGTGGGTGAAATTTTCATTCGTCAGTTTGAAAGCTTTGTCAGCCGTTTTTTGGGGAATGGGCATACAAGTTGTATTTTCCAGGAGTCCTGCAAGGATAATCTGGTTGTTGAAAGTAATGGAAACATTTACGAATGCGACCATTTTGTCTATCCACAGTACAAAATTGGAAACATTAATAAATCTGAACTCAAAACGATGAACAGTGTACAACTGACAGCGCAAAAAAAACGGATTTCAGCGAAATGTCAGCAATGTGCATATAAACCTATCTGCAATGGCGGTTGTCCTAAGCATCGTATTACTAAAGTAAACAATGAGACTGTTTCTTATTTTTGCGAAGGTTATAAAATCCTTTTTTCAACCATGGTACCTTATATGAACGCCATGGTGGAGTTAGCTAAGAACAGAGTACCGCTTTACCACATTATGGATGTTGCAAAACAAATGGAGAATAATTAATAACGCTCTCTTTTAACTCCATTCTTAGCCTCCTTCTTATGACCTTAACAAGGCACCCGACATAAACTCCTGTCGGGTGTTTCGTCATCATCATCTTCCCTTGCGAAAATCCTGGCTTACGTGGTATGTGTCAGGGCATTAGCAATACCCTTGATTATCAATAGCATAACCATAACTAATGAAAATGAAATATTTCTTTATATTTCATATTGTTAAGTGATACTTAAATAAATTTCATCAGTAAATCATTGCCATAGATAATCATTGGATGGCACAATCAATTTTCGCTAATGATAACCATTCCCATTACGTTTTATATGTTGATAGCAAAGTATCTCTGTCTGCTGAAGCCCTTTTGGCTGCGTAAGAATAATAAAACTTCAGTGTTGTTAATCATTATTATCCTCGCAATGATCCTTGGCGTGGTTAAAATTCAGGTCTGGTTAAACGACTGGAATAATGATTTTTTCAATGCGCTAAGCCAGAAAGAAACCGATAAGCTTTGGCAGCTTGTTCTTTGGTTCCCTGCCCTGCTGGGGATCTTTGTATTAATATCCGTAAACAAAACATGGTTAATTAAACTACTGACTATTCGCTGGCGCGAATGGTTAACAGATTACTACCTTAATCGCTGGTTTGCAGATAAAAACTACTACTTCACGCAGATCTACGGCGAGCATAAAAATACAGATAACCCTGACCAACGTATCGCTGAAGACATTCTCTTACTGATCAGCAAAACGCTCAGTCTTTCATTTGGCTTCATCCAGTCACTTAGCATGCTGATCACCTTTACCGTTATTCTTTGGCAAAGCGCGGGTACGCTCTCATTCACTGTTGGTGGAACAGAATGGAATATCCAGGGGTATATGGTCTATACCGTCGTGCTCATTGTGATCGGTGGAACTTTATTTACCCATAAGGTGGGTAAACGTATTCGTCCGCTTAATGTGGAAAAACAACGTAGCGAAGCGACATTTCGAACTAATCTTGTGCAGCATAATAAGCAGGCAGAACTGATTGCGCTAAGCAATGCTGAGTCTCTACAACGCCAGGAGTTGCGCGACAATTTTCATACCATTAAAGAGAACTGGCATCGTTTAATGAATCGTCAGCGGTGGCTTGATTACTGGCAAAATATTTATTCGCGCTCGCTTAGCGTTCTTCCCTACTTTCTGTTATTGCCGCAGTTTATTAGCGGGCAGATCAATCTGGGCGGACTTATGAAATCGCGCCAGGCATTTATGCTGGTATCGAACAATTTAAGCTGGTTTATTTATAAATATGATGAACTTGCTGAACTGGCTGCGGTTATCGATCGCTTGTATGAGTTCCATCAACTCACCGAACAGCGCCCTACGAATAAGCCTAAAAATTGCCAACATGCGGTACAAGTGGCTGACGCGAGTATTCGTACTCCTGATAATAAGATCATATTAGAGAACCTAAACTTTCATGTTTCGCCAGGCAAATGGCTATTACTGAAAGGTTACTCTGGTGCGGGAAAAACCACACTGCTTAAAACATTATCCCACTGCTGGCCGTGGTTTAAAGGTGATATTTCTTCTCCTGCTGACAGTTGGTATGTGTCACAAACACCGTTAATCAAAAGCGGCTTACTGAAAGAGATAATTTGTAAAGCATTTCCCCTACCCGTAGACGATAAATCGTTGAGCGAAGTACTGCATCAGGTTGGTCTGGGGAAATTGGCTGCGCGTATTCATGACCACGATCGCTGGGGAGATATTCTTTCCAGCGGCGAAAAACAACGTATCGCGCTGGCACGATTAATTTTACGACGTCCGAAATGGATATTTCTTGACGAAACTACCTCTCATCTTGAGGAACAAGAGGCTATCCGCTTACTGCGTTTAGTGCGTGAAAAACTACCCTCAAGCGGCGTCATTATGGTTACACATCAACCCGGTGTCTGGAACCTGGCCGATGATATTTGTGACATTAGCGCGGTTTTATAAAAACAATAAAAGCCCTGCTGTACGGAGATATAAATAAATGAAGCGAGTTCTTATTCCTGGCGTCATTTTATGTGGCGCTGATGTGGCGCAGGCCGTCGATGACAAAAACATGTACATGCATTTTTTTGAAGAGATGACGGTCTATGCTCCTGTCCCTGTACCCGTAAACGGCAACACGCATTACACCAGTGAAAGCATCGAGCGTTTACCGACCGGGAATGGCAATATCAGCGATCTGCTGAGAACCAACCCTGCGGTACGCATGGATTCAACGCAAAGTACCTCGTTGAACCAGGGAGATATTCGCCCGGAGAAAATCTCTATTCACGGTGCGTCGCCCTATCAGAATGCCTATTTGATTGACGGTATTAGTGCAACTAACAACCTGAATCCAGCGAATGAGTCCGATGCCAGTAGTGCAACCAATATTAGCGGGATGTCACAGGGGTATTATCTTGATGTCAGCTTACTGGACAATGTGACGCTTTATGACAGTTTTGTGCCGGTTGAATTTGGTCGCTTCAATGGCGGGGTAATTGATGCAAAGATCAAACGCTTCAATGCTGATGATAGCAGCGTGAAACTGGGTTATCGCACTACGCGTTCGGACTGGTTAACATCGCATATCGATGAGAATAACAAGAGCGCATTTAATCAAGGTTCTTCAGGAAGTACTTATTACTCTCCAGATTTTAAAAAGAACTTTTATACCTTGTCGTTTAATCAGGAACTGGCTGATAACTTTGGCGTTACCGCCGGTTTATCGCGCCGCCAGTCAGATATCACCCGCGCGGATTATGTTTCGAATGACGGCATTGTCGCCGGTCGGGCACAGTATAAAAACATTATCGATACCGCAGTGAGCAAATTTACCTGGTTTGCCAGCGACCGCTTTACCCACGATTTAACCTTAAAATATACCGGCTCCAGCCGTGATTATAATACCAGCACCTTCCCGGAGTCTGATCGCGAAATGGGTAATAAATCCTATGGTCTGGCATGGGATATGGATACACAGCTCGCATGGGCCAAACTGCGTACTACCGTTGGTTGGGATCATATTAGTGATTATACCCGTCACGATCATGACATCTGGTACACCGAACTTTCATGTACATATGGTGATATTTCAGGGCGTTGCACCCGTGGTGGATTAGGACACATTTCCCAGGCTGTAGATAATTACACCTTCAAAACACGCCTGGACTGGCAAAAATTCGCCGTGGGTAATGTTTCGCATCAACCCTACTTCGGCGCGGAATACATCTATTCCGATGCGTGGACTGAACGCCATAACCAGTCTGAATCCTATGTGATTAATGCTGCCGGAAAGAAAACTAACCATACCATTTACCATAAAGGTAAAGGCCGCCTGGGAATTGACAACTACACGCTGTATATGGCGGATCGCATTAGCTGGCGGAATGTGTCGTTAATGCCCGGTGTGCGGTATGACTATGACAACTATCTGTCAAACCACAATATCTCCCCGCGCTTTATGACGGAATGGGATATTTTTGCTGATCAAACCTCAATGATTACCGCAGGTTATAACCGTTACTATGGCGGGAATATTCTTGATATGGGATTACGTGATATCCGCAATAGCTGGACGGAATCGGTATCAGGCAATAAAACCCTGACGCGTTATCAGGATTTGAAAACGCCTTATAACGATGAACTGGCAATGGGATTGCAGCAGAAAATCGGTAAGAACGTTATTGCGCGCGCAAACTATGTTTACCGTGAAGCGCATGATCAAATCAGCAAAAGCAGTCGTACCGACAGCGCTACTAAAACCACCATTACTGAATATAACAACGATGGCAAAACCAAAACGCATTCGTTCAACCTCAGTTTTGAGCTGGCCGAACCCCTGCATATCCGCCAGGTAGATATTAACCCACAAATTGTCTTTAGCTATATCAAGAGCAAGGGCAACTTGTCGTTAAACAATGGTTATGAGGAGAGCAATACCGGTGATAACCAGGTGGTTTATAACGGTAATCTGGTCTCTTACGATAGCGTTCCAGTGGCAGATTTTAATAACCCATTAAAGATCTCCTTAAACATGGATTTCACGCATCAACCGAGCGGGTTGGTGTGGGCGAATACGCTGACCTGGCAAGAAGCGCGTAAAGCTCGCATTATCCTTGGTAAGACGAATGCGCAATACATCAGCGAATATTCAGATTACAAGCAGTATGTTGACGAAAAACTGGATAGCAGCCTGACCTGGGACACCCGCTTGTCCTGGACGCCACAATTTCTGAAACAACAAAACCTGACGATCAGTGCCGATATTCTCAATGTACTGGATAGCAAAACCGCTGTTGATACAACGAATACCGGTGTGGCGACCTACGCCAGTGGCCGTACTTTCTGGCTTGATGTCAGCATGAAATTTTAATAGTTCGGATTTTACTTAACCGGGTAAATTCGCCCGGTTTTCGCATGGAGATAATTATGAGAAACCTCTGTTTCTTACTGACGTTAGTGGCAACTCTGTTGCTCCCCGGGCGGCTGATTGCCGCCGCCTTACCGCAGGATGAAAAGTTAATTACCGGACAACTGGACAATGGCTTGCGATATATGATTTATCCGCATGCTCATCCAAAGGATCAGGTAAATTTATGGCTGCAAATTCATACCGGTTCATTGCAGGAAGAAGACAATGAGCGCGGCGTGGCTCATTTTGTAGAACATATGATGTTTAACGGCACAAAAACATGGCCGGGTAATAAAGTCATCGAAACATTTGAGTCAATGGGCCTGCGTTTTGGTCGCGATGTTAATGCCTATACCAGCTATGACGAAACGGTGTATCAGGTGAGTTTGCCGACTACGCAGAAACAAAATCTGCAACAAGTGATGGCAATCTTCAGTGAATGGAGTAATGCCGCAACCTTTGAAAAACTCGAAGTAGACGCTGAACGTGGCGTAATTACTGAGGAATGGCGTGCCCATCAGGATGCGAAATGGCGCACCTCTCAGGCGCGCCGCCCTTTCCTGCTGGCTAATACCCGTAATTTAGAGCGTGAACCTATCGGCCTGATGGATACTGTCGCCACGGTCACACCGGCACAATTGCGCCAATTTTATCAACGCTGGTATCAACCAAATAATATGACCTTTATCGTGGTCGGCGATATCGACAGTAAAGAAGCGCTGGCGCTGATAAAGGATAATTTAAGTAAGCTTCCGGCTAACAAAGCAGCTGAAAATCGCGTCTGGCCGACAAAAGCCGAAAACCACCTGCGCTTTAATATCATTAATGATAAAGAAAACCGGGTGAACGGCATCGCACTCTATTATCGCCTGCCAATGGTACAAGTGAACGATGAGCAAAGCTTTATCGAACAAGCAGAATGGAGCATGTTGGTTCAGCTGTTCAATCAACGTCTGCAGGAACGCATACAGTCGGGCGAGTTGAAGACTATTTCTGGCGGCACTGCGCGCAGCGTTAAAATTGCACCCGATTATCAGTCGCTGTTTTTCCGTGTAAATGCACGAGACGATAATATGCAGGATGCTGCGAATGCATTAATGGCAGAGTTGGCAACTATTGATCAGCATGGTTTTTCTGCTGAAGAACTCGATGATGTTAAATCTACCCGCCTCACCTGGCTGAAAAATGCGGTTGATCAGCAAGCTGAACGTGATTTACGTATGCTGACCAGTCGCCTGGCATCCAGCTCATTAAATAATACGCCGTTCTTGTCGCCGGAAGAGACATATCAACTTTCGAAACGTCTGTGGCAGCAAATTACCGTGCAAAGTCTGGCGGAAAAATGGCAGCGGTTAAGAAAGAACCAGGACGCATTTTGGGAGCAAATGGTAAACAATGAGGTTGCTGCCAAAAGAGCATTGTCTCCTGCGGCTATCCTGGCGCTGGAAAAAGAGTACGCCAACAAAAAGCTGGCGGCTTACATCTTCCCTGGCAGAAATTTATCGTTAACAGTAGACGCTGACCCACAGGCGGAAATTAGCAGCAAAGAAACGCTGGCTGAGAATCTGACATCATTAACACTTTCTAATGGTGTCAGGGTTATTCTGGCAAAATCCGCGGGTCAAGAGCAAAAGCTACAAATTATTGCCGTATCGAATAAAGGCGATTTAAGTTTCCCTGCGCAGCAAAAATCACTTATCGCGCTGGCAAATAAAGCAGTAAGCGGAAGCGGCGTTGGTGAACTCTCCTCTTCCAGCCTGAAACGCTGGAGTGCGGAAAACTCGGTAACCATGAGCAGTAAAGTCAGTGGCATGAATACGTTGCTCTCCGTTAGCGCGCGGACTAGTAACCCTGAACCTGGTTTCCAGTTAATTAACCAGCGAATCACCCACAGCACGATTAACGACAATATTTGGGCATCGCTACAAAATGCTCAAATTCAGGCGTTGAAAACGCTCGACCAGCGTCCAGCGGAGAAATTCGCCCAGCAGATGTATGAGACGCGCTATGCTGATGACCGCACGAAATTACTGCAAGAAAATCAGATTGCACAGTTTACTGCCGCAGATGCGCTGGCTGCCGATCGCCAGTTGTTTTCATCTCCAGCGGATATCACGTTTGTCATTGTCGGTAATGTCGCAGAAGACAAACTCGTGGCGTTAATTACGCGTTACTTAGGATCAATCAAACACTCTGATTCGCCATTAGCCGCAGGTAAACCATTAACTCGCGCGACGGACAACGCATCGGTTACTGTAAAAGAACAAAATGAACCTGTGGCACAGGTTTCACAGTGGAAGCGTTATGATTCCCGGACACCTGTTAATCTGGCGACGCGTATGGCGCTCGATGCTTTTAACGTCGCACTGGCAAAAGATCTACGCGTTAATATTCGTGAACAGGCATCAGGAGCATACAGCGTTTCTTCTCGCCTCTCGGTTGATCCTCAGGCCAAAGATATCAGTCATTTGCTGGCTTTTACTTGTCAACCAGAACGACATGATGAACTGTTAACGTTAGCGAATGAAGTGATGGTTAAGCGTCTGACTAAAGGGATCAGTGAGCAAGAACTGAACGAATACCAGCAAAACGTTCAGCGCAGCCTCGATATCCAACAGCGTAGCGTTCAACAATTAGCGAACACTATTGTAAATAGTCTTATTCAATATGACGATCCTGCAGCATGGACTGAGCAGGAGCAATTGTTGAAACAAATGACGGTAGAGAATGTTAACACTGCCGTTAAACAATATCTTTCTCATCCGGTAAATACCTATACCGGAGTATTATTGCCAAAATAATAACAGCCCCGTCAACACATCGTTGGCGGGGATTTTAGCAATATTCGCTATTTTTATGTAATAATTTTATAAATGCGTTCAAAATAATAACCAAGCACTAATAGTGATATTTTAAGGGCTGATTTTTACGTGATAATTCAGGAGGCACAGAAAGCGCATAAAAATAACAACATAAAACACCTTGCCACCACCCAAGAATTCTCTATTACATTGTTTTTTAATGAAAAAACATTATTCCAACAATATCTCACGATAAATAACATTAGGATTTTGTTATTTAAACCCGAGTCCTTTGCACTTGCTTACTTTATCGATAAATCCTACTTTTTTAATGCGATCCAATCATTTTAAGGAGTTTAAAATGGATAAGAAGCAAGTAACGGATTTAAGGTCGGAACTACTCGATTCACGTTTTGGTGCGAAGTCTATTTCCACTATCGCAGAATCAAAACGTTTTCCGCTGCACGAAATGCGCGACGATGTCGCATTTCAGATTATCAATGATGAATTATATCTTGATGGCAACGCTCGTCAGAACCTGGCCA
>OGXJ01000888.1_pt1 | contig 23361 bp, 17 predicted proteins | sample 1576231 | NCBI WGS metagenome assembly OGXJ01 (sample SAMEA3541539, study PRJEB24748) | human gut metagenome | biome: human gut; feature: human-associated habitat; material: faeces | place: China | collected 2012
CCTCAACGCTATCACCTACGTTAAGATCGCCCTTTTTCAGCAATCGATCGGCGACGTTAACCGCAATTTTGCCCTGCTGAACCACATCCCACAGGCCGAACGCTTTTACCGTGCCGCGCTCAACGTACGGGCGCATCACGTTCGGCGTACTAAAGCCGACGATCGCCACGCCCTGACGCTTGAGGTTCTCCGCCGCCTGCGCCGCCGCCGGCAGCGCATTGGCATCCGGCGCGATAATGGCGTCGAGATCCGGATAGGCTTTTAAGATCCCCTCGGCGGTTTGTAGCGATTTGGTGGCATCGTTATAGCCAAACTGGGTGGTGACGATTTGCCACTGCGGATGCTCTTTTTCGATTTTGGCTTTGGCTTCCTTCACCCACTGGTTCTGGTCGGTCACCGTCGGGCTGGAGTAGAAAAACGCGACTTTGGCTTTGTCTTTATTCCCCTGACGCGCCGCCATATCCACCAACATACCTCCCAACTGGGCGGGCGTTCCCTGATTAATGTAGTAAGAGCGGCACTCCGGTTTAGTATCAGAGTCCCAGGTCAGCACTCTCACACCACGTTGCATGGCGCGTTTCAGTGCCGGACACAAGCCATCAGGCGAAACCGCAGAAACGATAATGGCGTTATAACCCTGATTGACGAAGTTATTAATCAACTGTACCTGACCAGAAACACTGGGTTCTGTCGGCCCGTCGTAGGTCACATCAACGCCCAGCTCTTTACCCGCTTGTTGTGCGCCGTTGCCACCACTGGTAAAAAATCCCACGCCAACCAGTTTGGGAATAAATGCAATACGCTCTGCGGCCTGCACATTCATAGAGATTGCGGCAATGCCAAGAGCGCTAAGTAAGGCGATTTTCTTAAAGCGATGAAGTGTCATGAAGATATCCTTTATGGCAATGGGTTATTGGCCCGACGCGCCAGCCACTCTTTAATTTGCTGGCGATGCAGGCTAACGGAACGACCTACGACAACGACGATAAGTAGCGCACCGGAAAGGGCGCTGGACACCTGATTTGGCACTCCTGCCATTTGCAAACCTTGTTGCAAATATCCCACTAATAAAACCGCAATGGCGGTGCCGATAATGGAACCGGAACCACCATAAATATTGGCACCGCCAAGCACCACGGCGGTGATGGCGGGCATCAGAAACGACGCACCGAGATCGGAACGTGCTGAACCAAAATACGATACCAGCAGCACAGCGGCGACCGCAGACGCCAGCCCCGTCATGGCATAGAGCGCACATAAGGTGCGGTTAACTGGAATCGCGCTATAAAGCGCCACGCGCGGGCTTTGCCCAATCAAAAACACATTACGTCCGGCATGGGTTTTATGCAGCCAGAGCCAGAAAACGAGGAGACATATCAGGAAGATAATCAGCGGAACGGGGAGCCCCAGCACATCCAGGTTAGCGAAATCTGTAAACGCCATCGGGAATCCACCAATACCTTCGTACCCCGTCGCTCCGGCCATCCCGGAAAGCAGCAGGGCACTTCCGGCAAACAGATACAGCGTGCCAAGCGTAATCACCAGCGGGTTAACTTTGGTATAGATAATTAATCCGGCGTTGATCAGCCCGCACAATACGCCGAGCAGTAAGGTCAGGAGTATCGCCAGCGGCATCGGCACACCACTTTGAAACAGTACGCCCAATGCAATGGCGCAGAGGCCGATGGTCGAACCAAACGAAATATCGATCCCGCCACTGACAATCACCATCGTCAGCGGTAGGGCGACAATGCCAATGCAGATAAAGTCACTGGTGCTGAACAGCAACATATTGAGATCTAACATCCGCGGGTTAATTGCACCAAATGCGACAATCTCAATAACGAGCAGTGCGGCAAGAGCCAGTTCCCAACCGTAGCGAATACGCATTATGCGGCCTCCCGTTTTTTACCTGACGAAGCGGGTTTAACGGATGGCGGTGGCGTCATAAAGCGGGCATATTTTTGCCGCCGCAGATTACGTTCCAGCGCACAACGCAGGCGTCCATCAAACACCAGCACCGCTAGCAGCACGAGGCCCGCGATAAAATCGTTCCACCATGCCGGAATGCGCAACAGCACCAGTACGCTATCGATCTGCGTCAGGAACCATGCGCCGAGTACCGCACCGATGATCGCACCGAAACCGCCGAGCAAACTAATGCCGCCCAGCACGCAGGCTGCAATTGCTTTCATCTCCAGCCCGGTACCGGTCTGGTTGGGGATAAAACCAATCTGCGAAGCAAACACAATCCCCGCCAGTGCCGCCATGCAGCCGTTCAACGAAAATGCCACAATGCGAATGGCTTCCGTACGAACGCCCAGTTGACGAGCTCCCTGTAAATTATCGCCCGTGGCATAAAAACTGCGTCCAAACGCCGTCTTTGCCAGCAGCCAGGCCATAAATGCCACCAGAATTATCGTTAACCAACCAATTGCTGAAACGCCAAGCAGCAGCGGGGCGGAGAGCTGTTTCAGTTCGGCGGGTAACCCCTCAATCCATTTACCGCCAGTCCACAGCAACATGATGCCTCTGTACAACCCTAACGAGCCAAGGGTGGCAACAATGGCAGGGATCTTTAGCCACGCGACCAGGACACCGTTGAAAAATCCCGCGAGCAAACCAAGCAGTAAAGTCGCGACACAGGCAACAGGTAGTGAATATCCTGCGTTCAGTAACATCCCCAACAGCACCGCGCACATTCCGGTAATCGAACCCACTGAAACATCAATATTGCGCGTAAGCATTACCAGCGTCGCGCCCATTGCCAGCAGGATCAGGATTTGCGCGCTGCTATAAACCATGGTCAGCGTTTGCACACTTAAATACTGGCGGTCGAGAAAACCGGGTAATACAAACAGCAGCACCACCGCCAGCAGTGCCGTGATTTCACGGTTGTTCTGAATAAACTTCAGCATGACGCCTCCTGACGCTGACTATCGCCGAAGGCAACGCGCATAATAGTCTCGACATTAATATCGCGCCCGGTCAGTGCAGAGTGGGTAATTTCGCCCTGATGCATCACATACACACGATCTGCCATCAGTTCGATCTCTTCCAGATCAGAGGAGATAAGCAGCACTGCCACATTCTGTGCGGCGATGCTGCGCAACAGCTGGTAGATATCATTACGGGCTGAGACATCCACGCCGCGCGTCGGCTCATCGACAATCAATGCTTGCGGCGAAGCTTCCAGGCATTTGGCAATGAGGATTTTTTGCTGGTTGCCACCGGATAATGTCCGTGCAGCTTGTTCCGGTTGGTTAAATTTAATATTCAGCGCCCGACGATATCGTTCCAGGGTGGCATTATCTTTCGCGGTTTTCGCCCAGAATCCACGAAGGTTATGAGTAAGGGCGCAGACGTTCCACGCCAGTGAAGCATCGAGATTCAGTCCGGATGACTGGCGATCTTCCGGCAGATAAACCAGACCGCGCAGTAAACGTTCTCCGGTGGATAATCTATTGATCTCTTTACCATTCAGCATAATGCTTCCGCCACGCAAACTACGCAGACCATAGAGCGTCTCGGCCAGTTCTGTGCGTCCGGCTCCCACCAGCCCAGCCAGGCCCAGAATTTCTCCGGCATTGAGCGTCAGGCTGACATTCCTGAAACCTTCGCCGGTCAGATTTTCCAGTGTCAGCACCGGCGTTCCGGCGACATGTTGTGGGCGGTTACCAGGTAACTCCAGCCATAATTTTTGGCTGGCAGAGAGCGATTTTTCCCGTACCACTGGCGTGATGGCCTGAATAATGTCGTCGGTAGACAGTTCGCTGGTTTTGCCGCTTAAGGCGATGGTTCCGTCGCGCATCACGCTAATTCGATCGGCAATCTGGCGAATTTCCGGCAGCTTATGCGAGATAAAAACAATACCCACGCCAGTAGCAAGCAGCTCTTGCAAGCGACTAAACAAGCGTTCGGTTTCCGCAGGGGTAAGCGAGGCGGTAGGTTCAGAATCCGCGAGTCGCGCATCAGCCCGCGGAGGATTTCCACCATTTGGCGATCGGCGACATCCAGCGATCCTGCCAGACTATGCAGATCAAACTGGCAGCCCAGCGCCGCCAGCAAGTTCTTCATTTTCTGCATGGAGAGCTGTTTTTTTGCCAGCCCAAACAGGATGTTTTCTTTTATCGACAGGCTTGGAAAAAGCAGCGGTTCCTGGGGAACGAGATAAATACCCAGCTGATGAGCATGAACTGGCGTTAATCTGGCGTAGTTGTTGCCCCCAATCTTCAGCGTACCGCTATCAGCAGGGGTAATACCGGCAATAATCTTCATTAACGTCGATTTACCGGCACCATTGCCGCCGAGCAGGGCGTGGACCTCCCCCTGATGCAACGTAAAATCGATGCCTTTCAGGACATTGACCCCTGAATACTGTTTATAAACCGAGCGGGCGCAAAGTAGCGGTAACGCGCGGGTATCACTCGTTTGCATATTTCCCCTGTTCAGTTTTGCAGGTGAGTTTTGAACAAATGTATTTCTGCTTTTAATTTGTTCATAACCTTAGGTGGACATTGCACATATTTCCGACGAATAGATCACAATTTATGCTATTTTGATTCTCACGGTTGCGTTTGTTCATACTCGTAGAGTCAAACTGTGGTTGCCATCACAGATATAAATGCGCAAGAACTGAACAATTGCATTAAAGATTTAAATATGTTCAAAGTGAAGAATGAATTATGACAATCAACGATTCGGTAATTTCAGAACAGGGAATGTGTGAAGAAGAACAGGTCGCGCGGATCGCGTGGTTTTACTACCACGACGGGCTGACCCAGAGTGAGATCAGCGATCGTCTCGGCCTGACCCGTTTGAAAGTGTCGCGATTACTGGAGAAAGGGCATCAATCCGGCATTATTCGCGTACAGATTAATTCTCGCTTTGAAGGCTGTCTGGAATATGAAACACAATTACGTCGTCAGTTTTCGCTGCAACATGTCCGGGTGATCCCAGGGCTTGCGGATGCTGATGTCGGCGGGCGACTAGGGATAGGCGCGGCGCATATGTTGATGAGTTTACTTCAACCACAACAGATGCTGGCGATTGGTTTTGGCGAGGCAACCATGAATACGCTGCAACGCTTAAGTGGTTTTATTTCGTCACAGCAAATTCGCCTGGTCACGCTCTCCGGTGGAGTCGGTTCTTATATGAGGGGTATCGGGCAGCTTAACGCGGCGTGCAGTGTGAATATTATTCCGGCTCCGTTGCGGGCATCCTCCGCTGACATTGCCCGTACGCTAAAAAATGAAAATTGCGTCAAAGATGTTCTGCTAGCCGCGCAAGCAGCGGATGTGGCGATTGTCGGCATTGGTGCTGTGAGTCAACAGGACGATGCGACAATCATTCGCTCCGGTTATATCAGCCAGGGCGAACAGTTAATGATTGGCCGAAAAGGTGCAATTGGCGACATTTTAGGCTACTTTTTTGATGCAAAAGGTGACGTTGTCACGGATATTAAAATACATAACGAACTGATTGGCTTACCTTTAAGCGCGCTGAAGACCATACCCGTCCGGGTTGGCGTGGCAGGGGGAGAAAATAAAGCCGAAGCAATTGTCGCTGCAATGAAAGGCGGTTATATCAACGCACTGGTCACCGATCAGGACACAGCAGCGGCGATTTTACGTAGTTAAATTTGCATGACCTTATTACCGGGAATGATGGAGAACGTATAGAGGAACAGACAGAACGCATAAGCCGAGGATAATCTAATGGCTCGACTCTTTACCCCTTCAGAATCAAAGTATTACCTGATGGCGCTGGATGCAGGTACCGGAAGTATTCGGGCTGTGATATTCGACCTGGAAGGCAATCAAATAGCAGTGGGACAGGCGGAGTGGCGGCACCTGGCAGTACCGGACGTTCCTGGTTCTATGGAATTTGATCTCAACAAAAACTGGCAACTGGCGTGTGAGTGTATGCGCCAGGCGCTGCACAACGCCGGCATAGCCCCGGAGTATATCGCTGCCGTTTCGGCATGTTCGATGCGTGAAGGCATTGTTTTATATAACAATGAAGGAACACCGATCTGGGCCTGCGCCAATGTGGATGCCAGAGCGGCGCGCGAAGTTAGCGAACTTAAAGAACTGCACAACAATACCTTTGAAAACGAAGTTTATCGCGCGACCGGACAAACACTGGCTTTAAGTGCCATCCCCAGATTACTTTGGCTGGCGCACCATCGTTCCGATATTTACCGTCAGGCATCAACCATCACCATGATCAGCGACTGGCTGGCCTATATGCTCAGCGGCGAACTTGCGGTGGATCCCTCTAACGCTGGCACCACGGGACTTCTTGATCTAACCATCCGTGACTGGAAACCTGCATTGCTGGATATGGCTGGCCTGCGTGCCGATATTCTTTCTCCTGTCAAAGAAACCGGCACATTGCTGGGCGTGGTAAGTTCACAAGCGGCGGAACTCTGCGGTCTGAAGGTGGGCACTCCGGTGGTCGTTGGAGGAGGCGACGTGCAGCTTGGTTGCCTGGGGTTAGGCATTGTGCGTCCGGCACAAACCGCGGTTCTTGGCGGCACATTCTGGCAGCAAGTTGTAAATTTAGCCGCGCCGGTGACAGACCCAGAAATGAACGTGCGCGTTAATCCTCATGTTATTCCTGGCATGGTACAAGCTGAATCTATAAGCTTTTTTACCGGACTCACCATGCGCTGGTTCCGCGATGCTTTCTGTGCCGAAGAAAAACTGATTGCCGAACGTTTAGGCATCGACACCTATACGCTGCTGGAAGAGATGGCCAGTCGGGTGCCGCCTGGGTCGTGGGGCGTAATGCCGATCTTCTCCGACAGAATGCGCTTTAAAACCTGGTATCACGCTGCGCCTTCCTTTATTAATTTGTCCATTGACCCGGATAAATGTAACAAAGCGACATTGTTCCGTGCGCTGGAAGAAAATGCGGCGATTGTATCAGCGTGTAATTTGCAGCAAATTGCTGATTTCTCGAATATTCATCCCACCTCGCTGGTTTTTGCTGGCGGAGGTTCAAAAGGGAAATTATGGAGTCAAATTCTCGCTGATGTCTCGGGATTACCCGTCAATATTCCGGTAGTCAAAGAAGCCACCGCATTAGGATGTGCCATTGCAGCTGGCGTCGGTGCCGGAATTTTTTCATCAATGGCAGAAACCGGAGAACGCCTGGTTCGCTGGGAACGGACGCACACACCAGACCCGGAAAAGCATGAACTTTATCAGGATTCACGCGATAAGTGGCAGGCAGTTTATCAGGATCAGCTGGGGCTGGTTGATCATGGACTGACGACGTCGTTATGGAAAGCGCCTGGGTTATAGTTTCATTGACAGCCACATCATGATGACCGTGGCTGTTAGTTTTTGAGTATAGTTATTCTTATTTCCCTTCTTTTAGAACTGGCTTGTTAAATGCCAGCTTGCAGATTCATCCTTCCATCACCAGTAATATATTCAAGGTGAAATTGCTATTTTTCTTAAAGCATTAAGCATAACCCTTATTTTATAGCGAATATTCCTAAAGACATTAATGGATGCAAAAGGGGTTTAATAAACTTCGATTTTTAGCAATTAGTGCTATTCTTTGTTAAATATGATGATGGTAATTTTCCTATTAAAAGAAACAGTTTTCTTATTAAGCAACAATAACTCATAGTTCATTTTTAAATAAAATAAGAACTATGCAATTTTTAATCTATCAATTCGAAAGCATTAGCAAATTAGCCAAATTGACACCTTCCCACCTCCAAATAACACTCAATACAGACCTCTGACAATTTAATAAGTTTCATTTTTGATGTCTGGCGACTCATCTCTTTCGTGGCTGTATTGTTTGTATATGGAGCGTTTATATGAATAGAATCTATCGCGTGATATGGAATTGCACCCTACAGGTATTTCAGGTCTGCTCGGAATTAACTCGCAGGGTAGGTAAAAAATCGACGGTTAATTTGCGTAAATCCTCTGGACTGACAACGAAATTCAGTAGATTGACGCTGGGTGTTTTGCTGGCACTAAGCGGTTCAGCGTCTGGTGCGAGTCTGGAAGTTGATAATGATCAGATTACCAATATTGATACTGATGTTGCTTATGATGCCTACCTGGTTGGCTGGTATGGCACTGGAGTGCTTAATATTTTGGCTGGCGGTAATGCCTCCTTAACCACGATTACTACCAGCGTCATTGGTGGTAATGAGAACTCGAAGGGCACCGTTAATGTTTTGGGTGGCACCTGGCGATTGTATGATAGCGGAAATAATGCAAGGCCTTTAAATGTGGGTCAATCCGGAACGGGGACGCTGAATATTAAACAGAAAGGTCACGTTGATGGAGGATATTTAAGGCTAGGTTCCTCGACAGGAGGCGTCGGGACGGTCAATGTTGAGGGAGAGGACTCTGTTCTGACGACCGAATTATTCGAAATAGGGAGCTATGGCACAGGCTCATTAAATATTACAGATAAGGGTTACGTCACGAGTTCAATAGTCGCCATTTTAGGCTATCAGGCGGGCGGTAATGGCCAGGTTGTCGTGGAAAAGGGCGGCGAGTGGCTAATAAAAAATAACGATTCCTCAATTGAATTTCAAATTGGTAATCAAGGAACGGGGGAAGCGACTATTCGCGGGGGTGGGCTGATTACGGCTGAAAACACGATTATCGGTGGCAATGCCACCGGTATCGGAACCCTGAATGTGCAGGATCAAGACTCTGTCATCACGGTACGCAGACTCTATAATGGATATTTCGGCAATGGCACAGTCAATATTTCCAATAATGGACTGATTAATAACAAAGAATATTCATTGGTGGGCGTTCAGGACGGTTCCCACGGTGTCATCAACGTGACCGATAAAGGGCATTGGAATTTCCTCGGAACAGGCGAAGCTTTCCGCTATATCTATATCGGTGATGCTGGCGACGGTGAACTTAATGTCTCGAGTGAAGGCAAAGTAGATTCGGGAATTATCACTGCGGGGATGAAAGAAACAGGCACAGGCAACATTACTGTTAAGGATAAGAACTCCGTTATCACTAATCTCGGAACTAATCTTGGTTATGACGGCCACGGCGAAATGAATATCAGTAATGAGGGGCTTGTTGTCAGCAACGGAGGAAGTTCACTCGGTTATGGAGAAACCGGCGTCGGGAATGTCAGCATCACCACGGGGGGGATGTGGGAGGTCAATAAGAATGTCTATACCACCATTGGTGTTGCGGGTGTCGGAAACCTCAATATTAGCGATGGCGGTAAGTTTGTATCGCAAAATATTACTTTTTTGGGCGATAAAGCAAGCGGTATCGGCACACTGAACCTGATGGATGCGACATCATCGTTCGATACTGTGGGTATCAATGTCGGTAATTTTGGTAGCGGTATCGTAAATGTCAGTAATGGTGCCACCCTTAATTCAACGGGCTATGGATTTATCGGAGGAAATGCCTCCGGTAAGGGGATAGTTAATATTTCAACGGATAGTCTCTGGAATTTAAAGACATCATCTACTAACGCCCAATTGCTACAGGTCGGTGTATTAGGCACGGGTAAACTGAATATTACCACCGGAGGTATAGTTAAAGCGCGTGATACACAGATAGCTCTCAATGACAAAAGTAAGGGCGACGTGAGGGTGGATGGGCAGAACTCTCTGCTTGAAACATTCAATATGAACGTAGGGACGACTGGCACGGGTACGTTAACCCTGACGAATAACGGCACGCTGAATGTTGAGGGTGGCGAAGTTTACTTAGGTGTTTTTGAACCTGCTGTAGGAACGCTAAACATTGGTGCTGCTCACGGTGAGGCGGCGGCAGATGCCGGGTTTATCACCAACGCGACGAAAGTAGAGTTTGGTTCTGGCGAAGGTGTTTTTGTCTTTAATCATACCAATAACAGTGATACCGGCTACCAGGTCGATATGCTGATTACGGGTGACGATAAAGACGGAAAAGTGATACATGATGCAGGCCATACGGTGTTCAATGCAGGGAATACTTATAGCGGTAAAACGCTGGTCAATGACGGCCTCCTGACCATTGCATCACATACGGCAGATGGGGTAACGGGCATGGGTTCGAGTGAAGTAACCATTGCAAGCCCCGGTACGCTCGACATTCTCGCATCAACGAACAGTGCAGGAGATTACACGCTGACCAATGCGCTCAAAGGCGATGGCTTGATGCGAGTTCAGCTGTCATCCTCCGACAAGATGTTTGGCTTTACCCATGCAACAGGGGCTGAATTCGCCGGTGTTGCCCAACTGAAAGACAGTACCTTCACTCTGGAACGCGACAACACCGCTGCGCTTACTCACGCGATGTTGCAGTCTGACATTGAAAATACCACATCGGTAAACGTGGGAAAGCAATCCATTGGTGGACTGGCCATGAATGGCGGTACGCTCATTTTCGATACGGATATTCCTGCTGCGACGCTTGCAGAGGGATATATCAGCGTCGATACGCTGGTTGTCGGCGCGGGTGACTACACCTGGAAAGGCCGTAACTATCAGGTAAACGGGACGGGCGACGTGCTTATCGACGTGCCTAAACCGTGGAATGATCCCATGGCGAATAACCCTCTGACGACGCTCAATTTGCTGGAACACGATGATAGCCATGTCGGCGTTCAACTGGTGAAGGCGCAAACGGTTATTGGGTCGGGTGGTTCATTAACGTTACGTGATTTACAGGGCAACGAGGTGGAAGCGGACAAAACGTTACATATTGCGCAAAACGGAACGGTGGTCGCCGAGGGTGATTATGGATTCCGCCTCACGACCGCACCAGGTGATGGTTTGTACGTTAACTATGGGCTGAAAGCGCTGAACATCCATGGTGGGCAAAAGCTGACGTTAGCCGAACATGGCGGAGCTTATGGCGCAACGGCCGATATGTCGGCAAAAATCGGTGGTGAAGGGGATCTGGCAATCAATACGGTGCGACAGGTTTCGCTTTCCAACGGTCAGAACGACTATCAGGGGGCAACCTACGTTCAGATGGGGACATTACGTACCGATGCGGATGGCGCGCTGGGCAACACCCGGGAACTGAACATCAGCAACGCGGCCATCGTCGATCTTAATGGATCGACGCAGACGGTAGAGACATTCACCGGGCAAATGGGTTCGACTGTTTTGTTCAAATAGGGGTCGCTGACGGTAAATAAAGGTGGGATCAGTCAGGGTGAACTGACAGGTGGCGGAAACCTGAATGTTACAGGGGGAACGCTGGCTATCGAGGGGCTTAATGCACGGTACAATGCGTTAACCAGCATTAGCCCAAATGCGGAAGTCAGCCTCGATAATACGCAGGGGTTAGGCAGAGGAAATATTGCCAATGACGGTCTGTTAACGCTAAAAAACGTGACTGGCGAACTGCGTAATAGCGTAAGCGGGAAGGGTATCGTGAGCGCAACCGCCAGGACAGATGTAGAGCTGGATGGCGATAATAGCCGCTTTGTGGGGCAATTCAACATTGATACAGGCAGCGCGCTCAGCGTCAACGAGCAGAAAAACCTGGGTGATGCTTCCGTTATCAATAATGGCCTGCTCACCATCTCCACTGAGCGTAGCTGGGCGATGACGCACAGTATCAGCGGTAGCGGTGATGTGACAAAACTGGGTACCGGGATCCTGACTCTTAACAACGATTCCGCGGCGTATCAGGGTACGACGGATATCGTGGGGGGGGGAAATTGCTTTCGGTTCCGACTCTGCCATTAATATGGCAAGTCAACACATTAATATCCATAACAGCGGTGTGATGTCGGGAAATGTCACCACTGCAGGTGATATGAACGTTATGCCTGGGGGGGCACTGCGTGTCGCTAAAACCACTATCGACGGCAACCTGGAGAATGGCGGCACGGTTCAAATGAATAGCGAAGGGGGGAAACCGGGGAATGTACTGACCGTTAACGGCAACTATACCGGAAACAATGGCCTGATGACGTTCAACGCGACGCTGGGCGGCGATAATTCGCCCACCGATAAGATGAACGTGAAAGGCGATACCCAAGGGAACACTCGCGTTCGGGTTGATAACATTGGCGGCGTCGGTGCACAAACGGTCAACGGTATTGAACTCATTGAGGTTGGCGGTAATTCTGCAGGTAACTTCGCGCTGACCACCGGAACTGTCGAAGCTGGGGCTTACGTCTACACGCTGGCTAAAGGGAAGGGGAATGACGAGAAAAACTGGTATCTGACCAGTAAATGGGACGGCGTAACGCCAGCGGATACACCCGATCCCATCAATAATCCCCCTGTTGTGGATCCGGAAGGCCCATCAGTTTATCGCCCGGAGGCCGGAAGCTATATCAGCAACATTGCCGCAGCCAACTCGCTGTTTAGCCATCGTTTACACGACCGTCTGGGTGAGCCGCAGTATACAGATTCACTGCATTCTCAGGGGTCGGCAAGCAGTATGTGGATGCGTCATGTCGGAGGGCACGAACGTTCAAGGGCCGGTGACGGTCAGCTAAATACTCAGGCTAACCGCTATGTATTGCAGCTAGGCGGCGATTTGGCGCAGTGGAGTAGCAACGCGCAGGATCGCTGGCATCTTGGCGTGATGGCAGGCTACGCCAATCAGCACAGTAATACTCAGAGTAATCGTGTGGGTTATAAATCGGATGGGCGCATCAGCGGTTACAGCGCTGGGCTGTACGCGACCTGGTATCAGAACGATGCGAATAAGACCGGCGCTTATGTTGACAGCTGGGCGCTGTATAACTGGTTTGATAACAGCGTCAGTTCCGATAACCGTTCTGCTGACGACTATGATTCTCGCGGTGTGACGGCCTCTGTTGAGGGTGGGTATACCTTTGAAGCGGGAACATTTAGCGGCAGCGAAGGGACGCTGAATACCTGGTACGTCCAGCCACAGGCGCAAATCACCTGGATGGGTGTGAAAGATTCCGACCATACCCGGAAAGACGGAACGCGCATTGAAACGGAAGGCGACGGAAATGTGCAAACGCGACTTGGGGTGAAAACCTACCTGAATAGCCATCACCAGCGTGACGATGGTAAACAGCGTGAGTTCCAGCCTTACATTGAAGCGAACTGGATCAACAATAGCAAAGTCTACGCCGTGAAGATGAATGGTCAAACCGTAGGCCGTGAAGGTGCGCGTAATCTCGGTGAAGTACGTACCGGGGTTGAGGCGAAAGTAAATAACAACCTTAGCCTGTGGGGGAATGTCGGTGTGCAACTAGGTGATAAAGGCTATAGCGATACTCAGGGCATGCTGGGAGTGAAATATAGCTGGTAAACCGTATAAGCCGCATGTCGAGATGGCATGCGGCTTAATATTGCCGACTTCAAACGGCGCATCAACGCCTTATTTAAATCCTCCTTTTTATCCGCGATCGCGGATATCGCAGCGTTTATCCCGTAGAGCGGATAAGATGTGTTTCCAGATTGACTTATCCTCACTAAAGGATAAAACTTATAATATCCCCTTAAACGGATAAACTTGCTGTGGACGTATGACATGATGAGCTTTCAGAAGATCTATAGCCCAACGCAATTGGCGAATGCAATGAAACTGGTTCGCCAGCAAAATGGCTGGACGCAGAGCGAGCTGGCGAAAAAAATTGGTATTAAGCAGGCGACGATTTCCAATTTCGAAAACAACCCTGACAATACCACGCTCACGACATTTTTTAAGATTTTACAGTCGCTTGAACTCTCAATGACGCTATGCGACGCGAAAAATGCCTCGCCAGAATCAACAGAACAGCAAAATCTGGAGTGGTAATGCCTAAACTTGTCACTTGGATGAACAACCAGCGGGTAGGCGAGTTAACGAAGTTAGCCAACGGCGCGCACACCTTTAAGTATGCACCGGAGTGGTTAGCAAGCCGTTATGCCAGACCGTTGTCACTTTCGCTGCCATTGCAGAGGGGGAATATCACCTCTGATGCCGTATTTAACTTCTTCGATAACCTGTTACCCGATAGCCCGATTGTACGTGACCGGATCGTTAAACGTTATCATGCCAAATCCAGACAACCGTTTGATTTATTGTCAGAAATAGGGCGAAACAGCGTTGGTGCCGTGACGTTAATACCCGAAGACGAAACCGTAACGCATCCGATAATGGCATGGGAAAAGCTTACTGAAGCCAGACTTGAAGAAGTATTAACGGCTTATAAAGCAGATATCCCGCTAGGCATGATTAGAGAAGAAAATGACTTTCGCATCTCGGTTGCTGGCGCACAGGAGAAGACAGCACTGCTCAGAATAGGCAATGACTGGTGCATTCCGAAAGGAATAACGCCGACGACGCACATCATTAAATTACCGATTGGCGAAATCAGGCAGCCCAATGCGACGCTCGATCTCAGCCAAAGCGTTGATAATGAGTATTACTGTCTGCTGCTGGCGAAAGAACTTGGGTTGAATGTTCCGGACGCAGAAATCATTAAAGCGGGAAATGTGCGCGCGTTAGCGGTCGAACGTTTTGACAGGCGTTGGAATGCTGAGCGAACGGTTTTACTTCGCTTGCCACAGGAGGATATGTGTCAGACATTCGGTTTACCTTCATCGGTGAAATATGAATCAGATGGAGGCCCAGGCATCGCGCGGATCATGGCTTTTTTGATGGGGTCCAGCGAGGCGCTGAAAAATCGCTATGATTTTATGAAATTCCAGGTCTTCCAGTGGTTGATTGGCGCAACGGACGGTCATGCAAAAAACTTCTCCGTATTTATTCAGGCTGGCGGCAGTTATCGACTCACGCCATTTTACGACATCATTTCAGCATTTCCGGTCCTTGGCGGTACGGGAATACACATCAGCGATCTCAAACTGGCAATGGGGCTTAACGCATCCAAAGGCAAAAAAACGGCAATCGATAAAATTTATCCGCGACATTTTTTGGCGACAGCAAAGGTGCTGAGATTCCCGGAAGTGCAGATGCATGAAATCCTGAGTGACTTTGCCAGAATGATTCCAGCAGCACTGGATAACGTGAAGACTTCATTACCGACAGATTTTCCGGAGAACGTGGTGACGGCAGTTGAAAGCAATGTGTTGAGATTGCATGGACGGTTAAGCCGAGAATACGGTAGTAAGTGAGATATGGGGTTTGGTCATTGTTAATGAGCATGACAATCATGACCGCCAATGGCTGGATTCTCCCTTGATTTATGTTGGTGCGCATAATGTATATTATGTTAAATTTAGTCCGTCGTTCATTTAGTTCATAACCAGCCACAGACTACGATCAATCATACACTTACCTATCCCTCTATCTTCTTCTTGCATGACGTTATGTTTGTCGGTTACTTTGTTCATACCCACACCATTTACGATGGTTAAATGCCGCATGTTCATACTCACACAACTCAATATCAACCAACGGCAGCGTTTATGGGCACTGATGGATACTCACACGCGCCAGCCGCTTTTATATCCGTTAATATATCTTATAGACCATCTTGCTTTGCGTTCATCAGCCACGCAATCCTCTTCACTTCAAGCGCTCAAGTTTTTCTATGAATTCTGGCACCAGAAACATGGCGTGACTTTTTGCTTCAGTTTCTATTCCTCGAACCACAATCCATTGATTGCCATTGATGAACTTACAGCCTTTTTTCATTATCTGGAAAATACGCATTTATATGTACCAGCGTTAACCATAAGGTCTACGACGCAGACCACGCCTCAACGTCGTACAAATATCAGGCATGTACATTCGGTTATTCGTTTTATCAGATATTTGATTAACACGTATATCTCGCCGAGATATATAGATGGCTCACCTAAAGAGCTCACACGACTTGCCACGCAGTTAACGGGACGGTTATCGATACATAAAGCAGAATTCCGTACTCTTACCCATTCTCGTCAGATGAACAATGGCACGACCCATAAGCGCTTTCGAAGTCTGACTGCTGAGATGGTCATGGCTTTTTACCAAATCATTACACCCGGTTCAATTTCAAAGAAAAACCCACTTAATCCCTTCCCCGCTGGTGAAATCCAGCTACGTAATTTTCTGATTTGCAGATTGCTTTTAAATTACGGATTGCGTGTCAGTGAATTACTGCTTTTGGAGTGTCATTCGATCAAACCAAATCTCCGAGGGGATCAGTTCAGCCTGATTGTGACCACAGTAGATGACGACGTTTCGGATCAGCGAAAAAGATTGCCTTCATTAAAAAATGTCTATGCAAACCGGGTGCTGGCATTAGATAAACTGGACTTTCATTTTCTAAATATATATATCAATAAAATTCGCCCTCAAGCCTCCCATAGTTTTCTGTTCACTTCCACCCAAAAACCACACCCGCCACTGTCATACCATGCAGTTTATGATATCTTTACCCGGATTGATGACATTATGAGTGTGCGGTATCCTGAATATAAAACAGATGAATATTATGATGCCATTGAAAGCATCTCGCCTCATATAACCCGGCATACCTGGGCTTATTTGACACTTCAACGCATTTATCGTGAAAAACTTCAAAAAACTAAGGCCGACTCACTCCAGGCTGTCATGGATTTTTCTATCGTTGGATTGATGGATGAAGCCAAGGATGACCGTGATTGCCCGTTGCCGTTTTCATCAAGAAAAAGGCGGTGTGCGATGAAAAAACATTTTGCGCAGTTTCACGCCTTTATCACCGAGCAGCAAAGCTGGTTTGAACAGCATCTGGCGGCAGACTTCGATCAGTCATGGGATGACCCTGTTTGGGTCTGCGGCAGCAATGGTAGTGGCTGGTTACGTGGTAATGGCAAAAATAATTGACCGGGCAAACCCACCCAGTGTATCTAACCACAGGGGTAATTCAACGGTCGATGGATAACCTCAGCACAGCTTCATCTCTAGGGGATCCCAATACCGCCAATTACAAAGGACGTTGTGTCAGTCTGCAAAAACTGGTTAATCACCAGTCATTCACACTGGTGACATTGCAATATGTGTCCGATGGGCAATATACCAATCAAACCAACCTCACCCGCAAAGCCCGGGAAACCATGGCGCTGAAACAGCAGTACACGCTGGCTGATACCACTACCGATGGTGAAGATGCGTTGATTACCATTCGTGGTTTTCTGAACATAGTTGCATTAATCCAGCGGGTGGAAAGTGATGCTGAGAAAATTGCGTTAAATTGCCTGTTGTTATTGGTTATCACCGGCTTTCGCTCCATTGAAGCGTTTAATCTCAGACAGGATGCGCTGTTTAAACGCCAGATTGATGATCCGGCAATCCGCAAGCGGTTTCAGGACAAGGGATTACCCGATTATTTCCTTGGTATCCGTTATGTTGGTGTCAAAGGTGCAGGGGAGCGAACGCATTGGGTAGAACCGCTGGCAGCACCTCTGGTCGAGAGTATATTCAGTTCCGTTAAAATATTGACCGCACCAATACGCAGTCATCTGACCTATCTACGGGCGAAATCTTTTACTGATTACCTGCCACAGGCCATCAGCGCCCTGCCCGGTGAACGAGTCGAACTGGATGATGTGGTGACGTACATCACACAAACCACCTCAAGCTTTCGTGGCCGGGCAGGACAACGAGACAAAACATCCAAAGCCCTCAGCAAACGAGGTGTGCTGCCCGTTCAAGAAATGCCAGGGCCAAAAAACAGCAAATCTATCTATTATTCCAAGACTGACCTTAATCATTACATCAAGACCGAATTTGGCCTGACGAATGCCAACGAACCCTGTACGCACGCCTGGATGGAAAATGGCAAACGCTACGAAGTTAACTACGAAGACCTGTTATTTCTACATGAGAAGGGTTCGCTGGCATTAAAGCGCACACTGGCTTTGCTGGCTATACCGATACCCTTCACTAACACACTTATGAATAAATTTTTAGGCAATGTTGAGCCTGATGGATCAGTATTCAGCAAATATCAATTACTGGAAGAGAATGGTACCCCCACCCGGATGCGTACCCACATTCCCCGGCACAACATCAATACCTTTCTTGCCATTGCGGATATCGCTGACCACTTACAGGCAATGCTGATGGGGAGAGTGGACATCACGCAGAATCAGCACTATCAGCATCTGGCGCTTGCAGAACGGCGAAAAGCAGCCTCGTTGGTGCCCTTGCAGCCGATATCGACAGCACTAACTGCCGCGCCCTCTTCGTCCTCCGTTGCTACGCCACTGGAAATCGTCAAACGGACCGGCCAACTGGCGGTCACGGAACACATGACTTTGGACAATACCATCAAAGCCAACCTGCATACTTTTGACGATCGGGATGATGTAGCTAGGTTTGTCGAGGCGTCATTTGCTGACGGCCTCTTTGAAGATGTTGCTGCCGCCTTTGAAGAAATCCGCGACGCAGAAGGACCAGAGCAAGCCTCTGCCATGGTGGCAAGACATGCCGTGATGTATCCGCTGAAATTTGGCTCCTGTATGCGGGAAGTTAACCTCTGGGGATGTCCTTATCGACTGAAATGCCAGAGTGCTGCCTTTTGTGAACATTTCACGCTGACAGGCCGGATAGATGAGCTACCCAATCTGATTGCCAAAAAACAGGCGTTACAGCAAGCACATTCGAAGTTGACCCAACTTACACAACATCAGCCTGACTACCAGACCAGACTGGCCGACATCGAACGACGGTTACAGCAACTCGAGGCAATACAAGCACAATGGCAGCGTCGTGCCAAGACTCAACAACTGGTTGCTACGGAGAGTGTGTTGTCTGGTGGAGTAATCACCGAGGGCAAAGTCCGTACACTGGCCCAGCTTTTTGCACTTGAATACCAACAATTGATGCAGGAGAACGACTGATGCGCGGCAAGGAACTGGACACACTGATCGAGCACGAATTACAACTGATGCTGGTTGAAGGCTTTGACAAGTCCCCTATTTCCGCCAAGGCCCTGCATATTCGGCTCAAGGCAAAAGGTATCGTTAACGGTGGTTTAAGTACGCTGAGCAGCCTTGAGCGAAAACGCCTAATTGCTGCCTATGTTGATCAGCAACTTGGCCCATTGAATCTACGCCCAAAAGAAAAACAGCAATACGTCAACCGCAAAACCCGTCAGGCCTTGCTGGCCAGAAACCAGCAGTTGCAGGCGGAAGTCAGTGAGCTGCGAGACCAACTGGCGCAGAATACCCTGTCGTTGATAGAAATTGTCAAAGCGGTAAAAATCAATACGGTTATTCCGGTGGAAAGTCTGTTGGCCAAACATGTAATTCGGGAGTTACACAAGTCGTCATAATGCTGATTGTAATTTTTCGGCAAAGGGCATGGACGATTTCTTTCCGTCATTCTGTATATTGCTTACCTTCCCAAATTTCTCCAACCGTTAGTTGGAGAAATAAGATGGGTCGTAAATCATGAATAAACGCCTTGCTCTATTCGAAAAATGAGCATGGGAACTTTCAACGCCCCCTCTTCTGAGTCCATTAACTCAGAGGGCGTTTTCCACTGTAATGCTCTGTTTGGTTCATTGCACCAGTCTAATGCTGCACTTTCGTTACCTTCAAAAAGATCAATAGCCTTTTGTATAACATTATTTTTTGTCAGCATATTTTACACCTGAAGACGTTTTTAGTGCTTCGATAAGGTTACTTCGCTCTTCCTCTGTCATTCGGGAGATGAGTAATGCAAGTTCTGCTGTTGTCTGATCATCACAAAAAAAATAGTTCAACGGTACGTTTAACTCTGCCGCCATTCGTCGAAGCGTATCAATATCGGGGACATGGCGTCCTTTCTCATAATGATTCATACGACTGCTAGCCGATGCGGGATCAAAGCCAACAAGGAGACCCAGAGAGCGCTGTGATAAACCCGCCCTGCATCTCGCTTCCTTAAGTCGTTCTGGTATTGGATTTTTTTCAGACACTGATTCATCTTCATTGGCCTCGAATGCTTAGATTGTCTAAGTATCTGTCATTGTTGTATACTTAGCAATCCTAAGTTAACAGCCTTGTTTTGTCATATGAATAGTCGAGTAACCAACCCTGAGTCGTACATATTTTCTGCAATCATCTTAATTGGCAAAGATAACTTCACCAGTAACGAAGTAGCAAAAATTCTTATCGAGCGATTTTCACTTCCGAAAAATTATTTAAAGGCAAAAGCTTTTGCTTATAACCAAATTCAATCCCTGGTTAGAAAAGGATTATTAAACAAAGTAAGAAAAACAGGCGTGTATCAATATTTATACTCAGTCACATCAGAATTTAATATCGCAACAGAATGCGTGGAATTAATTGAGGCAACCCCAAAGTCTTCCTGTCAACTTGTTTCAAGTGCTACCAACCATGAACACAGAAATGTAAATATCCAAATAAAGTCTCTTATTGAAAAATACAGCAGTGAGTTGGCGAAAGTATCAGGAGCAAAGGAGATTTATGAAGAATTGATAGTTGCTGTGCCGAGCAGGGAAAATGAATTCAGGAAGCTTTCTCTTGAACAAGAGAAAAAACACATCAAGATAAATGAAAAAATAAATACATTAATTGGAATTATTAATCAATCCCTTGCAGTAACGCAATGAATTTTAACAAGTATTTGAAGCTAAATGGAGTCATGAAAAAAAGAGGGCAAAGCCGAACTCCGCCCTCTCCCTTCAAGCACTGCTATATCTCATTAAAATGAGATTAACAGCGCGCACTCCTATATGCTAGACGTATATGAATATAATGTCAGCCAGTCCCGGATGCAACTCTTTAATGAAGTTCAGTACTCTCTGTTTTTTAGTTATCGAAATGATAGTTGGTACAAGGGAACACACGAAGAGGAAAATCGCGATGACTTTGACGCAGAGCATGTTGAGTCTGTTATTGCGACCCTCGCAGCTCTGGATGCGTTAGATTTACGCCACGGAAGATAGCACTCAAATTAAGAGGGAAAGAGTAGATTCGAGTGCAAGTGATATCGAGACAATGGCAGTAAATCCGGTGAACACGTTTATGGTTCCAGATATTACCCTGCATGTGCAGCAGTTGGAACATCTTCTTAAAACATCAGGGAGTTCTCACATTACAAATCACAGCAGCGGGCTCCGAGCCCCAGCGCCGAAACCTTTGCGACTCGCTACTGGAAAAACTTAGAAGTGCTGCTACTTCCCTGCATGCCAATAAAGAGCCATTAATGGACTGACCCCATCCCGGTGATAGGCAACGCAGCCAATTTATCGTCACTGCATTACGAACATTGAATTCGTTGTGCAGTTCCATAACCAAGTTGTTCAACCGAGCAATCAACGGGCCTGGTAATTATGAACGGTAACGCCATAGCAAATTCAAGAATTTATGCTAGTGGGCCGTCAATATCGGAGTCAACGAGCACATAATCAGCCGCGAAGATCCCCGCGTCATAGCGACATAGAGGTGTCGTGCATCCATCTCTTCCGGGGATGTGATGACTGCCACCTCCCCTTCCAGTCCCTTTAGCAACAAATGCACAGCCAGTGCACCGACACGTATAAAAGTAACGCTCCCGAATTTCTTACTCAATGATATATAGCCTGTTTTACTGACATATCTGACAGCGGGTGGACTTCCTTCAATTTATTGATGTAACACCATACGAACTACATCTGCCTCTCTCAGAATATGAGGTGAAATTGTTGCGCACCGATCAATCAATCCGGGTGTTCTGGTCAAACTTTTGGTAGCCATACTTAAGTTCCATTGCGCACGCTGATAGGTAAATCTTGGATACTTCTGACAAGTAACTTGAGGAACAAAAATGAGGGGAAGCAAAGAAAAATCTATGCCGGATGTTCTGGACTCTGCCCAGTTGGTACGTATTGAAGCCGTACACCGGGGATTCCTTTATCAGCACTTGTATGCCGTTGGCTGCTTGCTGCTGGCACAGAAAGCCAGCGTGGAGACAGTAACCGTTGAGCTGGATGAGGATATTGAACTCAACTCCAGGCAGGAGCGCATTTACGTTCAGGTTAAAACCCGCCTGAAACCCATCATTCTCAGCGATGTGTCTGGCGCGCTCGCGCGGTTTGCGGAGCTGCGTAACGAGCACACTGATGGGCGCCGCCAGGGAAGCGCTTCTTTCGTTATCGTCGCCAACCAGGCGCCAGGTCCACATCTGCAGAAGATGATTGAGGATAAGACGCTTCCTGCGGATGTCCGTTTTATCTGGCCCCAGTCAACCGCTGAGCGCTATCCCGCACTTCCCCCTGCCTGGGACACCGTGGCTGATGCGGCCGCGTGGTGCATCGCGCAAGCAGAGCAACTGAATTTTTCGTTATTGTCGCCAGAATCCCTGATCTGGAAGCTGGCCGGTCTGGTCCAGCTCGCCGCCACCGGAGGTGATGCCGACGGACGGCATACGTTTTATACCCGGGATCTTCCTACCCTGTTCGAACAGCTCATCGTTCAGTTACAGGACTTCCCTGCACCGCCGACACTCTACCGGCCACAAAGAGAGGAACCCTCTTTTGTGTCGGATGAGCGGATACGCATCATTTGCGGCTTGTCTGGTGCAGGTAAAACAGCATGGGCAGCACAGGCCGCCCAGCACAGTACCCAGGTGTGTGCGTATTACGACGCTGGCGACCTTCCGGGTCCTGCACTTGCCAGTACGCTGGTTCGTGAGCTGGCAGCCCGGTTTGCGACTCAGGAGCAAGGTGGCCTGCGAAGAATACTGCTCCCTGGTGCCAGTGGCGTTGAAGCGCTGAGAACGTTCGACACCTTCTTGCAGCAACGGAACGACAATCTGCTGCTGGTTCTGGATAATGCGCATCGTATCCCTGTGGAGAACTTGCGGGATGTTCTACACGCCACAACCCGTATCCATTTTGTGCTGCTGTGCCAGCCCCATGACAATGTCCGTCAACTGGAGGCGATGACTGGACTTCAGCGTGAATCGTTACAGGGATGGGATATCGACACAGTGGCTGCCGCAGTGGCCGACCTCGGTGGGCACGCCAGTGCGCTGGGATATGAGCAGCTACGAAGCTACACCGGAGGGTTGCCGCTGTATGTCGAAAGCGCGGCGAGAGTTGCCGCAGAGGAATACAAAGGGGATATAGACACGCTGTGTGCTGAACTGCGGCAACAGGAAAACAGCACGGAAACCGCGCAGGAAGTCATTCTCAGCCGTGTCTATCAGGGGTTTGAGCCACTGGTCCAGAACGCTCTGGCGTTGTTCAGTCTGTCCGATGTGGGGCTAAGCCGTGATGAAGTTTCAGGGTATCTTGCCCGCTCATTGAATATCCCTTCAAACGGGGCAGCCACATTAATAAAAAAAATGCGAGCCACCGGAACCATTGAAAACTATGGAAACCAGACGTTAAAGGTACACGATGCTGTCAGGGCACTGGGGCTGCAACACCTGACCATGATGGACGTGTGAACCGCCCCGGGTTTCCTGGAGAGTGTTTTATCTGTGAACTCAGGCTGCCAGA
>OGXJ01000899.1_pt1 | contig 23330 bp, 19 predicted proteins | sample 1576231 | NCBI WGS metagenome assembly OGXJ01 (sample SAMEA3541539, study PRJEB24748) | human gut metagenome | biome: human gut; feature: human-associated habitat; material: faeces | place: China | collected 2012
TCAACGCCGCAATTCACAGCGGAGAATATTCTGAACAGAGATTTCCACGCAGATATGTCGGTAATCTCCACCGGCACGAATCCGTAGACATTTTCACCTTCCCAGGCGACGAACCACGTATGCGAACGCGAAGTCCAGAACGGATAGTTGTTGTTCTGGCGCAATACGCTGCGCCGCATGACCAGAGGTGCGACGAGTGTGTAAAGGCGCGGGGAGGTTCCGTCCAGTTTTTCGATTGTCATATTCCCGATGCCGCACTTGCGGACTGAATATTGTATATTTGCGACTGAATGTGTTGGGTACGTGGGTTGTCATCACAAATATAAAAAATTACGCCCGTTTTCTCAAATTTTTCGGCCTCGGGGATAGATGTTTCGATCCGGTTCCCGTCCGGAAAGCACCGCCGGAAACCTGTAAAAACGACCGGGGAAGCCCCGGCGGGAAATTCAACCCCGGCTTTCCATGCTGTCTGCCGAGGGGTTGACGGTCACCACGTCCTGCTCTATCTGCCGCTGCGTGGGCGACCCGTCTTCGGTGGCGGGGGTGATGGGGCCGCCTTCGGCGAGTATGTCGTCGGGGGTGATCTGGGTGACGGGGATTTCCTGCATGCCTTGCGATTGCCTTACGGCAGCCTGAGCGGCCTCTTGTCTGCGGGACGGATGGTGTTGGACGGTGTTTTTCATCGGTTCTTTTTTTGGAAAGAGTGCTGCAAAGGTCGTACCGCGATGGGGAAGGGCGTCGCTGAAGGCATCGAAGCCCGGTATGCCGGGCTTCGTCCGTGGTTTTCTCCTTTTCCCGTTGGCTGTACCCTGGGCATGGCTGTCCGTTGTGGCAGGAAGCCGTGAGTTTCCACCGCCCGAGGCGTACCATGCTTCCCGGCGTTGGCCTACCGTTTCGCCGACACCTACCCGGGTGGGGCGTCAGCAGGCTGGCGCGTGCGGGGCAGCTGCCTCCTGAGTCGCAGAGTTGTGTGAGGCCAGGCCTTCACTTCCGAGGCTTCCCGGATCGGAAAAACCGGGGCCATCGGCCGGGATGACGACAATGTTGGGCGGCGTCTGAATGTGCTGGGCCGATGCCGTGCCGGCAGCGGTCAACACGGCCGGAAGAAAAAGGATTCGGGGATTCATGGCCGGAGCGTGACGATGGTGGATGAGATGCAGCGGTCGATGCCGTATTCCGCCACCGCTTCTTCCGCGACCTTTTCCCCGGCATGCCATGCGCGAAGCCGCTCCGCATCGCCGTTTCCGGCGTATGCGCCGCCGATTTCTGCCAGCAGCAGCATGAATGCCGCGAGCCGTTTCATCATCCCGGCCGGGTTACAGTTCTTCGAGCCGTGCCACGGGCGAAACGTCGAGCGACGAGAAATCGCCGTGCTGGTAGTGGAAATAGCCTGCCATGGCGATCATTGCGGCGTTGTCGGTCGTGAACTTGAATTCCGGCAGGAACGTGCGCCAGCCGCGCCTGCGGCCCTGCTCGACGATGCCGTTGCGCAGTCCCGAGTTGGCCGATACGCCCCCGGCGATGGCGATGTCGCGTATGCCCGTGTCCTTCGACGCCCGCACCAGTTTGTCGAGCAGTATCTCCACGATCGTGCCCTGGAGCGATGCGCAGAGGTCGGCCTTGTTGCGCTCGATGAAATCGGGGTCGTCGGCCACGGCGTCGCGCAGCATATAGAGGAACGAGGTCTTGAGCCCCGAGAACGAGTAGTCGTAGCCGTCGACATGGGGATGCGCCAGGCGGAACGCTTTGGGGTTGCCCTCCTTTGCCAGACGGTCGATCACCGGGCCGCCGGGGTAGGGCAGCCCCATGACTTTGGCGCATTTGTCGAACGCTTCGCCTGCCGCGTCGTCGATCGTCGTGCCGATGATCTCCATATCGAGCGGCGAATCCACGCGTACGATCTGCGTATGCCCGCCGCTGACCAGCAGGCAGAGGAACGGGAAGCCGGGATGGGGCAATTCGCGGTCGGGCAGGTCGATGAAGTGCGAGAGGATATGCCCCTGCAGGTGGTTGACCTCGACCATCGGGATGTCGTGCGCCACCGAGAGCCCTTTGGCGAACGATACCCCGACGAGCAGCGAACCCAGCAGCCCGGGGCCGCGCGTGAAGGCGATGGCGTCTATCTCCGCGACGGTAAGCCCGGCCTCTCGGAGTGCCGTGTCGACCACCGGGATGATGTTCTGCTGGTGTGCCCGCGAAGCCAGTTCGGGGATCACGCCGCCGTATTTTATGTGCACGGCCTGGGAGGCGATCACGTTCGACAGCAGCAGGTTGTTGCGGATCACGGCAGCCGACGTATCGTCGCACGAGGATTCGATGCCGAGAATTGTAATATCCATCCGGTTATTCGTTTTTTTTAACTATTTTAGTTAAATTTGCAGGTTATAACGACCTATCAATGCGCAAAGGTATAAAAATATTGGGAAAGGTGTTCTCGGTAGCGGTTTTGTTGCTGATAATTCTGCCCATGGTGCTCTCGTTGCTGCTCGATATCCCCGCCGTGCAGAATTACGTGGTACAGAAAGCCGTGCGCATCGTGTCTAAGACGCTCGAGACCACCGTGAGCATCGACCGCGTGGACATCGGGCTTTTCAGCAAGGTCAAGGTCAAGGGCTTCTACGTCGAGGATTACCAGCGCGACACGCTGCTCTACGTCGGCAAGATAGACGCTTACATCACGGGGCTGGGCATTTTCGGCGGCGGGGTGGTGTTCAGCCGCGGCGAGATCAGCGGGGCGAAGCTCTACCTGCGCGAGACCCCCGAGGGGGAGATGAACATCAAGCAGATCGTCAACCGCATCAGCGACCCCGACAAGCCCAGGAAGGGAAATTTCCGCCTGTCGCTGCGCAAGGCTTCCATCGAAGGCATGGATCTCTGTCTGGAGCGGCTCACGCGGCGCGATCCCGAATTCGGCATCGACTTCGGCCATATGCACCTCTACGGCATCACGGCGCACGTCAGCGACTTCACCATCGACGGGCAGTCGATCTATACCACCATCGAGGCCATGTCGGCACGTGAGCGCAGCGGCTTCGTGCTCGACCATTTCTCGGGGCGTTTCTACCTGACCAACGGTGCGCTGGGCTTCGAGGATACCTCCGTCGTCACGCCCCATTCGAACGTCGACATCCCCTACATTTCGCTCGTCGGCGATTCGTGGGCCGGCTACAAGGATTTCCTGGGCGAGGTGCGCCTCGACGGCAGACTGCGCAACAGCACCGTCTCCACGGACGACATCGCCTATTTCGCCCCGCGGCTGCGCGACTGGCATACGGTTTTCAGCAACATCGACATCGAAATTGCGGGCGTCGTCTCCGACTTCACGGGCAAGGTCAGGAGCCTGCAGGTCGGCGAGGGGACTTGGTTCACGGCCGACGCTTCGGTCAAGGGACTGCCCGACATCCGTGCTACCCATTTCGACCTGACGGTTCCGCGCCTGACCTCCACGGCCGAATCCATCGACGCCCTGGCGGCCGGCATCGGCGGCCGTGCGCTCTCCGACAAGCTGGTCGCGATCCTCGGGAATTCGGGCGACATCGACGTCAGCGCCCGTTTCCGCGGGCTGCTCTCCTCGTTCGACATGCGGGTGGGTGCCAAGACCGACGTGGGCGGCATCGACTGCAACCTGCAGCTGAGCCCCTTGCGCGGCGGGCGCAGCAGCGTCAGGGGCGACGTGGCCGCACGCAACCTCAGGCTGGGCGAACTGCTCGGCCGCCGTGACCTGCTGGGCAACGCCACGCTTACGGCCTTCGTCGATGGCGTCGTCGGGCGTGGTTTCACCGACGCCAATGTCGTGGGCAACGTCACGCAGCTGGGCTTCAACGGCTATGTCTACGATTCGCTGCGCCTCGACGGGCGGCTTCGCAACCGCGAGTTCGACGGCCGTATCACGGCACGCGACCCCAACCTCGATTTCGATTTCCTCGGCATGGTCGACTTCAACGACTCGGTGCCCCGTTACGACTTTACGATGGATCTGCGCCGTGCCGACCTGGCCCGGCTGCATGTCAACCGCCGCGACTCGGTCTCGGAACTTTCGGCGCATATCGTCGCCAAGGCCGGCGGCCGCTCGCTCGACGACCTGAACGGCCGCATCCGGGTCACCGACGTCCTCTACCGCTATAACGACAAGCAGCTCACGTCGAAGAGCATGACCGTCACGGGCGAGAACTCGGCCCGGAGCAAGTTGGTCGAACTGCGCTCGGACTTCGCCGACGCCACGTTCCGCAGCAAGACCAGCTACCGCGAGGTCTTCCGCTACCTGCGTGCGAGTGCCTGGAAATACCTCCCCCTGTTGCGACACGGCGACGAGGAGTCGGTGCCCCGCGCATCGGGGGTGGCCGTCGCCAACGACTATTCGCTCCTCTCGGTCGACGTCCGCCATATCGACCCGATCGCAGATGCCATCTCACCCGGCCTGCAGGTCGCCGACGGCTCGTCGCTGCAATTGCTTTTCAACCCCGCGAGCGACCAGCTTTCGCTCAAGGCGACTTCGGAATATATCGAACGCAAACGGATGCTGGCCACGCGGCTCAACGTCAACGCTTCGAACCGGGGCGATTCGCTCACGGTCTATGCTTCGGCCGAAGACCTCTATGCGGGTATGCTCCACCTGCCGGGGCTTTCGCTCACGGGCGGCGCCAAGCAGGGGCGCGTGCAGCTTTCGGCAGGGTTCAACGATACGCTGCGCAAGGTATCCGGACTGGTGGGCGTCCGGGCCGACGTAGTCGACGAGCACGGGCCCAACGGCCGCGTCGTCGACCTGCGCATCCTGCCGTCGCACATCACCCGCGGCTCGAAGACCTGGCAGATTTTCGCCCACAAGATACAAATCGACACGGCGCAGGTCGTGATCGACAAGTTCTTCGTGATGAACCGCGAGCAGGAACTTCTGCTGGACGGTATCGCTTCGCGCAGCCGCGAGGATTCGGTGACGCTGCGCCTGCGCAATTTCGACCTCGCGCCCTTCACGCAGGTCATCGAACGCATGGGCTACGTCTTCGAGGGGCGAACGAACGGCTCCGCGACGATGAAATCCGCGCTCCATGCGGGCGAGATCACGGCCGACATCCTGCTCGACAGCCTTCAGGTCAATGACATACCCGCACCGCCGCTGCGCCTCACCTCGCGCTGGGATTTCCTGCGCAACCGTGCGGGCGTTACCGTCACCGACCGCCATAAGCGCGATACGCTGGTGCGGGGCTTCTACGCCCCGTCGCAGGTGCGCTACTATGCCCGTTTGGACGTCGACAGCCTCGACATGGGGCTGCTCGACCCGATCCTCACGGGCGTCATTTCCGATACCCGGGGGCACGCCTCCGCCGACCTGGTGCTCCAGGGGCAGCGCCGCGAGGCCGACCTCACGGGCGAAATCCGCGTCACGGGGCTGTCGACGTGCGTCGATTTCACACAGGTGCCCTACACCATGCCCCGGGCGGTGCTGAGCGTCAAGGGCAACCGCTTCCGGGCTTCGAACGTCCCGATATTCGACCCCGAGGGCAACGAGGGGCGCTTCGACATCGACCTGAGCCTGCAACACCTCTCGAACATCGCCTACGATGTACGCGTCGCACCCCGGCAGATGATGGTGCTCAACACTACCCCGCAGGACAACGACTCTTTCTATGGCCGTGTCTACGCCACGGGCTCCGCCCGTATTTCGGGCGACAAGGGGCTCGTGAAGATGGATATCGCCGCCACGACCGACGACCGTTCGTCGTTCTTCATGCCGCTGTCCAGCAAGTCCAATATATCGAGCGCCGACTTCGTGACCTTCAGGGAACCGGCCAGGGTCGATACGGTCGACAACCTCGCCCGCAAGAAGATGATGTTCGAACGCAAGCGGCAGCAGAAGTCCGACGCCGGCAGCCAGATGGATATCTCGCTGGCGCTGAACGTGCGGCCGGGCGTCGAGGTCGAACTCACCGTCTCGGGCAACACGCTCCGGGCGCGCGGCGACGGTACGCTCAACCTGCAGATCAACCCCCGTTCCAACGTCTTCGAGATGTACGGCGACTATACCATCACCGAAGGGAGCTTCCTCTTCTCGCTGCAGAACATCATCAACAAGAGGTTCGTCATCGAGAACGGCTCCACGATCCAGTGGACGGGCTCGCCGATGGACGCCATGCTCAATATCAACGCCATCTACAAGCTCAAGGCGTCGTTGCAGCCCCTGTTGCAGGGTACGTCCGACAACCTCACGGCCGACCGTTCGGTGCCCGTGGAGTGCGTCATCCACCTCGGCGAGCGGCTTTCCAACCCGGTCGTCACCTTCGACGTGCATGTCCCCGGCACCGACCCCGAGACGCAGACCGTGATCGCCAATGCCCTCACCACGCCCGAGACGGTCGATACGCAGTTCGCCTACCTCCTGCTGTTCAACAGCTTCATGGGCGAGAACAGTTCATCGTCGTCGAACATCGGCACCTCGGTCTCGGCCGCCACGGGGCTGGAATTCGTGTCGAACATGGTGAGCAACCTGCTCTCGAACGACGACTACAACATCGTCATCCGCTACCGTCCCAAGTCGGAACTGACCAGCGACGAAGTGGACTTCGGCCTTTCGAAGAGCCTGATCAACAACCGCCTGTTCGTCGAGGTCGAGGGCAACTACCTGATCGACAACAAGCAGGCTGTGAACAGTTCGATGTCCAACTTCATGGGCGAGGCGTACATCACCTACCTGATCGACCGTGCCGGGACGCTCAAGGCCAAGGCCTTCACGCAGACCATCGACCGTTTCGACGAGAACCAGGGTCTGCAGGAGACCGGCATCGGTATCTATTTCAAGGAGGATTTCAATAATTTCCGGGATCTGCGGCGGCGTATCAGGGAGCGCTTCACCAACAAGAAACGCAAGGCGCGGCGCGAAGCCCGGCGGCAGGCCGCCCGCGAGGAAAAGGAGCGGCTGCGGCAGCCGGCGGATACGCTTTCGGCCCTGCGGCCCGTTATGGATAAGAAGGACGAAAACAACTGAACGGCAGAAAAAGAACTCGAATCAAACAATAACAATTTTTCTTTAAACTATGATGACATTTTTGCAGGCTGCCGAGGCGGTGGCCACCAGTGAAGAAACCCGCATGGGACTTTGGAAACTGTTTTCGATGGGCGGCTGGCTGATGTGGCCGCTGCTGGCGCTGGGCGGCGTGACGATCTTCATCTTCGTCGAACGCTTCATGGCCATCCGCAAGGCGTCGGTGCTGGACATGAATTTCATGAACCGCATCCGCGACTACATTTCCGACGGCAAGATCCATACGGCCGTGAACCTGTGCAAGAAGACCGACACGCCGATCGCCCGCATGATCGAGAAGGGCATCGAGCGCATCGGCCGCCCGATGAGCGACGTGCAGACCGCCATCGAGAACGTCGCCAACCTCGAAGTCTCGAAGCTCGAAAACGGCCTTCCCTTCCTGGCGACGATCGCCGGCGGCGCCCCGATGATCGGTTTCCTCGGTACGGTGCTCGGTATGGTGCAGACCTTCATGGATATGGCGGCTGCGGGCGGCACGGTCGACCTGAGCCTGCTGGCCAGCGGTATGTACGTGGCGATGGTCACCACGGTCGGCGGTCTTATCGTCGGCATCCCGGCCTATTTCGGCTACAACTACCTCGTGGCACGCATCGAGAAGCTGGTCTTCCAGATGGAGGCCAACTCGATCGCCTTCATGGACATCCTGAATCAACCCGTTCAAAAATAACGCGCTATGGCAATCAAACACGGATCGAAAGTCGATAAATCCTTCTCGGCATCGTCGATGACCGACCTGATGTTCCTGCTGCTGCTGTTCCTGCTGATCGCTACGACGCTGATCAACCCCAATGCCCTGAAGCTGATGCTTCCCAAGAGCTCCAACCAGCTCAAGGACAAGGCGATGACCACGGTGTCGATTCAGGATACGGGGCACGGCAAGTACCGTTACTATGTCGAATTGCAGGACGTGGGTTCGGTCGAGGGCGTGGAACGGGCGCTCAAATCGCGCCTCGACGGGCAGAAAGACGCTACTGTGTCGCTTCATTGCGACAAATCGGTCGCCGTCGACGAAGTCGTCAAGGTGATGAACGTAGCCAAGGACAACAATTACAAACTCATTCTGGCGACCTCGCCGAATTAAAGGCCCTATGTACTATTACGACCCGAACGGCAAGTCGCCCCGCAGGTGGGCGGCGATCGCGGCGGCAGCCTATGTGCTGCTGATCGCCGCTTCGTTCGCATTGGTCTCGTTCGATTTCCGGAAGATCCACGACAAACCCGGCGATACGATCCTGGTCGATTTCACCGAACCGCCTGCCCCCGAGCGCCCCAAGCCGCCCGTGAAGGCGGCTACCGAGCCCCGCGTGCATGACAAGGCCGCCCCCGTGGAACAGACCGCGCAGGTGGCGGGCAAGGACGAGACGACGCAGACGCCCAACCCCAAAGCGCTGTTCAAGATGAACAAGGGCGGGGCCGACGAACCCGACAATGCGGGCAACCCCCGCGCACCTCAGGGCGAGGACAAGGCGAGCGGCGACGGCCCGGGGCTGAACCCCGACGGGCTCGACCAGCTCGACCAGGGGCTTCAGGGACGCGGCCTTGTGGGCAACCTGCCCAAACCTTCGTATCCCGGTTCGAAGAGCGGGAAAGTCGTCATCCGCGTTACGGTGGACGCCAAGGGCAAGGTGACGGGCGCTTCCTACGAACCGAAAGGCTCGACGACCGATGCCGCCGAGCTTGTCGAGGCGGCGAAGAGCGCGGCGCTGAAGGCCCGCTTCACGGAGAGCCGCGCCACGCTGCAGGGCGGGACGATCACTTATGTTTTCCGTATGGAGTAATTTTTGAAACAAGCGTATACATGCGAACCTTATTACTGACAATCCTCGGGTGCCTGGCCTTCACGGCGGGACATGCCGGGGCGGCGGCGCAAAACCCGGCCCCGGAAACGGCCGGGGCGCAGCAGGACGCGAAGGCGCGGGGGGCGCACCTTCGCATGGAGGTCGCCGGCCACGATTTCGGCGACGTACCCCGCAAGGGCGGCGACCTGGTGCGGGAATTTACCTTTACCAACGACGGCACGGCGCCGCTCGTGGTGACGCGCGTCATCACGTCGTGCTCGTGCCTCAAGGCGTCGTTCCCCAAACGTCCCGTACCGCCCGGCGGACAGGGCGTGATCCGCATCACCTACGAACCCCACAAGAGCGAACCGGGCGTGTTCAACAAGGTGATCCAGGTCTATTCGAACTCCGTGGACGGACGCGATGTCATCACCGTGCAGGGTAATTCGATCGACACCCCGCCGCGCAAGATAAAGACCGACAAAGTGAAAGTGAAATACAAATAATATGGACATCCTGTTTACCAACGCAACGATCCTGCCGATGACGGCGGCCGGGGACGAACCCAGAACCTTCACGGGGGCTGTGGGCGTCGCGGGCAACCGCATCGCGCTCGTCACTGCGTCCGGCTCCGAAGCCGACGCGTTCCGCACCTGCAGTCCCGGCGTGCGGGTCATCGACTGCACGGGCCGGCTCCTGATGCCGGGCCTTGTGAATACGCATTGCCATGCGGCCATGACGCTGCAACGCAGCTATGCCGACGACATCGCCCTGATGGAGTGGCTCAACGACTATATATGGCCTTTCGAGGCGCGCCAGACGGTCGACGACGTGGCGCTGGGCATGACGCTCGGCATCGTCGAGATGCTCCTGGGCGGCGTCACCTCGTTCGTGGACATGTATTACCACGAGAACCGCTGCGTGGAGGTCGCCCGGCGGCTGGGCATCCGCGCGATGCTGGGATGCAACTATTTCGACAACAATGTCGACGAGGTGCTGCCCGAGGCGGAGAAGGCCGTTGCGCTGGCTGCTGACTGCGACCGTATACAGATTGCCCTCGCACCCCATTCGCCCTATACCGTGTCGCCCGAAAACCTGCGGCGCGGCAAGGAGCTGGCCCGCAAATGGGGGCTGCATTTCATGACCCATATCGCCGAGACGCGGGACGAGGTGCGTATCGTGCGCGAAAAATACGCCGCGACACCCGTCGAGCACCTCGATGCGCTGGGTATGCTCGACGACAAGACCATCGGCGCACACTGCATCCATGTCACCGACAGCGACATCCGCACGCTGGCCCAGCGGGGGGTGGCCGTGTCGCACAACCCGCAGAGCAACATGAAGATTTCGAGCGGCGTGGCTCCCGTCGAGAAGATGCGGGCCGCGGGTGCGCTGGTGACCATCGGCACCGACGGCACCTGCTCGAACAACGACCTCGACATGTTCGAGGAGCTGCGCACGGCAGCCTTCCTGCAAAAATCCGCCACGGGCGATCCCGTGGCGCTCCCGGCCTACGAGGCGTTGAAACTGGCTACGGTCAACGGCGCCCGCGCCATGGGCTATGCGGAGGGTGAGCTGGGCGTCATCCGCCCCGGGGCGCTGGCCGACCTGATCGTCGTCGACCTGCAGAAACCCCACTTGCAGCCGATCCACGACCTGGTCTCGAACCTGGTCTATTGCGGCAAGGCGTCGGATGTCGACACGGTGGTGGTCGACGGTCGCATCGTGGTCGAAAACCGCCGTGTGGCCGGTGTCGACCTGCCGAAGCTGTACGCCGACGTCGCCGCGGCCGTGGAACGCATAACCGGGAGATAAGGGAATGCCAGGGAAAATTCGATTCGGCATGGTCGGCACCGGGTTCATCGCCGACTGGGTGCTGGCCGGGGCGCGGCAGGACGCGCGCTTCGAGGCCGTGGCGATCTGTTCGCGTTCGCAGGAGAGGGCCGACGCCTTCGCTGCGAAGCACGGCATCCCGCACACCTTCACCTCGCTCGAAGAGATGGCTGCGAGCCCGCTCGTCGACGCCGTCTACATCGCCACGCCCAATTTCCTGCACGCTTCGCAGAGCATCCTCTGCATGCGCCACGGCAAGCACGTGCTGTGCGAGAAGCCCCTGGCCTCCAATGCCCGCGAGGCGCGGCAGATGGTCGCCGTCGCCCGCGAATGCGGCGTCACGCTCATGGAGGCCATGATCTCGACGCTCAACCCCAATTTCCGCGTCGTGCAGGAGTACCTGCCCCGGCTCGGGACGACCCGCCGCTATTTCGCCAGCTTCTGCCAGTACTCCTCGCGCTACGACAAGTTCCGGCAGGGGATCGTGCTCAACGCCTTTAACCCCGAACTGTCGAACGGCGCCATGATGGACATCGGGGTCTATACCGTCTATCCGATGGTCGCGCTGTTCGGGCGTCCGCTGGAGGTCGAAGCGCAGGGCATCGTCCTCTCTTCGGGTGCCGACGGGCAGGGCGTCGTCAATTTCCGCTACGAGGGGATGAATGCCACGGTGCTCTACTCCAAGATCGCCAATTCGTCGCTTCCGACCGAGATCCAGGGCGAGGAGGGCAACCTGTTGCTGGACGCCATCCACACCATCCGCGACGTGGCGTACCTTCCGCGCCCGGCGGCCGCTTCGGGGCGGGGCGACGCCCCCGTCCGCCACAGCGTCGGGCTCCCCCTGGAGAAGGATACCTATTATTATGAGGTCGCGGAGTTCATCGACCTCATCGAACAGGGACGGATAGAATCCGCCGTCAACAGCCACGAAAACTCGCTCGTGACGATGGAGATCATCGACCAGGTGCGCCGCCAGCTGGGCGTGTCCTATCCCGCCGACAGGTTGCCGTAGAGGTGTAGCGCTTGTCCGTCCGGGAACCTTTCTCCCCGTCCGGCGGCCTCCTTTTCCGGCCGACCAACGCCGTTGCGCGTCCCAAGCCCGCCATTTGCGACCGACAAGCGTTGCAGCCCTGCCCGCAGCCCGCCTTTTGCGGCCGACCAACGCCGTTGCGCGCCCCAAGCCCGCCATTTGCGGCCGACAAACACTGTTGCCCTGCCCGGAATGCGCCTTTCCCGGCCGACAAACTGCCTCAGGCCGGGAGCGTTGCGGCCCGAAAGCCCGCCTCTTTGCCGGCAACCGCGGTTGCGTGACCCGGAGCCTGCCCTTTCCGGCCGGTAAGGGTCGTTTCTGCCCGAGGATAAAGCAGCACGGCCTGTCCCATGCGGGGACAGGCCTGCTGTTTGTCGTCTCCGGCTGGTTTTCGTCGGTGCGGAGGACGCACCCGCCGCTATTTCTTCCGCAGGTAAACCGTCGCCGTGCGCGAGGTGTTGTAGATGCGGATATGGGGCCGTTCGGTGTTGTCGCCGTCGCGTGCCGGGAACGAGAAATGCTCGGCGTCCATCGCCTGCCGCTGTTGCCCTCCGAAGCGCTTTTCGTCGGTCGAGAGCACGGGCACATACTTGCCCGGCGCCTGCACGGGCAGTTCGTAGTCGGGGATCGAGGCCGTGGGGTGCCAGTTGAACACGAACAGCAGGTTGCCGTGCGAGAAAACCATCGTCTTGTTGCACTCGTCCATCGCGAGGTTCCAGGCATAGCCGTCCGCGAGTACCTTGTAACGCTTCACCAGCTTTATCATCGCCTTGTCGAAATCCCCCAGCCACGAGTAGCGCAGGAACCCGTTCTTCGCCAGCGACCATTGCCGCCGGGCGTGGGCGTAGCTCCAACCGTTGCCTTCGCGCGGGAAGTCGATCCACTCGGGGTGCCCGAACTCGTTGCCCATGAAGTTGAGGTAGGCCTGCCCGCCCGTCGAGATGGTCATCAGGCGGATCATCTTGTGCAGCGCCATGCCGCGGTCGATCACGATATTCTCCGACGCCTTGTCCATGTGGAAATACATCTCCTTGTCCATCAGCCGGAATGCCAGCGTCTTGTCGCCCACCAGCGCCTGGTCGTGCGATTCGGCATAGGCCACGGTTTTCACTTCGGGCAGGCGGTTGGTCATGACGTCCCACATTTCCCATATGTTCCACTCCTCGTCGGGCACCTCCTTCAGCTCCTTGATCCAGAAGTCGGGGATCGCCATCCCCAGCCGGTAGTCGAACCCGATGCCGCCGTCGGCGATGGGGATGCACATGCCCGGCATTCCGCTCACGTCCTCGGCGATGGTCACGGCCGCCGGCCGGAAGTCGTGCACCAGGCGGTTGGCGAGCGTCAGGTAGGTCAGCGCGTCGCGGTTGACCCCCTCGTCGAAGAAGCGTTCGCGGCAGTCGAAGTCGACATAGCCGTGGTGGTGGTAGATCATCGACGTCACGCCGTCGAAGCGGTAGCCGTCGAAATGGAACTCGTCGAGCCAGTACTTGACGTTCGACAGCAGGAAATGCTGTACCTCGTCCTTGCCGTAGTCGAAGAGCTTCGAGTCCCAGTAGGGCTGGTAGCCGGCCTTGCCGGGCAGCGAGTACAGATGGTCGGTGCCGTCCAGTTCGTCGATGCCTTCGTTGAGGTTGCGGACATAGTGGGCATGCACCAGATCCATGATGACCGCCAGCCCCAGCTCGTGGGCGCGGCGCACCAGCTCCTTCAGCTCCTCGGGCGTGCCGCAGCGCGATGCGGGTGCGAAGAAACTCGACACGTGGTAACCGAACGACCCGTAATAGGGGTGCTCGGCGATGGCCATGAGCTGCACGGCGTTGTAGCCGTCCTTTTTTATTATAGGTAGTATTTTCTCCGTGAATTCGCGGTAGGTGCCCACGCCCTCCTTTTCCTGCGCCATGCCCACATGGGCCTCGTAGATCAGCAGGCTGCCGTTCTTCGAGGCGTCGAACGCGTCGCCCCGCCAGTCGAACGGCTCCGGCGCCCAGAACTGAGCCGTGTAATTCTTCGTTGCCTCGTCCTGTACCACGCGCGTGGCATAGGCCGGGATGCGGTCTTTCCAGCCGTTGTCGCCGTGGACGTGGAGCTTGTAGAGCGACCCGTGGCGGAGCCGGTCGCGGTACATCGCCTCCGGGAAGAAGGCGCTCCATACGCCGTGCGCGTCGCGCTGCATACGTATCTCGGTACGCTGCCAGTTGTTGAAATCCCCGAAGACGTAGACGTCGTGCGCGCCCGGCAGCCATTCGCGCAGCCACCATCCGTCGAGCAGCTCGTCCCGCTGCCAGCCGAAATAACGGTAGCCGTTGGCGTAGTCGACGATCGAGCCTGCCGCCTGCTCGATCGCGTTTATTTTGTCCGTATACCGTTCGTAGCGGCGGTTGAGCTCCTGCTCGGCGGGGAGCAGCCACTCGTCGCGTTCTACGATCGGGAGCCTGCGGGTCGTTTTTTCCATAGCGGTTTTCCTTTTATACAAATATATGAATTTTTTTTCTATCTTTGTCCAAGACTAAAAAACAGCACCTTATTAAAAAAAATTACTAAAACCAAAATCAACTTATGAAAGGACAACCCAAAGGACTGATCGCGGCGGCCCTTGCCAATATGGGCGAGCGTTTCGGTTTCTACATCATGATGGCTATCCTGACCTTGTTCATCTCCGCCAAGTTCGGCCTGAACGAAACGACCGCGGGGTATATCTATTCGGGATTCTACGCTTCGATTTACCTGTTGGCGCTCGTCGGCGGTATCATTGCCGACAAAACCCGCAACTACAAGGGAACCATCATGTGGGGGCTCGTGGTGATGTCGCTGGGCTACCTGATCATTGCCATCCCCACGCCGACGCCCGTGTCCAGCCTGCCGCTCTACCTGACGCTGACGTGCGTCGGCCTGCTGGTGATAGCCTTCGGCAACGGCCTTTTCAAGGGCAATCTCCAGGCGCTCGTGGGGCAGATGTACGACAACAAGGAGTTCAGCGCCAAGCGTGAGTCGGGTTTCCAGATTTTCTATATGTTCATCAACATCGGGGGCTTCTTCGCGCCGTTCGTCGCCATCGGCGTGCGCAACTGGTGGCTCAAGGTCAACAATTTCGACTATAACGCCAAGCTGCCCGAGCTGTGCCACGAATACCTTGCCAAGGGCGAGCACATGGCCGGCGAGGGGCTTGCCAACCTCACGTCGTACGCCAATTCGGCCTACCTCGACGGCACGCCCGTGTCGGCTGCCGGCCTGCACGATTTCTGCAACGGCTACCTCGATGTCTTCAACCGCGGTTTCCACTATGCGTTCATCGCGGCCATCGTGATGATGCTCGTGTCGCTGGTCATCTACCTGTCCAACAAGCAGCGCTTCCCCGACCCGTCGAAGAAAGCCGCGGCCGGCGGTGCCAAGGCTTCGGCCGAGGAGATCACCATGTCGGCGCAGGAGATCCGCCAGCGCATCTACGCGCTGTTCGCCGTGTTCGGCGTCGTGATCTTCTTCTGGGTTTCGTTCCACCAGAACGGCTATTCGCTGACCTATTTCGCACGTGACTACGTCAACCTCGACGTCATCAACATCAACCTGGGCTTCACGACCATCAAGGGCGCCGAGATTTTCCAGAGCGTCAACCCCTTCTTCGTCGTGACCCTCACGCCGCTGATCATGTGGTTCTTCGGTTGGCTGCGCAAACGCAACATCGAGGTTTCGACCCCGATGAAGATCGCCATCGGTATGGGTATCGCCGCCACGGCCTACCTCTTCCTGATGTTCTTCTCGTTCGCACTGCCCGACAAGGCCGCCCTCGCAGGCATGAAGGCCGACCAGGTGCAGTCGATCCTGGTGACCCCGTGGGTCATGGTGGGCCTCTATTTCATCCTTACCGTCGCCGAGCTCTTCATCTCGCCCCTCGGACTGGCATTCGTATCGAAGGTGGCGCCCCCGCACATGCAGGGCCTTATGCAGGGCTTCTGGCTGGCCGCTACGGCCGTGGGCAATGCGTTGCTGTTCGTCGGCGGATGGCTCTACATGCACACCCCGATGTGGGCTACGTGGTGCGTCTTCGTCGCAGCCTGCGGCATGTCGATGCTCGTCATGCTCTCGATGGTGCGCTGGCTCGAACGGGTGACGAAATAACCCCGTGTCATGTTCTCCCTATGGCCGCTGCGGACAAACCGCAGCGGCTTTTTTTTCGTAGACGGTGCGTGGGGCGTATCCCCCGGTGCCTGTCTCGATGGCATGCGTCCCTGCCGCGCCCGTGGGCTGGCATGCAGGCTCCGGCAGTCGTGTTCCTTCGCCCGTGCTGCGCTGATGCGAGCCCCCGCCGGCCCGGCATGCGTTGCGGCAGTTTGCCCGGCCTCTCCCCGGATACGATCCCTACCGGCCTGAACGGACGGGGGATACCTCCCATATTGTTCGGATTTACTACATTGTTCGCCGTTCGGTGTGTTATTTGCTGATGAAACGACAGAAAACAGAAAACTTTTTTGGTTTCATGGGTTTTCTTTCTATATTTGCCACCGGATCCGAAATATTTGAATGCTATGACCCCTCCTCAGAAAGGACGCATTATCGACCAAGCCATGCAGATGTTCGTTTCGCAGGGTATCAAGTCGGTACGAATGGACGACATCGCGCAGCAGCTCGGGGTGTCGAAGCGGACGCTCTACGAGATGTTCGGCGACAAGGAAGGCCTGCTCTACCTGGCCATGGAACGCTATTCCGAACGTAACCGCCAGCGGTGGAACGAACTCACGGCCGATGCGCACGACGTTCTCGAAGCTATGTTCATGGTGCTGGGCGAAGTGATGGACAACGCCGAGGTTTCGCGCCGCATGATGGACAACCTCCGGAAGTTTTATCCCGCTGTGCACGACAAGCTGATGCGCGAGGGGATGGTGAAAAACCGCACGAGCCTGCGTTCGATGCTCGAACAGGGCATCGAGGCCGGGCTGTTCGTCAATAATTTCAACATCGACCTTTCCATTTCGGTGCTTTACTATACGGCTTCGGCCATCGTGACACGCCGCGAGTTGATGCTGCCCGACGGGATGTCCGAACGCGAGGCGTTCGTGCAGATCATCAGCAATTTTTTCCGCGGCATTTCGACTGCCAAGGGCCTGCAGCTGATCGACGACAACCTGAAGCGGTACAAACTGTCGAAAACGGGAAATAAATTGAATTTGGATAGATGACTATGAAAAAACTGATTCTGACATTGTGCCTCGCGGCAACGGGTACGTTCGCTGCCGTGGCGCAGATGCGCCTCACGCTCGACCAGGCCCTCGACCTGGCGCTGAGCGAGAATCCCACCATCAAGGTCGCCGAGATGGAGGTGCAGCGCTACGACTATGTGAAACGCCAGACATGGGGCGGCCTGCTGCCGCAGGTGTCGGTGACCGGGCAGGTCAACCACAGCTTCATCGTGCAGCAGATGTCCAAGGGCTTCTCGCTGGGCAACGACCCCTATACGACGCTCAGCGGGGCCGTGGATGCTTCGGTGCCGCTCTTCGCGCCGCAGGTTTACCGCATGATGAAGATGAACGACAAGCAGATGGCCACGGCCGTCGAAGCGGCGCGTTCGTCGCGCATCACGCTGACGGCCGAAGTCAAAAAGGCCTTCTACAACATCCTGCTCGCCGAGCAGTCGCTCGACGTGCTCCGCGAGTCGCAGGCCACCGTCCAGCGTACGGTCGACGACACGTCCGTGCAATATGAGAACGGGCTCACGTCGGAGTACGACCTGTTGACGGCGCAGGTGCAGCTCAGCAACCTGAAACCCTCGATCCTCCAGACCGAGAACTCGATCCGCATCGCCAAACTGATGCTCAAGATGTATCTTTCGATCCCCGAGCAGGTCGAAATCGAGGTCGAAGGCGAGCTGGACGCCATGCGCGACAAGGTGCTCGCCGGAACCGAGGGGCTTACGACCGACACTTCGGACAACTCCGACCTGCGCACGCTCGAACTGCAGGAGGATCTGCTCCGCCTCCAGCTCAAGGCCGAGAATGCGAGCCGCCTGCCGACCATCGGGGCGTTCGGCAACTTCACCCTCACCGGGAACAACATGGGCTCGGTGTCGTTCGACCAGGCGACGATGGAAATGACGACGATCAAGGACGGCTATTTCTGGCAGAACCCGCTTTCCGCCGGCATCCGCGTCTCCGTGCCGCTCTTTTCGGGGCTGACGAAGATGAACCGCTCGCGCGAGATCAAGAACCAGATTTCGCAGATCGGCCTCCAGCGGACATACGCCCGGCAGCAGGTCGACGTGCAGGTTCGCTCGGCGCTGAACGACCTGCTGACGGCGCGCGAGACGATGTACGCCCAGGAGCTCACCGTCGAGCAGGCGCGCAAGGCCTACTCGATCTCCGACACCCGTTACCGTGCGGGGGCGGGTACGATCCTCGAGCTCAACAGCGCCCAGTTGGCGCAGACGCAGGCGCAGCTCAACTACTCGCAGGCGATCTTCGATTACCTGACGGCCAAGGCCGAGTACGACCGCATCGTCGGCAAGGAAAAATAGCGTGGAAATTGAAAAACAAAGATAGCATATGAAGAAAACAGCAGTTATATTGTTTGCCGCGGCTGCCCTCGCCGGCTGCAAAGGCAAAAACGGGGCAGGCGACGTGCAGCAGGACAACCGTGTGCTGACTAAAACCGAAACGGCGGAGTCCGCCACCGTGCAGCTTACCGAGGAGTTCACTTCGGAGATCGAGCCCTTCAGGGAGAACGACATCACTCCGGCGGCTTCGGGCGTGCACATCGACCGCATCCTGGTCGAGGTGGGCGACCCCGTGCGCGAGGGGCAGCTCATCGTGACGCTCGACCCGACGCAGTACACCCAGCAGCTCGTGCAGCTGAAGACCGTCGAGGACGATTACAACCGCCTGCTGCCCGTCTATGAGGCCGGCGGTATCTCGGCGCAGCAGATCCAGCAGGCCAAGGCGCAGCTGGACGTGCAGCGCGAGGTGGTCGCCAACCTCAAGAAGAACATCGAGGTGCGTTCGCCCATCACAGGCGTGGTCACGGCGCGCAACTACGAGTCGGGCGACCTCTTCTCGGCGCAGCCCATCCTGCACATCATGCAGATCGACCCGCTGAAGGTCATCGCCAATATTTCCGAGCAGTATTTCCCCAACGTGAAGGTCGGGATGCCCGTCGAGCTGAAGGTGGACATCTTCCCCGACCAGACCTTTACGGGTACCGTCTCGCTGATCTATCCGGCGCTCGACCCCACGACCCGTACGTTCAAGGTCGAGGTGAAGGTGCCCAATGCCCGGCGCACGCTGCGCCCGGGTATGTACGCCCGCACGATCTTCAACATGGGGCAGAAGGAGGGCGTCATGGTGCCCGACGTGGCCGTCCAGAAGCAGGTCGGCACTGCCGAGCGCTTCGTGTATGTCATCGAGGGCGATAGCGTTGCCCGTCGCCGCCGTGTCGATGTCGGACGCCAGGTCGGCGACCGCGTGGACATTCTTTCGGGCGTAGGGGCGGACGAAGCCGTGGCCGTCACGGCCCTTTCGAAACTCTACGACGGTGCCAAAGTGGAAATCAAACAGGAATAAAACGCCCCGAAACATATGAAAATATACGAAAGCGCGGTTCGGAAACCGGTCTCCACGGTGCTCATGTTCGTCGGCGTGATGGTCTTCGGGCTCTTCTCGCTGATGAACCTTGCGGTAGACCAGTACCCCGAAATCGAAATCCCCCAGATATCGGTCATCACCTTCTATCCCGGTGCCAACGCTGCGGATATCGAGACCAACATCACGCGTATCCTGGAGGATAACCTCAATACGGTGAGCAACCTCAAGAAACTGACCTCCAAGTCGCAGGACAACGTGTCGATGATCATTGTCGAATTCGAGTACGGATCCGACCTGACCGAGGGCGCCAACGAGATCCGCGACGTGGTGAGCCGCAGCCAGTCGCAGTTGCCCGACGACATCGATTATCCTACGATCTTCAAGTTCTCGACCTCGATGATCCCCGTGATCATGCTTGCCGTGACGGCCGACGAGAGCTACCCGGCCCTGAAGAAGATCCTCGACGATAAATTCGTCAACGTCCTGAACCGTGTCGACGGCGTGGGTGCCGTGACGGTCATGGGCGCCCCCGAGCGCGAGGTGCAGGTCAATGTCGACCCGGCCAAGCTCGAAGCCTACAACCTGACCGTCGAGCAGCTGGGGCAGATCATCGCCGCCGAGAACGTCAACATCCCGAGCGGTACGATCGACATCGGCAACAACACGTTCAACATCAAGGCCGACGGCGAATTCAAGCTGAGCGACGAGATGCGCAAGGTCGTGGTTTCTAATGCCGGGGGACGCACGGTGATGCTCTCCGACGTGGCCGAGATCCGCGATACGCTCGAAAAGGCCACGATGGACGAACGCGCCAACGGGCAGCGGAGCGTGCGCGTGATGATCCAGAAGCAGTCGGGTGCCAACACCGTGGACATCGTCCATGAGATTCAGAAGCGCCTGCCCGACATCCAGGCGAGCCTTCCGCGCGACGTGAAGATGGAGACGATCTTCGAGGGGTCGCAGGAAATCACCAATGCCATCGGGTCGCTCTCGGAAACGATCATGTACGCCTTTATCTTCGTGGTGCTGGTGGTGATGGCCTTCCTCGGGCGGTGGAGGGCGACGCTCATCATCTGTATGACGATCCCCGTGTCGCTGATCTGTTCGTTCATCTACCTCTTCGCCACGGGCTCGACGCTCAATATCATCTCGCTCTCGTCGCTCTCGATCGCCATCGGTATGGTCGTCGACGATGCCATCGTGGTGCTGGAGAACATCACGACGCACATCGAGCGAGGTTCGAATCCCAAGGAGGCCGCCATCTACGCCACCAACGAGGTGTGGCTGTCGGTCATTGCCACCACGCTCGTGGTCGTTGCCGTGTTCCTGCCGCTGACGATGGTGCCGGGCATGGCGGGTATCCTCTTCCGCGAGCTGGGCTGGATCGTGACCATCGTGGTCTGCGTTTCGACTACGGCAGCCATTTCGCTGACCCCGATGATGTCCGCCTACCTCTTGAAACTCGAGGGCGGCGTGCACGATTACAAGGGGCTGGGTGTCATATACAAACCCATCGACCGGGCGCTCGCATGGCTCGACGACGCCTATGCCCGCTCGCTGAACTGGGTGGTGCGCCACCGCCGTATCACGATCTTCTCGATGATGGGGCTTTTCCTGGTTTCGCTGGGGCTCGTCACGCAGGTGCCGACCGAATTCTTCCCGCCTTCGGATAACGGCTGGATCTCGGCCACGGTCAAACTGGAGCAGAACCTTTCGGTGGACTACACCGCGCGGATCGCCCGCCAGATCGACAGCATCATCTACAAGAACTATCCCGAGGTGACGCTCGTGTCGGCCTCCTCGGGCGCCAACTCGTCGGACGACGCGTTCGCTGCGATGCAGACCACCGGTTCGCACATCATCAATTACAACCTCAGCCTGCCCACCTCCGACAAGCGCGAGCGGTCGATCTACGTTATCTCCGACCTGCTGCGCAAGGAACTGGATCGCATCCCCGAGGTGCGGGAATATTCGGTGATGCCCGGCGGCGATAACGGCAGCATGAGCGGTTCGGCGACGGTCGACATCAAGGTTTTCGGCTACGACATGGACGTGACCAACGCCGTTGCCAACGACCTGAAGGAAAAGCTGGGCGGCCTGGAGGGTACGCGAGACGTGCAGCTTTCGCGCGACGACCTGCGTCCCGAACTCAACGTGGTCTTCGACCGTGACCGCCTTGCCTATTACGGCATGAACAGCGCTACGGCGTCGCAGGCCGTGCGCAACCGCATCGACGGCCTCGTGGCCTCGAAATACCGCGAGGACGGCGACGAATATGACATCGTGGTGCGCTATGCCGAACCGTTCCGCATGTCGCTCGGGGACGTGGAGAACATCACGCTTTACAACGGGCAGGGGCGCCCCGTGAAACTCAAGGAGGTCGGCCGCGTGCAGGAGGAGTATGCCGCGCCGATGATCGAGCGCGAGAACCGCCAGCGTGTGATCACGGTCAAGTCGTCGCTCGGAGCCGGCGTCGCCCTGGGCGACGTGGTGGCCGAGGTCGATCAACTCATCGCCGGGTATCCCGTGCCCGACGGCGTCGACCTCGAAATCGGCGGTACGGTCGAAGACCAGGGCGACGCCTTCAGCGATCTGGGCGTGCTGTTCATCCTGATTGTCATTTTGGTCTACATCGTGATGGCCACGCAGTTCGAATCGCTGCTCTTCCCATTCATCATCATGTTCACCATCCCGTTCGCCGCCACGGGCGTTTTCCTGGCTTTGTGGATGACCTCCACGCCGATGTCGCTCATTGCCCTGATCGGCGCCATCATGCTGGTGGGCATCGTGACCAAGAACGGTATCGTGATGGTCGACTACATGAACCTGCTGGTCGAGCGCGGCTCGGGTGTCTTCGATGCCGTGATCGCCGGCGGAAAGAGCCGTCTGCGCCCTGTGCTCATGACTTCGTTCACGACCATTCTGGGTATGCTGCCGCTGGCGATCGGCACGGGTGTCGGGTCGGAGACGTGGCAGCCGATGGGTATCGCCGTGATCGGCGGACTTACCTTCTCGACCCTGTTGACGCTGTTCATCATCCCGGCGCTCTACTCGGTATTCGTCAACCGCTCGCAGCGCAAGGAGAAGGAGAAACTTGCCCGCCTGGCCGCCGAACACCAGTCCAGCCGGCATTAAACCGTTTATCCCGCCTGTCCGGTGTTCCCGCACCGGGCAGGCGGGACATAAAACCCCAATACCGTTATGAAAGCAGTATTCTTATCATACAACCAGGCGCTCACCGACCGTGTGAACGCCATCCTCGACGAGCAGGGCGTCCGCGGCTTCACGCGCTGGGCGCTGACCGAGGGTCGCGGGTCGTTCGACGGCGAACCCCATTACGGCACGCATGCCTGGCCGTCGATGAACGCTTCGCTCATGGCCATCGTCGACGACGAAAAGGTCGCGCCGCTGATGGAGGCTTTCCGGGAGATGGACGCCGCCACCAAGATGCAGGGCTCGCGCGCCTTCGTCTGGAATATCGAGCAGACCTACTGAGTTTCCCGGAGCTGCGGTGTGCCGGGATTTTCCCGGGCTCCGGGGTAAGGGGCCGGGTTTCCCGGTGTTTCCGGGTACGCCGGGCGGGTGTGCCGGGCCTTTCCGGTACTTGCCGGAACGTTCCGGGAGCTTTCCCCGGTTGTCTTCTCCGGTTTTGCAGGCAGCCTGCGGCTTGGGGTGTTTGCCCTGGCGGCAGCCCCGGACTTTGCGGCGGCCGAGCCGGTGCACTGAGGCAGATTCTTCGGTGTGCCCGTACGCAGTCGTCCTATTTTTACTATCTTTGCCTGCATGAAACTCACCTTTCTGGGAACGGGCACCTCGCAGGGCGTCCCTGTCATCGGGTGCCGCTGCAAGGTCTGCACCTCGGCCGACAAGCGCGACAACCGCCTGCGCACTTCGGCCATGGTCGAGGCGTGCGGCGTGCGTATGGTCATCGACGCCGGCCCCGATTTCCGCTGCCAAATGCTCCGTACGGGCATCCGCCACCTCGACGCCATCCTCCTCACGCACGAACACAAAGATCATATCGGCGGGCTGGAGCCGGCCTCTCCGCCCCCGATGAAGTGAGTGCGGAAATAGATTCTGCCACATTC
>OGXJ01000919.1_pt1 | contig 22956 bp, 17 predicted proteins | sample 1576231 | NCBI WGS metagenome assembly OGXJ01 (sample SAMEA3541539, study PRJEB24748) | human gut metagenome | biome: human gut; feature: human-associated habitat; material: faeces | place: China | collected 2012
ATATTCACTTTGGTTATGCAAGCGGATGAATCGAGCAGGGGCCGACGATTACAAGAAGTCGATCGTCGTGACCGTGCAGAATTTCGTGAGCGGCCATTCGGGCGCCGTGAACGGTTCTTGCGAACGGCTCTTCGCAGGGGAATTCACGAATGAGATGAGCCGGAGGCGTCAGTTCGCGAATCTCTTTGATGCGAAGGTCGTCGGTTGTGTAGCGCATGATGTCTATCTCCCTTGGTATCGGATTTTGTCGTTCGGTCTGTGCCGGCGAGCCTGAGGCTTGATTACGCAGAACCCGGTACGAAAAAGCCGCCGGATTTTGCGTTCCCGGCGGCTGGCAGTACCTTTCAAATGCTTGCGTTACGCGTGCGCACGTACTCCTTCCGCCGAGGGGGCGAAATAAAAGGAGAAGAAATAAAATCGTGCCGTGTAAAGCATTTGAAAAAGGCAGTTCCAGATTTTCTAAGCAGAGCCTGATTCGTATTTCAGACCGACTCAGGGACTTACTCTACTCGATCTTGTGACGAAGTGCAAACGCAAAAACACCAATAAGATCAGGTGTTTTGCTTAGATTGTCGCATTTTTTCTTTGAGTCGAAACGAAAATTCAACATGCTGGATTCAACCTTTGTGTCAGCGCGTGTTAAGTTTTCTCCTCAGTGCGACTGAGGACGAAAACCAATTTCGCCAGTCGCGTTGTTGAGTCCATTTTTTTGCGTTTGTTTGCGCGATGCCGCTGCTTCAATCCGACTACAAGGCTCCCCGCTGGTTGCCCGGAGCGCATCTTCAGACCATCGTTCCCGCCCGTTTTTTTCCGCGTCCCGACGTGCAGTATCGAAGAGAAATTGTGGATATGCCCGACGGAGACTTCATCGTGTTGGATTGGTCGGAACCGGAGCCGATGGAGCTCAACGCGCCGGTGTTGGTGCATTTCCATGGATTGGAGGGTGATTCTCACAGCCATTACGCAGAAGCGCTGATGCACGAGTGTGTCAAATGCGGTTGGCGAGGCGTCGTTGCGCATTTCAGGGGGTGCGGTGGTCTGCCCAATCGTTTGCCGCGGGCGTACTTTGCCGGCGACAGCGACGATTGCGACTGGATACTGAGGACGGTTCACGAGCGTTTCATCACGGCGCCGATTTATGCGGTCGGCGTGAGCCTCGGCGGTAACTACATTGCCAAATACATGGGCGAACGCCCGCAGGAAGCGTCTTTCCTGACGGCGGCCGTCTCGATCGGTGCGCCAGTGGATTTGGTGGCCGGAAGCGAAATCATGAGCCGCGGCGCCAACAAGCTCTACGAAGAGATGTTTTTGTCGACGCTCAAGGAAAAGCTCATTGACAAGGCCAAGCGTTTCCCGGATCTCATTGACATCAACAAGGTCAAGAGCTGTAAAACGCTCTACGACTTTGACAGTGTCTACACGGCGCCGATCCATCACTTCAAGAGCGCGATGGAGTATTGGACCTTGTGCTCGGCCAAGCGCTATCTCAAAAACGTCACTAGACCGCTGTTGCTTTTAAACGCCAAAAACGATCCCTTCCTGCCGCGCTGGGCGCTGCCGACGGAAAAGGACGTGAGCGACTGTGTCTATCTTGAGCAACCGGAAGAGGGTGGTCACATCGGTTTTCCCCGCGGCAATCCGCCCGGAGACCTGGGTTACCTGCCCGAGCGCGTCATGCGGTTTTTCTCGGTGTTTGAACCCAAAATTGAAAGCGTCTGAGCGGGCAAAAACGCCGCGATGCAATTTTTTGGCAACTGAATCTGCGAATTCTTGCGCTTTTTCGTAGGTGTAATTTACGAATTCTTGCAAGCAGGGCCGGGCATGTTGTTCTTGCGACGAGATCCGTTGCCACTGCTGAAGCAAGACGATTTGCCTCGATAGCCGAAAAGACCACACTGGTTTGAGAGCTGGCCGAACAAGAACATGTGAACGCATTGCTAGATGCGTCTAACAAAATCCGGAAGCATGAATTCTGATACGGATAAAAAATGCTCACTCGACAAGAATATGATGTTTTACGCAGAAGGTTGGGTAAACAACCCGCGACTAATCTCTGGACCACCCGCGCAAGTCAAGGCAAGAAAACCCTAACGAATCCGTACGATCGTTCTTTGATTGCGTTGTCTTGAGCGCAAAAAGCTTAGTTTTTTAACTGTGATCAGCCGCTGCGTAGAGCTGAGGCAAGAGACTTATCCACATCCTCGGCCGCTCATCCTACCAAATGGGCCGTAGGCCGAGGTTGTGGATAAGTCGAGCCGTGCTGGATAACAACTATGGATTCGAAGTGACTACGCAAACTGATCGTTTTTTGTGTTGAAGTTTCAAGATTGACCGTCCTTGCTTTCCGGTTCCTCGCCGGCCTCCTTGGTGGCCTGGCGCTGCGAGTCGGAGAAGTAGGCCGGTACGGTGATGACCGCCTCGTCCACCGTGGTACCGAGGTAATCTTCCGCTGTCTTCTTCATCTTCTGGAGAATGATGGCCGAAATCTCCTGCGGAGTATATTTACGCCCGTTCACCTCCACGCGCGGCATGTTGTTCTCGCATACCACCGTGTAGGGGACGCGCTCGATGTCGCCTTTCACCTGCCCGCAGTTCTCACCCATGAATCTCTTGATGGAGAAGATGGTGTTCTTCGGGTTGGTGATGGCCTGCCTTTTGGCCGGGTCGCCCACTTTGCGCTCGCCGCTGTCGGTGAACGCCACGATGGACGGGGTGGTGCGGTGCCCCTCGCTGTTGGGTATCACAACGGGTTCGTTGCCTTCCATTACTGCTACGCAGGAGTTGGTTGTTCCTAAGTCGATTCCGATAATCTTTGCCATAATTGATATATTGTTTTAGTTATTTCTTTAATTTCCGTTCGTCTTACCGTTTCGGTTTGTCCTGAGAACTTCAATCTTTATGCCAACCGCGCAAAGTCCCGTGAAACTGACAAAAAGGAGGTGGCATGTCAGTCCCGCTGCCAGAAAAGGTGACATGCGGACTGTCACCGGCAGACTAAACCGTCCGCTCCGGCGTTCTTATGGATGAAGACCCGGAATACTCCTCGGAAGGGCGTGTTGCACGGCTGTTAATTATGAATGACAAAAAAGATACGTTTCATTTTTTTAGTCCGGAATTTTTTGTTATCTTTAAATCGTTGGATGTATATTTCACATAAAACCATATAGCTATGACAATAACCTTTAATGAGTTGCGCCGTATCAAGGACCAGCTTCCGAGCGGCAGCACCCAGCGTATTGCGGATGAACTGGGAGTGGATGTAGAGATAGTGAGGAATTACTTCGGCGGACGCCATTTCGAGAGCGGCAATACCGTGGGTGTACACTTTGAACCGGGGCCCGACGGCGGCGTCGTCACATTGGACGATACGGCCATACTCGACTGCGCAAAGCGCATCCTCGACGAGCGGCAGGCGAACTGACGCGGCCGGGTTTTGAAGAAAATACTGTCCGTTCCAGACGGACATCGGTTGGCGGGGCTGTCCGGAAGGGCGGCCCCGTTCCGTTTTTCTCTCCCGCCGGGCTCCCTTTTTCCCCTTCCGGATGCGAATAGTGGCTGATACCCTGTTGTATTTTACGAAAAAATATCTATTTTTGCGCACTATTGGGAAGAGTGTCTGCAGCCTCCTCGTGCGGCTGCGGCTTATGCGACGCAATTAACTGAAAAAATAATAACTCTTACTTACAATGCAAAACAGAGGCGCTATCAAAGCAATTGCGATTATTTTGGCTATCGCTTGTGCTTACCAGCTTTCGTTCACATTCGTGGCACGGAACATCGAGAAGAAGGCCGCCCGCTATGCCGAAGGGTTCCCCGTCGAACTCCAGCAGGAGAGGCAGCAGTCTTACCTCGACTCTATCAAATCCCAGAAAGTATTCCTGGGCTTCACCTACAAACAGGTCAAAGAGAGGGAAATAAACCTCGGCCTCGACCTGAAGGGCGGTATGAACGTCATGCTCGAAATCTCCGTCGAAGATGTGGTGAGGGCCCTGTCCAACGACAGTCAGGACCCCATCTTCAATGCGGCGCTTTCGCAGGCACGGAGCGAGCAGAAGAACAGTGCGGAAGATTTTATTACACTCTTCTCGCGTGCATACGCCGACCTTTCGGGCAATGCTCCGTTGGCGCTCATCTTCAATACCCAGGAGCTGCGCGAAAAGATTACTCCCACCAGCACGAACGAACAGGTCATCCGTGTATTGAGGGAAGAGGCCGAAAGTGCGATAGACAACTCGTTCAACGTGCTGCGCAGCCGTATCGACCGCTTTGGCGTCACGCAGCCCAATATCCAGAAGATAGGGGCCTCGGGCCGTATCCTCGTGGAACTTCCCGGTGTCAAGGAGCCCGAACGCGTACGCAAGCTTCTTCAGGGAACGGCGTCACTCGAATTCTGGCTTACCTATAATAATACGGAGATATTCCCGATGCTTGAACAGGCCAATGCGGTGGTGAAAGAGCTGCAGAAGGCTTCCGATGCCGCAGCGGCCGGAGAGGAACAGCAGGCGCTGCAGGATACCGAGGTGGTGGATGTGACCGAGATAACCGACGGACAGGTTACCGAAGTGGCAGTCAGTGAGGAGAGTGCCGAGCAGGACCTGCTGGCCGAGTTGGAGAACCGGCCCGATGCCGCTGCCATGACGGGGGCCGATGAGGCGGTTATGGATGAATTCCCGCTCTTCGCGAAACTCTCCCCTGCATTGAGCGAAACGGGCCAGATAATGAACGGCCCGGTGATAGGGTATGCGAAATCGTATGATACCGCCGCCGTCAATTCGATGCTCAACACCCCGCAGGTACGTATGCTGCTGCCGCGCGACGTGAAACTCATGTGGGGCGTGAAACCGATAGACCCGGCCGAAACCACCTATGAACTTTATGCCATCAAAGCCAATACGCGCGACGGCAAGGCTCCGCTGGACGGTTCCGCAGTAGCCGATGCGAAGGGCGATTTCGCCGAGCAAGGCTCTGCTGCCGAGGTTTCCATGACCATGACGCCTACCGGTGCCAAAACCTGGGCCCGTATGACGGCCGATAACATCGGCGAATTCATTGCCATCGTGCTCGACGGCTATGTCTATTCCGCACCGAGGGTGAACAGCGAGATACCCAACGGACGTTCCTCCATTTCGGGACAGTTCACCATTCAGGAGGCCAAGGACCTTGCCAACGTGCTGAAGTCCGGTAAGCTGCCGGCGCCGGCCCGCATCACCCAGGAGGCGGTGGTCGGTCCGTCGCTCGGACAGGAGTCCATCAATTCGAGCATGATTTCGTTCGTGATAGCTTTCTGCTGCGTCCTCATTTACATGATGTTGTTCTACAACAAAGCGGGTATGGTGGCGAGCATCGCACTGGTTGCGAACCTCTTCTTCCTGTTCGGAGTGCTCGCTTCGTTCGGAGCCGTGCTGACACTGCCCGGTATCGCGGGTATCGTGCTGACGATGGGTATGGCGGTGGATGCCAACGTCCTCATCTACGAACGTGTCAAAGAGGAGCTGCGGGGCGGCAAGGGATTGAGTCTCGCCGTGAACGAAGGATACAAGAACGCCATGTCGGCCATCATCGACTCCAACGTGACGACTATCATCACGGGTATCGTCCTCTTCGTATTCGGTAACGGCCCCGTACAGGGATTCGCTACCACGCTTATCATCGGTATCCTGACCTCTCTCTTTACTTCGCTCTTTATCACCAGGTTGATATTTACGGGCATGCTCAGCCGCGGGAAGAACATCCGCTTCTCGAACAAGTGGTCGGAGAATTTCCTCCAGAACGTGCATGTCAATTTCCTCGGTATCCGCAAGTGGGCATACGGCGTATCGCTGCTGCTCATCGTGATAGCCGCCGTGTCGCTAATGACCCGCGGCCTCAACTACGGCGTGGAGTTCTCCGGAGGCCGTACCTTCGTGATACGGTTCGACCAGGTCATCTCCGACAACGACGTCCGCTATGCGCTCGACCAGACTTTCATGTCGGACGACGTGGAGGGCGATGCTGCCTACAAGAGCTTTGAGGTGAAACAGTTCGGCTCGGAAGCGCAGATGCAGAAGCGCATTACTACGCAGTACAAATACGATGATGACAGTCAGGATGCGAATACCACGGTAGAGCGGCTGATGTACGAGGCGCTTGCACCGCTTTTTGCTACGCCGCTGACGTTCGAAGAGTTCCATTCGACGGCGACCAATCCCTACGGTATCATCTCCGCCGACATGGTGGGCCCGAGCGTGGCGAGCGACATTACCCGTAACTCGTTCATCGCGGTATTCATCGGCCTTTTCGCCATCGGTATCTATATCATCATCCGCTTCCGCAGATGGCAGTGGGGTGCCGGCAGCGTCATCGCCCTCGCCCACGATGCATTCCTGACCATCGGTGTCTTTTCCCTGTTCTACGGCATCCTGCCCTTCAGCATGGAGGTGAACCAGTCGTTCATTGCGGCTATCCTGACCATCATCGGTTACTCCATCAACGACAAGGTGGTGGTGTTCGACCGTATCAGGGAGTATATGGGACTGTATCCCAAACGTTCGATGTTCGACAATATCAACAATGCGATAAACCATACGCTGTCCCGTACGATAAACACTTCGGCTACGACGTTCGTGGTGCTGCTCGCCATCTTCCTTTTCGGCGGTGAGGTTATCCGCGGGTTCGTATTCGCCCTCATGTTCGGTGTCGTTATCGGTACGCTCTCTTCCATCTTCCTTGCGACGCCGGTCTCCTATGACCTGATGTCGCGCAAGGCCAAGGCGCCGGCAGCCCCCGTAAAGACGGTGAAGTAATATCATCCGGATATTCCGGACCTGTTGCAGCCGGAGCTGCCCTTTCGGGGCGGCTCCGGCTTTCTGTTCCGGTTCATTCGGCAGGCGTTTTTTTGAAAGCGGCCGGACTGCCGGCCGGCTCTTTTTCCCGCTGCGGTTATTGACATGTCCCGTTTTTTTATTTAGTTTTGTGTTTCAAATAGAGGCTGGTATGGATTTCATCCGGATAACATTCGTCGATATCCTTGACATCGTGTTGGTGGCGATGCTGATGTATTACCTGTACAAGGTGTTGCGCGGTACGCATGCGATGAGCATCCTTTCCGGTATCCTGTTGCTCTTCGTCGTCTATATCGTCGTCCGTGCCCTCAACATGGAGCTGCTGACGTCGCTTATCGGCAGTCTGACCAGTGTCGGTCTTATCGCTTTGGTCATCATTTTCCAGCCGGAGATAAGGCGTTTCCTGCAGGTGTGGGGCAATCAGTTCCGTGACCGGCAGCGCTCTTTTCTCGGACGCATATTCGATTTTAAGGGGAGCGGCAAAGTGGCGGACCTCGAATACATCAACCCGATAGTCAGTGCATGCGGCGATATGTCTGCGACGAAAACGGGAGCTCTGATAGTGATAAAGACGGAGGGTAACTTGCAGGAGATAATCGATTCGGGGGTCCGTGTGGATGCCATCATCTCCACGCCGCTGGTCAAGAACCTTTTTTTTAAGAACTCTCCGTTGCATGACGGGGCGGTAGTCATAGCCGATAACCGGATAGTGGCGGCCAAGTGCGTGCTGCCTTCCACCCGTTCGGAGGTACCTATTTCGTTCGGCATGAGACACCGGGCTGCTCTCGGCGCCAGCGAAACGACGGATGCCATCATCGTGGTGGTGTCGGAGGAGACGGGCAATATCTCCGTGGCCCATAACGGCAAGATAAACGTGGGCCTCTCTTCCACCGAACTCAAGGCCGAACTGATGCGGCTCTCCGCTCCCGAAGAACCGCACGCCAAGACTGCAAAAGCCTCCTGAGAGGCGTAACGGCAGGTGGACGGCGGTGCCGTTGGCCGGTAGAGACAGGGTGTCGGGGGTGTTTTTTTCGGGGAACGGGGAGAGCGGAATCTTTTTCCCGAATGTCGGTCGGGATTTACGGAAACATGGAAAGGATAAACGGGACGGTTCTTTCGTCCCGCTGTTTTTTGGTATTTCTCGTCTCTGTGTGCGGGTAGGGGGGACGGGGGATATGCCTATGCCGGGAATGATAGAAGACAGGCGGCGTTCGTGGGAAGGTTTTCTTCTCCGGTGCGGTGGAGTGATTCGGCCCTGTCTGTCGGGATGTCGTTTTTAAGTCGGGAGCGATGGAATACAGGAGGGGCCGTAAGGAGGTTTTCGTGATGTATGGAGCGGTTCGGTGCGGGGACGGCTTTTCTTTATTCCGGGATGGAGGGGCACTGCGGCGGAAGACCGGGCCGTACGGAGGCTGCGCATGGCGGGTTTCCGTTCGGTCACTCCTCGACGGGCAGGTCGTCGGACTCTTCCAACATGGACTGGGGCAGGGATTTGGAAACTTTGATGTTCAGGGCGCTGAGCCGCTGGGCTCGGCTGACGAGGTTGCCGGTGCCGGTGCGGAGCTGTTTCATCGCCTTGTCGTAATTGCCCTGCATGGTGTCGATATTCTTGCCGATTGTTTCGAGCGTAGTGACGAATCCGACGAATTTGTCGTACATCATGGCCCCCTCGCGGGCGATGCGGTTGGCGTTGCGTCCGAGGTCGTCGCGTTTCCAGAGGTCGTCCACAATCTTGAGCATGCCGAAGAGGTTCGTGGGTGAACTGATGATGACCTTTTTGCGGTAGGCCTCGTCCCACAGGCCGTTGTCGTACTGTACGGCAGCCAGGAAGGCCGGTTCCGTCGGAATGAACATGATGACGAAATCGGGCGAACCGAGCACGCTCTCCTGGTAGCTTTTGCGGCCCAACTCGTTGACGTGGTTGCGGACGGAGCGCAGGTGTTCGGCCATGGTCCGGCGGCGCGACTCTTCCTCCTCGCATGCACAATAGTTCACGTAGGCCGTGAGCGATACCTTGGAGTCGATGACCACCCGTTTGCCGTCCGGCAGGTTCAGGATGACGTCCGGCCGGAGGTTGTTCCCTTCGGCGTCCTTCACGTTGGTCTGTGTCGTATAGTGGATGCCTTTCTGCAGATTGGAACTTTCGAGAATGGTGTCGAGTATCATTTCGCCCCAGTCGCCCTGTACCTTGCTGTTGCCCCGCAGGGCGGAGGTAAGGTTGTTGGTCTCCTCGGTGATGCGGCGGTTGAGCTCCATCAGACTGTTGAGTTCCGCCTTGAGGGCGCCGCGGTTCTCGTTCTCTTTGGAGTAGATTTCCTCCACCCGCTGCTTGAAGTCGGAGATGTTGTCCTTCAGCGGCTTCAGAATGATGTCGAGCGACTCTTTGTTGACATCCTTGAACTGGCGCGTCTTGCGTTCGAAGATGTCGTTGGCGGTCTTCTCGAACTGGAGCATCAGCATCTCGTTCTTCTCCTTCAGCTTCTCTCCCTCTTCGTCGAGCCGGGCCGTGAGCGCTTCGATGTCCTTGCGGGCTGCCACGAGGTCGAGCTCCCGTGCGCGCAGCTCGCCGGCCAGCTCCGTACTCCGTGCCGTTTCTGCAGCCGTGCGGGCCTCCTCCTCCCCGATGCGCAGGGACTGCGCGTGCAGCCGGCGGCGCTGGGACAGGCAGAGAACGGAGAGGATGCCGCATGCGGCGGCGAAAATGACAGCGGTGATTATCAGAAAGATTTGCATATCGTCTTATTTCGTCGGAGAGCTCTCCAAAGTTACCCGTTTTTTTCGGAAATTGCCTTACCTTTGTGCAAATGTTTTAAAACGCCATGGAACGCATTATCTCCCCTTCTATGCTTTCGGCCGACTTCGGCCACCTCGACCGCGACACGAGGATGATTGACGAAAGTGCCGCGCAGTGGATACACATCGACGTCATGGACGGCGTCTTCGTGCCCAACATATCGTTCGGCTTTCCGGTGATGAAACCCATCCGTCGGGCGAGCGCGAAGTTTCTCGATGTACATCTGATGATAGTGGAGCCGGAGAAGTACCTCAGGCGTTTTGCCGAGGCGGGAGCCGACCTCGTGACTTTCCATTACGAGGCGACGCAGGACCCGCTGGGCGCCATCCGGATGATTAAGGAGTGCGGCGTGAAGGCGGGAATTTCCGTCAAGCCGGCTACTCCGGTGGAGGTGCTCGGAGAGTTGCTGCCCGAGCTCGACCTCGTACTCATCATGAGCGTGGAACCCGGTTTCGGCGGCCAGAGTTTCATGGAGGGCAGTTGGGAAAAGGTGCGTCGGCTGCGCCGCATGATAGACGACCGCGGTCTGCCGGTGCTGATAGAGATAGACGGCGGCGTATCCGCGTCCAATGCAGGCGACCTCTTTGCAGCGGGTTGCGATGCGCTCGTGGCCGGAAGCGCGGTGTTCGGTGCCGCCGACCCGAAGGCGGAAATCGTGAAGATGCTGGAGGCACAGTCCTCCCGGTAACGGCAGCCGGTGCCGGGAGTTGCAGGATGTGCGGGAGAGAACCGTGGCGGATGCGGTATCCGAAGGGTGCGCCGTTGCGTTGTGCTTTCGGCCATGGGATGGCGCATACCGTTTTTGCCGCTGGAGAGGCGTGTTTGAAAAGGATTAGGTTGACAGATGATTTCAGTAGATAACCTGACCGTCAGTTTCGGCGGCTGGGATTTGTTTAAGGACATATCGTTGCTCGTGAATCCCAAAGACCGCATCGGTCTGGTGGGTAAGAACGGTGCGGGCAAGAGTACTCTGCTCAAGGTGATTGCCGGCGAGCAGCCCGCCACGAGCGGTACGGTGACCCGCAGCGGCGACGTGACGGTGGGGTACCTGCCGCAGCAGATGAAGGTGGCCGATACCACGAGTCTCGTGGAGGAGACGGCGGGAGCCTTTACCGAGGTCATCGCGTTGGAACGGGAGATAGCCGAACTCACCGATGAGATTGCCGTGCGCACCGATTATGAAAGTGCCGATTACGAGAAACTGCTCCACCGGCTGAACGATGCCACGGACCGTTACCATATTCTCGGCGGAGACAACCGCGAGGCGGAGATAGAGAAGACGCTGCTCGGACTGGGCTTCCGTCGCAGCGATTTCGATCGTCCCACGAGCGAGTTCAGCGGCGGGTGGCGCATGCGCATCGAGTTGGCCAAACTGTTGCTTCGCCGTCCTTCGGTCTTTCTGCTCGACGAGCCTACCAACCACCTCGACATCGAGAGTATCCAGTGGCTGGAGGGGTATCTGAAGGAGTACAACGGGGCCGTCGTACTCATTTCGCACGACCGGGCATTTCTCGACAACGTGACCAACCGTACGGTGGAAATCATGCTCGGCAAACTGTATGACTACAAAGTTCCGTACAGCAGGTATGTGGAGCTGCGGCGCGAACGGCGCCAGCAGCAGATGGCCGCCTACGAGAACCAGCAGCGCATGATAGAGAAGACGGAGGAGTTCATCGAAAAGTTCCGTTACAAACCCACCAAGAGCAATCAGGTGCAGTCGCGCATCAAGCAGCTGGAGAAGCTCGACCGTATCGAAGTGGACGAAGAGGACCTGAGCGCCCTGAGCATCAAGTTTCCTCCGGCGCCCCGTTCGGGACAAATCGTGGCCGAGGTCAAGGGGGCGGGCATGAGTTTCGGGGAGAAACATGTCTTCAGCGGTGCCGAATTCACCATCGAGAAGGGCGACCGCATTGCGCTCGTGGGGCGCAACGGCGAGGGCAAGACTACGTTCGCGCGGATGCTCGTCGGCGAGCTCCGGCCTACGGAGGGGAGTATCCGGGTCGGCGTGAATGTCAATACGGGTTACTACGCCCAGAACCAGGACGACCTGATGAACGGCGATTTCACCGTGTACGATACCCTCGACCGGGTGGCGGTGGGCGACATACGCACGCGGTTGAGGGATATTCTCGGCGCGTTCCTCTTCCGGGGCGAGGATATCGACAAGAAGGTGAAGGTGCTTTCGGGCGGCGAACGCAGCCGTCTGGCCATGGCCCGTATGATGCTCGAACCCCACAACCTGCTCGTGCTCGACGAGCCGACGAACCACATGGATATGCGTTCGAAGGATATTCTGAAAAATGCCCTGCTGAAATACGACGGGACGCTGGTGGTGGTATCACACGACCGCGAGTTCCTCGACGGACTGGTGGACAAGGTGTACGAGTTTCGCGACGGAGGGGTGAAGGAGTATCTGGGCGGTATCTGGTATTTTCTGGAGAAACGCCGGGTGGAGTCGATGCGCGAGATAGAGGCGCGGCAGCCTGCGGCATCGGCCCCGGCTGCGGCGAAGCCGGAGAAAAAGAAGGTGGATTACCAGCAGAAGAAGGAGCTCGAACGCACCATCCGCAAGACGCAGGGGGCCGTGGCCGCTGTGGAGCAGCGGATAACCGGTCTGGAGGCGGAAGTCGCCGAATGGGACAAACGGCTGGCAGACCCCGCCGCGCACGGGATAGACCTCTCCGACGGAAGTGTGTTCGGGGAGTACAACGCTCTGAAAGAGCGGCTGGCATACGAGGTGCATGAGTGGGAGAAGCTCGGATATGAGCTGGAATTGCTCGAAGACCGGTTGAAGGAGATGCTCTGAACGGGCATGCGGCCGTGGAAAGGCATGGGCAGTCCGCAAGAGAATGAGAAGGGTCGGCCGCAAACGGCGGTCGGGAATAGATAGGGAACGATATCCGGAGAACGGAGAAGAGGGTACGGTATGGAAAATATCATTTTCGGCATACGTCCGGTCGCAGAGGCGATACAGTCAGGCCGGCAGATAGAGCGGTTGTACATAAAAAAGGATGCCGGGGGACAGCTCATGACCGAGTTCAAGGACCTCTGTTGGCGGTACAGGGTGCGCTGGCAGGAGGTGCCGGTGGAGAAACTCAACCGGATGACGCGCGGCAACCACCAGGGGGTGGTGGCGCAGATAGCCGCCATCGGTTATGTAGCGTTGCAGGATATCCTCGACCGGGTGCCCGACGACGAAACGCCGCTGATTGTGGTGTTCGACGGCGTGACCGACGTACGTAACTTCGGCGCCATCGCCCGCAGTGCCGAGTGTGCCGGGGCCCACGGGCTTATCGTTCCCATGAAAAACGCCGCTCCGGTGAATGCCGAAGCGGTGAAGGCTTCGGCCGGGGCGCTGAACAGGATTCCCGTCCATCGGGCGGGCAGCATCCGCAATACGCTGAAATATCTCTCCGAAACGGGCATGCAGATAGTTGCCGCGACCGAGAAGTCGCGTACGCTGATTTACGATGCCGACCTCGGCAAGCCGACGGTCATCGTCATGGGAAGCGAGGACAAGGGGATTTCAAAGGAGGTTCTTAAACTGTGCGACGTGCAGTTGGCCGTACCCATCATCGGGTCCATCGAGTCGCTGAACGTTTCGGCTGCCGCGGCCGTGCTGCTGTTTGAAGCGGTGCGCCAGCGGATTCACTGACCTTGGCGGTGGAACCGTCCGGAACAGTGCCGCGTGCGGAGAGTCGCAGCAGCCCTGTCGGAGTGCGGGGGCGGTCAGCGGAGTTTGTGGTCGTGGGGAACCGCATGGGCAGGCGGACGGAACAAAAAAGACGGGGGCGGAACGAGGGGGCGGAGGTGCCTGCCGTTCCGCTTCCGAACGGATATAAAAGGTGTGAAGAAGAGGGTAGTGCATCCTGTTTTCGGGGAGGTGACGGTGTTCGGTACCCGTCGGGCACGGCGTATCTCGGTGTCGGTCCGACCGTCGGGCGAGGTGCGTCTGACCTTGCCGGCGGGATGTTCCGTGCGGGAGGGACTCGCTTTCCTCGCTGCAAAAGAGTCGTGGGTGGCCGCGGCGCTCGAAAGAATGGAACGAAGCCACCCTGTCCGCCTGCTGGAACCCCCTTATGCCACCCGTACCCACGTTCTGCGTTGGTATCCGGAGCCGGGCAGGGAACGGGTGGTGTGCCATGTCACGGCGGACGAAATAGCGGTTTCGTTTCCGGTTTCGATGCCGTCCTCCTCCCCGGAGGTGCAGGCGGCGGCGAGGGAGGGAGCCCTCCGTGCCCTGCGTGCCGAGGCGAAGGCGCTGCTGCCGGGCATGGTGGAGGAGCTCGCCGCCCGGTACGGTTTCCGGTACGGAAAGGTGACCGTCCGTGCCACGCGCAGCCGGTGGGGCAGCTGTTCCTCGCGCAACGATATTTCACTCAGCATCTTCCTCGTGCGTCTGCCGCTGCCGCTCATCGAATATGTGATTGTCCACGAACTTTGCCATACGTGCCATAAGGACCATTCGGCCCGTTTCCATGCGCTGGCCGATACGCTGCTCGGCGGTCGGGAGAAGGAACTTGCGCGGGAGATACGCCGCTATGTACCGGATGTGGTGTGAGCCTGCCGGCGGCAGCGGATTTGGATAAAAGAGGGGAATTGCTTAATTTTACACGTTTTTAACGCGGTACCGGCAACAGCCTCGTTTCGGTGCCGTATCCGGAAAGATTAAACCGAAGGGGCGGCCGCCGGGCCGGATTGTCTGCCGCCGCTCCGCCAAACGATATCGAACAGTTATGACTATTTTGATGCATGAACCCACCGAGGAGCTGTTTCTCGGTGTGATACATCCCGATGCGGCTCTGTTCGCGGATTATTTCAATGTGGACCAGGCCTCCAGGGAGCACAGGAATTACCGGAAGGCACTGACGGAGGCCGGTGCCCGTGTACTGACCGTTAGGGAGGTGCTTCTCGACGGTACGCTCGACGGGGAGGGTAATGCGGTGGAGGGGCCGGCGCTCGACGCCCTGCGTACCTTTGCCGGAGAGTTTCTCGTGTACAATACGGACGCTATCCCTGCCCAGCGCGATGCCCAGCGGGCATACAAGGAGGAGGTGCTCCGCAAGGCCAATCCCAAGGACCTGCTGCGCATCATCCTGCTTCAGCCGGAAGTGGTGCTGTCGCATACGGAGGGGAATACCGGTTTCGCGGCCACTTACAGGCAGCGGCCGATGATGAATCTCTTCTACATGCGCGACCAGATGATAGCGACTTTCAAAGGGTTGGTCATCGCCCGCATGCACTCGCCCCAGCGGGAAGTGGAGAGCCGCGTAGCCGAATTTTGCCTCAATAAGATAGGAATGCCGCCGATAGGCCGTATCAGCGGCGAGGGGGCTTATCTCGAGGGGGGAGACTTTCTGCCTTTCGGCAGCAGCGCCTTTATCGGATGCGGGCTGCGCACGACGCAGAAGGCCATCGACCAGCTCATGGAGAACGACTGGCTCGGTACGGACAGGCTCATGGTTGTTCGGGACAACTGGCTCGAACAGGAACAGATGCACCTCGATACCTATTTCAACTGCATCGACCGCGACCTGGTGACGCTGTCGGCAAACCGCTACAAGGCCGGGCCCGATTCGTCGCAGTACCTGACGGTAGATGTGTACGAGCGGAAGAATGGCCGGTACAGCAGGACGGTCGAAGGCGCATGTTTCGTAGATTTCCTCGAAAAGACGCTCGGCGTGAAAGTCATTCCCATATCGCGGCCGGACGAGCTGAATTACGCCAACAACTACCTGACCATCGGCCCGCGCCGCATCATGGCCGTCGCCGGACAGTCGCAGGAGCTGCAGCAGGCGTTGGCGGCGCACGGCGTCGATGTGACGTGGATACCGCTCCCCAACCTGACCAGAGGATACGGTGCGGCGCACTGCATGACGCAGATTCTCGGTACGGAAGAGGTTTTCTGAGGAAGGAAAGCGGATTTGGCCGGGAGAGTTCGGCAAGCCGGTGTCCGTAAGCGGACAGGGGCACGGTATCCTTTCCGGCAGCAAGGAAAAGGGATTGCAAGATGCAATCCCTTTTTTATTTGTGTGCAGCGTACCCGGTCGTACGGTGCGGTATGGCCGTCTCGACCGCATCACATTTGCGTGCCGGGCTTATACCCGCCGTCCGTTTTCGGTTTTTCACCGGATATATTCGTTATATTTGCGCGGAAAAATTAAGACTCTTCATGAATACGAAGCTGAAAGGTTATGTGCTGGGGGCCGTTGCGGCGGCATCGTACGGAATGAATCCGTTGTTCGCGCTTCCGCTCTACAAGGAGGGGATGGACCCCGATTCGGTGCTCTTCTTCAGGTATCTGCTCGCCATTCCTCTGCTGGGTATCATGATTAAGGCCCGGGGACGCGATTTCAGGCTCAAGCGGAAAGAGATAGTACCTCTGATAGTCATGGGCCTTCTCGTGGCCCTGTCGTCGCTCACGCTCTTCCTCAGTTACAACTATATGGATGCCGGAATAGCCTCCACGCTCCTGTTCGTCTATCCGGTGCTGGTGGCTTTGATTATGGCTCTCGTATTCAAGGAGAAACTGACGATGCAGACCGGATTGTGCATCGTCCTCGCGCTGGTCGGCATCGCGCTGCTCTACCGGAGCGGCGACGGAACCACCCTGAGCCTGACGGGAACCGTACTCGTGCTGGTTTCGGCATTGGCTTATGCCATCTATATCGTGGGTGTCAATCAGACGGCGCTGAAGAGTGTGGCGACACTCAAGGTCACCTTCTATGTGCTGCTGTTCGGCCTGTCGCTGTTCCTCGTCCGGCTGGATTTCGGCCGGGACGTGTGTCTCCCCGACCGGTGGTATTCGTGGGGCAATCTGCTTGCGCTGGCGGTCTTTCCCACGGCCATATCGTTTCTTTGTACGACCAGCGCCATACAGTACATAGGTTCCACGCCTACCGCGATACTCGGCGCACTGGAACCCGTGACCGCCGTTTTCTTCGGGGTGACGGTATTTGGAGAGGCGCTGACGCCGAGGATAGTGTGCGGGATAGTGATGATAATTCTGGCCGTGACCTTCATCGTAGCCGGAGGCAGCATCACCGCTTATCTGGTGCGTTTCCGCAAACTCTTCCCGAAGCTGTCCCGGCGGAGGCGTGCCGCCTGAGAACGGGGCCGCTGCCGTAGTAAGAGGCGGGCGACGGAGGAGGCTTTTTCGGAACGCCTCCCTTGTACGGGGCCGGTGCGGGAAACGGCCGCTTTCCGGGGGTAGGGGAGCGTTTCGTTCGTTTCCTACAGGCGGAACGAACGTCTGGTCTTCTTACCGTTTGTCTGCCGGCGTTTGCGGGTGTTCCTTCTCTTCCTTCGGTTTGCGGGTGTAGAGGTAGCGTTTGATTTTATGGGAAGGCGTCTTTTCGAAGTCGTGTTCCTGCTCCTCGATGGTGGCTATTTTGGAGGATTTGTTGACCTTCGAATTGACGTATTTTATCACGTCGGCCTTGATATCCTCCATGGTCGTGGCAAGGTCGTCCCGGAATTCGTGGTAGCGTTTCTCCAGTTCGGCCCGGTCGAAACGGACGAGTGCCACGAGTTTGCCCTGCTCCTGCGTCACGATGGAGTCGCTTATCAGAAAATGGCTGTTCAGAACGCTTTCGATATCCTCCGGGTAGATGTTCTCGCCGTTCGGCCCGACTATCATGCTGCCGAGCCTCCCCTTGATGTAGAGGAATCCGTCCGGGTCGAAGGCGCAGAGGTCGCGCGTGCGGAACCAACCGTCGGGTGTGAAAACCTCCGCGGTGAGTTCCGGATTCTTGTAGTATCCCAGCATTGTGCAGGGACTTTTGACCACGAGTTCCCCCTCGCCGAATTCGTTCGTATCTTCGAGCCGCGCCTCGATACCCGGCAGTACCGGTCCCGTAGAGCCGAGTCGCACGTTAGACGGTACCGCTCCGGCAATCAGCGGGGCCGTTTCGGTCAGGCCGTAGCCGATGGCGTAGGGGAACTTTCCTTCCGACAGGAACCGTTCCGCCTCCGTGTCGAGCTTCGCTCCGCCGATGCCGAAAAAGCGCAGCCGTCCTCCGAAGAGTTTGTAAAGCTGCCGCCCCGCTATGCGGTGTATCATCTTTCTGAAGAACGGTTTCCCGTAGAGTTTCCGCAGGAGGCCCGACGAATTGAACCGCCCGGCCACCTGGCTTTTGTATATCTTTTCTATGACCAGCGGGACGCTGAGCATCACCGTCGGGCGTACTTCCCTGAGCGCGGGCAGCAGGTTGGATGCCGTCGGCGGTCTGTCTACGTACACCACCGAAGCGCCGCACATGAACGGCAGCAGCATGCCGAGCGAACATTCGTAGGTGTGGGAGAGGGGGAGTATCGAAAGGAAGATGTCGTCCGGCTTCACGAAAAACAGGTCGCGGTCCATCTGTATTTGTGCCGCGAGATTGTAGTGCGTGAGCATGACGCCCTTGGGCGAAGAGGTCGTTCCCGATGTGTAGATTATCACCGCCAGGTCTTCCGGTTTCGGTTCGGTCATGGCCCCGAGTTCGAACGAAGTGCGGGCGATGATACCGAGGTTCTTGGTGCGTACCACGATGTTCATCCGTTCCACCACCTCCTTGGAGATGCGCGTGTAGAGCTTGTCGGATACGAAAAGCGCTTTGGCTTCGGAATGGGTGATTATCATGTCCAGCTCGCTGCCGGAGAAATCGGGCAATATCGGAACGGCGACCATGCCGGAGGTGACGATGGCGAAATAACAGACGCTCCAGTTGGGCATGTTGCTGCTCAGCAGCGCCACTTTGTCACCGCTGCCGATGCCGGCTCCGAGCAGGATACCGCGCACGTACTCCACCCGGTCGTCGAAATCGTTGTACGTCATGGATTCGCGTTCGAGCATCGAGAACGAAGGCCGGTTGCCGTAGGCCTTGATGCTGTGGGCATATAGTTCTTTGAGAGTCTGGAATTCCATTGGGAAATGATATATTGTGAACCCTTGCCGCGGGCTCTTGCGTTCCGTAGGAGGCGCGGCCGCCTGCCTGTGTCCGGACGAGTCCGCTGCACTTCCGGCCGCCTCGTCGCACCGTTCGGCCGCACGCTGCGTAACGCGCTGACCGGCCCGCCGTTCCTTTTCCTACACAACGCAAAGTTAATTATATTTATTTCCTACTCCTTTTATTAATCGTTATTTTTGCCGCAAATGGTCAATATGTTGCAAGCCCGTGAAATAAAGCAGGCCGCCGCTGCCGCCGGTTTCGACCTGTGCGGTATCTGTCGTGTGCGCAATTTCAGTGCCGAACAGACTTTTTTCGAGGGGTGGCTGGAGCGGGGGTTCGACGGAGGACTGGGGTATCTGCGCAGGAATGTGGAGAAGCGTTTCTCTCCGGCGGAACTGATGCCCGGAGCACGCTCGGTGGTGGTCTGCGGTGTCTCCTACAAGAATGATACGAGCCTCGGTTACGGCGATACGGCGGTACCCAAGGTGGCGTCGTATGCCCGTTCGGGGGATTATCATGTCGCGGTGAAGGAGATGCTGTACGAGACCGCTGCGCGGTTGGGACTGAAGGAGGACGGAACGGGTTTCAGAGCCTTTACGGATACGGCTCCGCTGCTGGAGAAACGGCTCGCCTGCGAAGCGGGTCTCGGTTTCATAGGACGCAATACGCTGCTCGTCTCGCCCCGTTACGGCTCTTTCCTGCTGCTCGGCGAACTGGTGGTGGATGTGCCGGTCGATATTTATGACCGGCCCTATGAGGGTATCGGCTGCGGTGCGTGCCGGAGGTGCGTGGAACATTGTCCGGCAGGCGCTTTGACAGGCGAGGGGCTGGATGCCCGCCGGTGTATCTCCCGGCTGACCGTCGAACCGCATCCGGAACGGGTCCCGGCGCTTGCGCAACGCATCGGAGCTTCTACGGCGGGATGGATATTCGGGTGTGACGACTGTCAGAACGTGTGTCCCTATAACCTCCGGGCCCCTTTCTTTGCGAATCCTCGCTTCCGGCCGCTTTTCAGTCCGGCTGATATGCCCGCCTGCCGGTGGCTGGAGATGACACAGGCAGAGTTCGACGCGCGGTTCGGGGCGACACCGATGGCACGTTCGGGACTGGCACGTATCAAAGAGCTTCTGAGGCGCTGAGACTTCCGGGAACTTCCGGGGCTTCTTCCGGTACGGCGGACTGCGGCGCCGGTTTCTGGGGTGCCTTCGCCGCGTCGAGGAAGATGTCTTCGAGGCTGTCGGTATTCACCATCTCCACCGAACATTCGCCGATGGCACGCGGAAAGACGAGGTAGATGCCGTTGCCTTCCCGTTTCTTGTCGGCACGGATGGCAATAAGCAGCTGTTTCATCTCTACCGGGTACTCCGTGGGCAGGCCCATGCTGCTGATGACGTTTCGGATACGGTCCGCCGTGGCTTCGTCGAGCTTGCCTGCGCGTACCGCCGCGTCGCAGACGATGGCCATGCCGGCCGCTACGGCTTCGCCGTGGGAGAGGTTGGTGAAACTTTTCTCTATCGCATGGGCGAATGTGTGGCCGAGGTTGAGTTTGCGCCGTTCGCCCCGTTCGCGCTGGTCGTGCTCCACTATCGCCGTCTTCACCCGGATGGAGCGGATGATGAGTTCGCGCAGCAGGGGAGCGTCGGAACGTATCTCCTCGAAGGAGTGCCTCTCCACCATGGAGAAGAGCTCCGCGTCGCCGATGATGCCCGCCTTTATTACCTCGGCCAGACCCGCCCGGAACTCCCGGTCGGGGAGGCTGGAGAGCAGCTCGGGGTCGCAGAGGACGAATTCCGGCTGGTTGAAGACTCCGATGATGTTCTTGTATCCGTCGAGGTTCACGCCGTTTTTGCCGCCGATGCTCGCATCGACCTGTGCGAGGAGGGTAGTGGGCAGGAATCCGAAACGGACGCCCCGCATGTAGGTGGAGGCGACAAAACCGGTGACGTCGGTCACGATGCCGCCGCCCATACCGACGATGAAGGTGCTCCGGTCGGCCCCCATGTGGAGGAGCTGGCGGTAGACCTCTTCGAGCTTGACGAAAGTCTTGCTGCTTTCGCCCTGACCGATGACGATATGTTCGTGCGCATTGACGAAAGCCAGGTTGTTGGCATGTACCTTGGCGTCGGTCACGATGATGATGCGGGGCGTTCCCCCGGGCAGCAGGCTCTCGAAGTTCTCCTCTACGGAACCTATCACGACCCGGGACGTGGCCCCTTCGTCGCATACGATATTGATGATATCCTTCATATGTGATTCCTCGCTGAAGTTGCAAAGATAATCCCGATTGGATTAGAATCGGCATAAATGGGGACGATAATTTTCAGTGCGGAGTGCCGTCCCGTCGTGGCGGCGTTGCCCGTCCGTCGGAGAGACGGAAATTTTTGTATGAAATCGGCGATTTATTCGTACCTTTGCGCCCTAATCGGAAGACGTGTAGGTACGCTTCCGGCCAATGTGTTGATAACTGCCTGCCGGCGTTGTTCCTGCGCTTCTGCGGCGGGCTGTATAACGGAAAGGATATCAGATGCGGAAACTTCGCAACATCGCCATCATCGCCCATGTAGACCACGGCAAAACCACGCTGGTGGATAAGATGATACTCCAGGGACATCTGTTCCGGAACGCCGCTTCGGCGGGCGAACTCATACTCGACAACAACGATATCGAACGGGAGCGGGGAATCACGATTCTCTCCAAGAATGTTTCGGTCATCTATAAGGACTACAAGATAAACATCATCGACACGCCCGGTCACTCCGATTTCGGGGGCGAGGTGGAGCGCGTGCTGAACATGGCCGACGGAGTGCTGTTGCTTGTGGACGCTTTCGAGGGGACCATGCCCCAGACGCGGTTCGTACTTCAAAAGGCGCTGGCGCTGGGCAAGAAACCCATTGTGGTGATAAACAAGGTGGACAAGCCCAACTGCCGTCCGGAGTTTGTGAACGAGCAGGTGTTCGACCTGATGTTCACCCTCAATGCCAACGAAGAGCAGCTCGACTACCGTACCGTGTACGGCAGCGCCAAGCAGGGGTGGATGTCCAACAAACTGGGCGAACGTACCGACAACATCACACCGCTGCTCGACGCGATAATCGACGATATTCCCGAACCGGCCCGTGTGGAGGGGACTCCGCAGATGCTCATCACCTCGCTCGAATACTCTCCTTACGTGGGGCGTATCGCCGTGGGCAAGGTGACGCGCGGCACACTTCGGCCGGGCATGAACGTGACGCTCGCCAAACGCGACGGCGTGACGATGGTGAAGACCAGAATCAAGGACCTGATGACCTTCGAGGGGCTCGGAAAGAGCAAGGCCGAAGAGGTGCCGTGCGGCGAGATATGCGCCATTGTGGGTATTGAGGGTTTCGAGATAGGTGACACGATATGCGATTACGACAACCCCGAACCGCTCGAACCGATAGCCATCGACGAGCCCACGATGAGCATGCTCTTTACCATCAACGATTCCCCCTTCTTCGGCCGTGACGGCAAGTACGTGACTTCCCGCCATATCAAGGAGCGGCTCGACCGGGAACTGGAGAAGAATCTCGCCCTGCGCGTGGAGCCCGGTGCGACGGCGGACAGCTTCGTGGTGTACGGGCGCGGCGTGCTGCACCTTTCCGTGCTCATCGAAACGATGCGCAGGGAGGGGTACGAGCTGCAGGTGGGACAACCCAAGGTCATTATCAAGGAAATCGACGGCCGAAAGTGCGAACCGGTGGAGGAGCTGACCATCGACCTGCCCGACGAATACTCCGGCAAGGCCATCGAGATGACCACCAAACGCAAGGGGACGCTCGTGAACATGGTGTCGGAGAACGGCCGCACGAGGCTGGAGTTCGACATCCCTTCGCGGGGCATCATCGGGCTGAGGAGCAACCTGCTGACCGCTACGGCCGGCGAGGCGGTGATGGCGCACCGGTTCAAGGATTTCGAGCCCTACAAGGGAGAAATAGAGATGCGCAGCAACGGTTCGCTGATAGCCATGGAGACGGGGCAGGCGTATGCCTATGCCATCAACAAGCTCCAGGACCGGGGCCGTTTCTTCGTATCGCCCGGCGATGAGATATATTGCGGCCAGGTGGTGGGCGAGAGCACCCGCGAGGGGGACATCACCATCAACCTGACCAAGTCGAAGAAGCTGACCAACATGCGGGCGAGCGGTTCCGACGAGAAGATGAACATCGCTCCGGCGGTCATCTTTTCGCTCGAAGAGGCGCTGGAGTATATCAAGGAGGATGAGTATGTGGAGGTGACGCCCAAGGCGATGCGGCTGCGGAAAATCCTGCTTGACGAGACGGAGCGCAAGCGCGCCGCGAAATAGTCCGCCGGGGGGCGGATGCAACGGAGGGGCATTCCCAGTCAAAGTTAAATTTCAATTGTACCGTATCGTCCGGCAAATCATTTT
>OGXJ01000942.1_pt1 | contig 22578 bp, 16 predicted proteins | sample 1576231 | NCBI WGS metagenome assembly OGXJ01 (sample SAMEA3541539, study PRJEB24748) | human gut metagenome | biome: human gut; feature: human-associated habitat; material: faeces | place: China | collected 2012
ACTATAGATGCAATTTCTAATCCAGATTTATTAGATTTCAGGTTAATATCTAAAATTAATACGTCAGTTTTGTTTTCATCAATATATTCTAAAAGTTCATCAACATTATCAGTTTTTAAACCAATTTTTGCATCATAACCGTATTTAATAAAAATATTTCGTGAGTCTCTGTGCGCTAATTCTCCATCTGGCGTAGGGAAAATCACACCTGAATCAGGAATTAACAATGAAACCTGTAAAACCACCTCGTATTAATGGACGAGTGCCGGTCCTGTCGGCACAGGAAGCGGTGAATTATATTCCCGACGAAGCAACACTTTGTGTGTTAGGCGCTGGCGGCGGGATTCTGGAAGCCACCACGTTAATTACTGCTCTTGCTGATAAATATAAACAGACTCAAACGCCACGTAATTTATCGATTATTAGTCCAACAGGGCTTGGCGATCGCGCCGATCGCGGTATTAGTCCGCTGGCGCAAGAAGGTCTGGTGAAATGGGCATTATGCGGTCACTGGGGACAATCGCCGCGTATTTCTGATCTCGCAGAACAAAATAAAATTATTGCTTATAACTATCCACAAGGTGTACTTACACAAACCTTACGCGCCGCCGCAGCCCACCAGCCTGGTATTATTAGTGATATTGGCATCGGGACATTTGTCGATCCACGCCAGCAAGGCGGCAAACTGAATGAAGTCACTAAAGAAGACCTGATTAAACTGGTCGAGTTTGATAACAAAGAATATCTCTATTACAAAGCGATTGCGCCAGATATCGCCTTCATTCGCGCTACCACCTGCGACAGCGAAGGCTACGCCACTTTTGAAGATGAGGTGATGTATCTCGACGCATTGGTTATTGCCCAAGCGGTGCACAATAACGGCGGTATTGTGATGATGCAGGTGCAGAAAATGGTTAAGAAAGCCACGCTGCATCCTAAATCTGTCCGTATTCCGGGTTATCTGGTGGATATTGTGGTGGTCGATCCGGATCAAACCCAACTGTATGGCGGTGCACCGGTTAACCGCTTTATTTCTGGTGACTTCACCCTTGATGACAGTACCAAACTTAGCCTGCCCCTAAACCAACGTAAATTAGTTGCGCGGCGCGCATTATTCGAAATGCGTAAAGGCGCGGTGGGGAATGTCGGCGTCGGTATTGCTGACGGCATTGGCCTGGTCGCCCGAGAAGAAGGTTGTGCTGATGACTTTATTCTGACGGTAGAAACAGGTCCGATTGGCGGAATTACTTCACAGGGGATCGCCTTTGGCGCGAACGTGAATACCCGCGCCATTCTGGATATGACGTCCCAGTTTGATTTTTATCACGGTGGCGGTCTGGATGTTTGTTATTTGAGTTTTGCTGAAGTCGACCAGCACGGTAACGTCGGCGTGCATAAATTCAATGGTAAAATCATGGGCACCGGTGGATTTATTGATATCAGTGCCACTTCGAAGAAAATCGTTTTCTGCGGCACATTAACTGCGGGCAGTTTAAAAACAGAAATTACCGACGGCAAATTGAATATCGTCCAGGAAGGACGGGTAAATAAATTTATTCGGGAACTACCGGAAATTACTTTTAGCGGAAAAATCGCTCTCGAGCGAGGGCTGGATGTTCGTTATATCACTGAGCGCGCAGTATTCACGCTGAAAGAAGACGGACTGCATTTAATCGAAATCGCCCCTGGCGTCGATTTACAAAAAGATATTCTCGACAAAATGGATTTCACCCCAGTGATTTCGCCAGAACTCAAACTGATGGACGAAAGATTATTTATCGATGCGGCGATGGGTTTTGTCCTGCCTGAAGCGGCTCATTAACAGGAGTATCACGATGGATTTTTCTTTAACTGAAGAACAAGAACTGCTGCTGGCCAGTATTCGCGAACTGATTACGACTAACTTTCCGGAAGAGTATTTCCGCACCTGCGATCAAAACGGGACATACCCGCGTGAATTTATGCGGGCACTGGCGGATAACGGTATTTCCATGCTTGGCGTGCCGGAAGAATTTGGTGGTATCCCTGCGGATTACGTCACCCAGATGCTGGCGCTGATGGAAGTGTCAAAATGCGGTGCTCCGGCATTTTTGATCACCAACGGTCAATGTATTCACAGTATGCGCCGTTTCGGTTCTGCAGAGCAGCTACGTAAAACGGCAGAAAGCACCCTGGAAACGGGTGATCCCGCCTATGCCCTGGCGTTGACGGAGCCAGGCGCAGGCTCAGACAACAACAGTGCCACCACCACTTACACGCGTAAAAACGGCAAGGTTTACATCAACGGACAGAAAACCTTTATTACCGGTGCGAAAGAGTACCCATATATGCTGGTGCTGGCGCGCGATCCTGAACCGAATGATCCGAAAAAGGCCTTCACCCTGTGGTGGGTCGACTCCAGTAAGCCCGGCATTAAGATTAACCCGCTGCATAAAATCGGCTGGCATATGCTCAGCACCTGCGAAGTCTATCTCGACAACGTGGAAGTTGAAGAGAGCGACATGGTGGGCGAAGAAGGAATGGGTTTCCTCAATGTGATGTACAACTTTGAGATGGAGCGCCTGATCAACGCCGCGCGCAGCACCGGCTTTGCCGAGTGCGCCCATATTTTTTACCATATGCAACAGAGAATCATTAATACATACCGTTGCTCCAAAGGAAAAACCTTTGAGCCAATCCATAACAAGGCAAAATGCATGATGAATCGGTAAAACACTTAATACTATGGTTCCGGGCTCTGCAGTATAATTAACAAATTTTACATTTTCTGCCAGATTTCTCTGTGTCAGCATAACACCTTTACTCTTTCCTGTAGTTCCGGAGGTGAAAATAATCGTAGCAATATCTTCCGGATCCGGTGCTGCAAAATCATCTGTACCGTTTATACCTGACGTCATTAATTCTGCTACAGATGCAACCTTTTTCTGATTTGTTTCGATTTTTTCTTCCTGTAATATCCAGATTTTTTTCAGTTTTGGACATTTCTCCAGTATCCGTTCCGACAAGGTCTGAATTTTAGGACTTAAAAAGAGTGCTTCCGCATCTGAACGATTCAGAAGATCTATCAAATCCTCTACCGGAAGTCCTGCATCAAGAGGAACGGCTACTGCCTGACCTGTTATAATTCCCAGATAAGCTTCTATCCATTCCACAGAACTACTACCGATCAATGCTATATGCTTTCCCTGAAAGCTTTCCTCACACAATCCTTTTCTGACAGACTTGGCATTCTCCATCAGCTCCCGGTAGCTTCTATCACAGATTTCCTTTTTCTTCAACCATTGCACTGCCTTTATTTCTGAAAACTTTTTTTCGCTTTCTTCCAAAATATCACGAATCAACATATCTTATTATACCTCCGCACATACTTACTGCGATCATATACTTATATTCTCTGATTATACAGTTTCCTGCTGTAATCGCTCTAACAGATCAAGTGCTTCTACAATTGTGAATACATGCAGTGCATCGTCTTCCTCCAGTTCAATGTCAAATGTGTCTTCGATTTCTCCCAAGAAAGACATAAAATCAAGCGAACTAAAGCCCAGATCTTCTCTGAACTTCATATCGTTTGTCATCTCCTCCGGCTTAACATCACAATACTGTGCTATGATTTTCTTAAATTGCATTTCCTGTGTCATAATAATTTCTCCTTTATATGTTTTATTTTATACCTGTTCCATGATTTCTCCGATACTCATATCAGGTTCCGCGATTCCTTTAAACAATATCCGCATCATATAGTAATATAACAATTCCATATCATGTTCTGCCAAATGTGCGGTCTGGTAATGATATGAAAAATTCATACCTCCATTATCTGTATGAGATACTGTCAGATACATTTTCTTTGTAGCTGCACCATTTGCAAACCATTTTGCATGCTGTGGAATTTGTACCAGATGAGGATTATCCAATTTTACCGGCATCGGCTGATAAGTAAGGTAACAGCTTTCATAGGCTGTATTCTTCGGTGTATGATATCGTTTCTGCATCTCCTCTCTGATCAACGCCGGATCATAGTTACTGTGCATATAGATCCGATTCTGCATATTCTGGATCTCATATGCTGCCGACAGGAAATCAGTATCTGCCGAAATCACAGTTCTACATGGAAACATAATAGTCCGACTACCACCGGAGGTCCATTCATCATGAGTAGACCGTCTTGAAATGAAGTTTTCTATCGTAATATCTTCCTGTCCATGATTCATCTTTGACAGATATGTACGAATACCAAGCAACAACAGATTTGTCATTGAAAGCTGATGGTTCATACAAAAATCTATCAGATTTTTCGTTGGCTCCGGCTCCAGTTGATAATCCTTTACTGCCACAAACAACTGATCTAATTCTATATCGGCAGCCCTGAGTGTTTTATTCCTATGTAACTTTCTTGATGCTTCCAGTACATCTAAACCCTGGATATCAGAATAAAGGGGTTCCCCCCATGCATCCAGCTGATCATCCCAGAACTTTTTATCTTTGGCAAAACGTTTTTCATTATTTGCACGATTCAGATCTTTAACCAGCACTTCCTCAAAATCAGCTAACTTCTGCGGATATGGTGTATTGAATTTATAATGCGTATATAGCTGCATCAGATCATTGATCATCACAACCAGTCCACAGGAATCAATCAATCTATGATCCATATGGATGAAGAAACCATTATATCCATCCGGCAGTTTTACCATCACTATATCGCAAAGCGGAATATCATCTCCGTCAAATGTCTCATATGCCCACTGCTGCATTAGATTGTCTGCTTCTTCCATATGCATTCCTGATAAGTCTTTTAAAGGAATGTCACGGGTTTCTTTTTCAGTAAGATATTGCTTCACATCACCATTTTTATCACGTTTCGTAAAACGAATACGCATACATCCATATCTCTCATATTCCAACTGAATACATTTTTTTAAAAGTCCGAAATCTAGTTCTGCTTTTAAAGATGCCACAACACTGACACCGGACACCTGCTGTGTTTTATATTTTTTTATCCAGTCATCATGCATTTTTTGTGCTGCTGTTAAGGGATATTGTTTCATCATCATGGATAACCTCCTGTATTCTTTATTCCTTTGTGAACTTATCACATTTCATTTTTGAATTCCACCCCTTGTACAACTTAACAAACACTTTACATGAAATTGACCGAAACTTTAAAAGTAATCTATGGATCAGAATTATCCCAATATAAAAATCCCCCTTAAACAGATTCGGCATTTACCTTATCTGCTTAAGAGGGATCCTGTTACTTCCGGTGATTCTATTTTAATTATCATATTTTTCAAAAAAATCAAGCATCTTTTGTCGGTAAAGCCCCGGAGCTGCATATGGCGCACATAGATGCCGTGCTTCCGGTATAATGACCAGTTCTTTGGGAGCACTGCATAATGCATAATTATATACAGAATTCTCTGGAACTACATAGGTATCTGCTTCCCCATGAAAAAACAAAACCGGACGTTTATTTTTCTTCATTGCTTCTATCGTGTCAGCATCACTCATACGAAATCTTCCAAACATCCTGCAAAACAGATCTACACGGAACAAAAGCAGCTCTACCCAGCCCAAATGGAACCAGTTAGCTGCGATATCCTGAAGCTGACGCTTCATCGAACAAAATCCACAATCTGCAATCAAGCCTTTCACTTCTTCCGGCAGCTTATGTCCTGAAGCCATAAGCACCGCCGCAGCCCCCATGGATTCTCCATAAAGATAGATTGGGAGCTTCTCTTTGTTTCTTGCAGCAATATAATAACTCCATTGCTGTACATCCCATTGCTCTTTTGCACCAAATGTAATATATTCACCCTCGCTCAAACCGCAGCATCTCTGATCAATAAACAATAAATTACACGCATTCTCATGAAGGAAACGTGCTGTATATGCAAAATCGCCAAAGCCACTACCTTTATATCCATGACTTAACAAAACAAAACGTTTCGCTTCTTTTGTCGGAAGATAATAAGCATGCAGATACAGTCCATCTCTGCTTCTGATAAAGCAATCCTTCATCTGCTGCTCAGCACACCACAGTTTTCCTTCTTCATATTCCTTTTCGTATTTGTCTCTTGGATGATTTTTCTTTATATGAGACAGTTGAAACCATTTCTTTTTCTTCTGTCGTTTTTTTCCTTTGCAACGAACAAGCATATCAAAGAAAGACCAACCAAATGCAACAAACAGACCAAATGCACCGGCTGTTATTTCCAGTAATCTTAATATTTTCTGCTTATTCCCTGTATCATTCATAATCGTTATCTTCTCCGCTTCTTTTTCGCGTATTTGTAAAACAGCCCTTGAAAACATAATGTTTTCAAGGGCTTGAAATACTTTATTATCATTCAACAAATAAAATTATACATTCATCTGCTTAGCAACTTCTGCTGCGAAGTCTTCGTTCTTCTTCTCCATACCTTCACCAACTTCGAAGCGAACGAACTTAGCGATCTTAAGAGCAGGATTTACAGACTTCAGGTATGCTGCAACTGTCTGCTTGCCATCTTCAGCCTTAACATATACCTGATCAAGAAGACAGATTTCCTTCATCTGCTTAGAGATACGTCCTTCAACAAGTCCTGAGAAGATCTTGTTGCCTGAGATCTCTTCCTTATCAGCACAAGCGATCTCTGCTAACTGAGCCTTAGCTTCCTTTGAAAGGAAGTTCGGTAAGAAATTCATGTTTGACTTCTTCTCTTCGTAGATAGCTACATCTTCTGCGCTCCATACACCGGCTACAGCCTTCTCGATCAACTTGGAAAGAACCGGCTTTGGAAGTGAGAACGGATCATTTAATGCACTGTCAATTGTGATCTCTTTCATCTTAGCAAGCTCATCTGCTGAGATCTCGTCTCTTGAGATGTACTGTGGGTTCATAGCAGCGATCTGCATTGCAATGTTTGTAAGTGCTTCCTTAGCTGCATCATCTGAAGCACCGTTACCGGCTACAAGAACACCGATTCTTCCGCCACCATGGATATAAGAAGCAACAACATCTGCTGTAACCTTCTCAAATCTTCTGATGGAGATCTTCTCACCAATCTTGAGAATCTTATCATCAAGATCAGCCTTCATATCAAGGATTGAAACAACGTCTTCGCCATCTCCAGCCTTTTCTGTATCTACTGTAAGTGCCTTATCTGCAACTGCCTGTACAAACTCCTGGAAAATTGCATTCTTTGCAACGAAGTCTGTCTCTGAGTTAACTTCAACAACTACTGCTGTATTACCATCAATTGCAACCTTAGCGATACCTTCTGCTGCAATTCTTGCTGCTTTCTTCTCAGCCTTAGCTGCACCACTCTTTTTGAGTACTTCCACAGCGGCATCCATATCACCGTTTGTCTCTGTAAGTGCTTTCTTACAATCCATCATACCAGCACCTGTGAGTTCTCTTAACTCTTTTACCATGCTTGCTGTAATAGCCATCGTAATAACCTCCAAAATTCTAGTATTTATATTCTAAAATATTACTCTTCTACTGCTGCATCCTCATCTGCAACTTCTTCAGCATCTGTTGCATCAGCACCCTGCTGAGCTTCGATAACTGCATCTGCCATCTTTGAAACAATAAGCTTTACAGCTCTGATAGCATCATCGTTACCAGGAATAACATAATCTAATTCTTCCGGATCACAGTTCGTATCAGCAATACCTACAAGCTTGATTCCAAGTGAATGAGCTTCCTGGATACAGATTCTTTCCTTCTTAGGATCTACAACGAAGATCATGTCAGGAATTTCCTTCATTTCCTTGATACCGCCAAGGTTCTTCTGAAGCTTCTCCATCTCCTTCTTGATCTGGATAACTTCCTTCTTAGGAAGAACATCAAATGTTCCGTCAGCTTCCATAGCTTCGTACTTCTTAAGAGTAGCGATTCTTGTCTGGATTGTGCTGAAGTTTGTAAGCATACCGCCTAACCATCTCTCGTTTACATAGTACATACCGCAACGCTCTGCTTCACTCTTGATTGAGTCCTGAGCCTGCTTCTTTGTACCAACGAAAAGAATCTTTCCACCATTTGCTACGCAGTCACCGATTGCATTGTAAGCATCGTCAACCATTCCTACTGACTTCTGAAGGTCGATGATGTAGATACCATTACGCTCTGTGTAGATGTATGGCTTCATCTTAGGGTTCCATCTTCTTGTCTGGTGTCCGAAATGTACACCTGCTTCTAATAACTGTTTCATTGAAATAACGCTCATTTTTTCTACCTCCATGGTTATATTCTTCTGCTGATCTCTCTTTCACCGAGTCACCCGAGCTATAGGCACCACTTCAGGAATCAACCAGCATGTATATTATTTTTACGAGCCTGCTATATTCAAGCCCACACACAAAATCGATAATAACACAAAAAGAAAGTGCATGCAAGCACTTTCTTTTTATAATCTCATGTCACTTAACAGTTCCATGTCTTTTTCGCATTATGCTGGTATGTGCGAGCACATTCCAGCGCAATGCTCATTATCTCATATTTTGTTTTAATTCATGCTATAACTATCGTCCATCTCTCATAATGGTAATCATCTCATCGTAGGTTTCATCACCCTTGAATGTGAAAGTTCCACACATCAGTTTCATGGAATTACCGGAGCTTACAAGGTAATCATAAAAATCCTGTACACTGTCTACCATTCCGATATCATATAATGCCTGAGAGATTGCCTCTGCATACATACCCGGCTTGATCGTAATCGAACCACCCTTTTTCTTTTCTTCTGTAGTTGTCTCTGTCGTAGCTTCCGTAGTTGTTTCTGTCGTCGTCTCTGTCGTAGCTTCCGTAGTTGCTTCTGTTGTAGCTTCCGTGGTTGCCTTGGTTGTACTTTCGGTTGTGGCTTCCGTGGTTGCCTTGGTTGTATTTTCCGTTGTGGTTTCCTTTGTCGCCTCTGTTGTAGCTTCTGTCGTCACTTCCGTCGTTGCCTTAGCTGCATCCTCTTTTGTCGTTTCCGTTGCAGTCTCTGTCGTTTTCGCTGATTCAGTAGTTTCTTCTGATGCAACAACTTCTACCGCATCTCCTTTTGACGGATCATTCTTCTTTGTATCTGCAAAGCTTCCGGACTTAATTCCAACCATCATAACGAGCGCACCAATGATAAGTCCAAAGCCTAATCCTCTGAAAAAATATTTTTTCTTCATACTGCCGTTTCTCCTATCGTATAAAACAATTTCAATTTACTGCTTCTGATTCTCAATATTTTTAATGATCACCTTGGTTTCACCAACACCGATTCCAAGCTGGTTCGCGATCTCCATAATTCCAAATCCCTGCTTGTAAAGCTCTGCCACTTCTTCATCGATATTTTTCTCATCATCCCAGATTTCTTCCGGTGCAGGAGCTTCTTTCTTTGCCTCCTGTGCACGATTCTGATTTCTGTTTGTTCTGTTCTTCTTGCGGTTCTTCTTTCTGGAACGGTTGCCTCCCGCCGGCTGTTCTGTCTTCTGTACAGGCTCAGTACCGGTTGCTTCTACGACTGTTGTTTCTTCTGTAATTTCGGTTGCTTCTGACTCAACAGCAGGCTCTTCTGCTTTCTTAAAGGCAACAACATTGGATTTTTCTTCTGCCGCTTCTTTCTCGGCTTCCTCAGCAACAACTTCTTCTGCAACAGCTTCCTCTACTTCTTCCTTTGGTTCCTCCGCATCATCTTCTGCTGTGTTCTCTTCAACATCCTGTTCCGGTACAGTTTCGGTTATATCACCATTTGCAACTGCATCACCGGAAATAACTGTCTCCGTCTCACTTGCCTCTAATGCTCCGAGAGAATTCTCATCCGGCTCTTCTTCGATTTCTTCTGTCTGCTCATTTTCTTTGGGAGCTTCTTCTGTCTGCTTCTCTTCCGAAACAGCTTTTTCAGCCTGTTGTTCTTTTTCTTTTGCGATCTCTTCTTCGGTTTCCTTTACTTCCATTTCAAGAAGTTCTTCATAAGTAACCGCTTCCGGTTTTTTCTCTGCATCCGGATTATATTCTTCATAGGCTTCTGCAAGGCTCTGATTGATATAATCGATCATCTCCTTCTTTGCCTTTTCAGACAACTTGGATGCCCATTTTTCAATCTGTTCCTTCAGTTCCTTTTCTGTCTTCTTGCGAACATCTTCGCTGTATTCGTCTAATGATGTCTTGCTCTGCTCAAGAAGAGAATCACATAATTCCGTGATCTTTCGTTTTAATTCTTCTGAGCTTTCATTATATATCTCATCTTCCTCTTTAAAATCATGACTATCCAGAATAAAAAAGCTTACACCTACAACTGCTACGCCAACTAATAATGTTATGATTGGTAATATCATTTCTTTACTCTCCTTTGCAAAATTTTATACGGCCTTTAATTCGTCAAATACAACATCATTCAGAACCTTAATGTAAGTTCCCTTCATGCCTGAGGATCTTGCTTCTATAACACCAGCACTCTCAAACTTTCGAAGTGCATTCACGATTACGGAACGGGTAATTCCGACCCGGTCTGCAACCTTACTTGCAACAAGAATTCCCTCATTTCCATCCAGTTCTGAGAAAATATGCTTGATCGCCTGTAATTCTGAGAATGATAAAGTACTGATCGCCGAACGCACAATTGCAATCTTACGATCTTCTTCTGCATTTTCTTCATTTAAAGCCCGCATCATCTCAAGTCCTACAACCGTCGTTCCGTATTCCCCGAGAATAATATCATCAATATCATACTGTGCATCCAGCTTATACAGAAATAACGTTCCAAGCCGTTCTCCTGCTATATCGATTGGAAGCAGAAGTCCCTGATATTTCTCTATGTTATCACTGTCAAATCCGAGCGTAGTCAAATTTACATTTTCTTTTGTTGACAATACAAGGAGAAGTCTCTCATTCAGCATACTGTCGATCAGAAGACCGACCTTATCCTCGATCAGTTCATGGATCTCAGGTATATCTTCACGGTTCTTAATTCCCAGAACCTTTCCTTTTTTACTGATAACCAGTACATTTGATTTTAAAATATCACTCAAAACATCACAAATATCATTAAAAACAACCTTATGCGAATTGTTATTGTGCAATAATTTGTTGATTTTTCGTGTTTTATCTAATAATTGAACACTCATTTCTGTTCCTCCGTATGTAAAATACAAAAAAGTTGTTTTTGCATAAAAAAATCTACACTATTTGACATTCTATCACAATGGTCTGGAGATAACAATAGTCTTTCCTGTCAAACGAGAGATTTAATATTTAAAAACAACTTTTTTTATATGGCAGGCCGGACAACTTCATCCGATCACTTATGCCTGTTTTTCCTTTTCGGTATTATCTCTGGAATATCCACAGTTTTCTGCTGAACAAAGTAACTTATTACCCTTTTCAACCATATAACTGCCACATACCGGACATTTTTCCCTTGATGGTTTCGCCCATGACATAAAATCACATTCAGGAGCATTGATACATCCATAGTATCTTCTGCCCTTTCTGGTCTTCTTTATTACTATGTCACCACCACATTTTGGACAAGGAACTCCTGTCTTTTCAAAGAACGGCTTCGTAAATTTACAGTCAGGGAAGCCCGGACATGCAAGGAATTTACCGTGTGGACCATACTTAACGACCATATTGCGTCCGCACTCGTCACATACCTCATCCGTTACTTCATCCTCAATCTTAATGGACTGCAACTCACTCTCGGCTTTCTTAACCGCCGCATCGAGATCTGGATAGAAGTTTCTTACTACAACTTTCCATTCGATAGCACCCTCACCGATCTTATCGAGAAGGGACTCCAGATTCGCTGTAAAATTCACGTCGATAATAACCGGAAATGCCTGTTCCATAATCTGATTAACGGCTTCTCCCAGTTCTGTTACGTATAATTTCTTATTCTCTTTTGTGATATAACGACGATTCAATATCGTTGAGATCGTCGGTGCATAAGTACTTGGTCTTCCAATGCCAAGCTCCTCTAAGGTTCTTACCAGAAGTGCTTCTGTATATCTTGCCGGCGGCTGTGTAAAATGCTGCTTCTCGTCAAAATCTTCTAATTTTAACAGATCTCCTTCATTCAGATCCTTAATACCGGCAATATGCTCACTCTTCTCATTGTCCACATTATAAACCGTTGTAAATCCTGCAAATGCAATCTTTGATACTGAGGTCTGGAACCGATAGCCTGCTACTTCTGCCTTTACGGTCTTAATGCTGTATACTGCCTCTGCCATCTGGCTTGCAAGGAAGCGGTTATAGATCAGCTGATACAGACGGAACTGTTCTCTGCTTAACTGATCCTTGATAGCTGCCGGTGACAGTGTGATATCCGTCGGACGGATTGCTTCATGCGCGTCCTGGATCTTCTTACCCGGTTTGTCTGCCCGAGGTATTCCCGCTGTATAATCTTCTCCAAAATTCTTTATGATATAATCTTTGGCTGCTGCTGCCGCTTCATCTGATATTCTGGTAGAATCCGTTCTCAGATAAGAGATCAGGCCGATGGAACCTCTGCCCTTGATCTCCACACCTTCATATAACTGTTGTGCGATACGCATCGTTTTGGATGTCGCAAAATTCAACTTGGAGGAAGCTTCCTGCTGCAACGTACTGGTTGTAAATGGAAGTGGCGCTTTCTTATGACGCTCACTGTCCTTGATCGATGCGATCTTAAAAGACTGCTTTCCGATCGTTTCTATGATCTGATCCAGTTCCGCTCTGGAAGATATTTCTTCCTTATCGCTCCCATTTCCCATGTATTTGAATTCAATGCTTTTCTTGGCCTTTTCCGGTGCCAGCATAGCAGAAAGTGTCCAGTATTCCTTTGGAATAAATTCGTTGATCTCTTTTTCTCTGTCACAGATCAGCTTCAATGCCACTGACTGTACACGTCCGGCACTTAAACCTCTCTTGATCTTTGCCCAGAGAAGCGGACTGATCTTATAACCAACCAGTCTGTCCAATACACGTCTCGCCTGCTGTGCATCCACAAGTGCCATATCGATATCGCGTGCCTGCTTAATTGAATTCTTTACTGCATTTTTCGTAATTTCATTGAAGGTAATTCGCTTGTACTTCTTATCATCCAGTTTCAGTGCTTTTGATAAATGATAGGAGATCGCTTCTCCCTCACGGTCGGGGTCAGTTGCAAGATACACCTTGTCAGCTTTCTTTACTTCTTTTCGAAGCTGTGCGAGTATATCTCCTTTTCCTCTGATCGTTATATATTTTGGTTCAAAATCATTATCAACATCAATGCCCATCTGGCTTTTAGGCAGATCACGCACATGACCATTCGACGCAATCACTTCATAATTACTGCCTAAAAACTTTTTAATCGTCTTGGCTTTCGCCGGAGACTCTACAATAACAAGATATTTAGCCATGTACTCTTTCCTTTCCTGTTCGTTTAAACGACACAAACTATACACCATTTTTCCCTGCCATGCAAGTGAATATTTTATTACAATTTTCTGAAAAAATGCCCCGGATCCTGTTTTCATCCCTGTGCAACAGCAAAATAATACCGTACCGGCTGCCGAATTATTCCTTTTCTTTCCATATCAAATAACGCTGTCAGGATTCTTGCAGGAGGCTGATCCACGCGGGCACAGATTTCCTCTATATGCAGCACTTCCCGCCCCATACAGACACATATCTTCTGTTCCAGAGCGGTAAGCCGGCTGTTCTCCCGACATTCTGCTTTCCCTGCTGCAAGGATCCTCCGTTCAAGTTTTAAATCCTCCACAATATCCTCAGGATCCGTCACAAGCATAGCCCCCTGCCGGATCAGATGATTGCAGCCCTCACTGTTTCTGTCTCCAATCCGTCCCGGAACTGCATACACCTCACGCCCCTGTTCCAGCGCCTGATCGGCGGTGATCAGAGATCCGCTTTTCTTCTGTGCTTCTACAACCAGCACCCCTTTTGCAAGTCCACTGATGATCCGGTTCCTAAGTGGAAATCTCCATGCCGCAGGCTCTATATCCAACCCATATTCTGACAGGATCACACCCTGACGCCCAATCCGTTCAAACAAATTGTAATTTTCCTTCGGATAACAGATATTGATCCCACAACCTAGTACTGCAACTGTAAATCCATTTTCTACATTGATTGCGGCATGCTGGGCGGCGCCGTCGATTCCTGCTGCAAGTCCGCTGATAATACCAGTCCGATATCCTGCAAGCACAGAAGCAAACTGCTCCGCCATCTCTTTCCCATATGCGGATGCCTTTCTTGCACCTACGATCGCTATACCGGTTCTGTCTGTTTTAAGCGTCTCCACACACCCCTTTGCATACAGCAGAAACGGACAATCCGGAATTTCCCGCAGGACTTCCGGAAAATAAGGATGTCCTGGATATATATATGTAATATTCCGCTCTTTTAGTCTGTTTTTATAGACGATTATTTTCTTTTCATCCCGTGTGCGCAGGATCCGTTCACTCTGTTTTTCTGTCAACGTTTCCCGAAGCACATGTTCTGGAACATTCCACAGTTCTTCAGGTCCTCCAAAATAATCAAGGATCCTGCCAAGTGCTGCATTCCCCATATCCGATATCATCCCCAGCCACAGCCTTATAAGATCATACTCCATATCTGTCCCCCCCTTTCATTCCTTTGTACTGCATATTTCCCTCTGCCTCTTCTGTAAGATTCTGATACCGGAAAAACAATGCCTCTTTTAAATGTTCCTCATGGATCCCGATACTTCCTGCCAGATCAGCGATCGTCCTTGCGATCTTAAGTACCCGGTTATAGCCTCTGGCAGAAAGTTCTGTATGTTCAAACGCTTCCCGCACCAGCTCCTGCTCTGCCCTTCCCAGGGAAATATATTGCTTTGTTCTCTTTCCATCCAGTTGGGAATTAAAATTTATCGACTCTGAACGGTAACGCTCCTTCTGTATATTCTGCGCCGCAAGCACCCTTTCCCGGATCTCAGCCGAAGTTTCTGCCCGTTTATCCTCTAACAGGTCAGAACAGTCAATCCTGCGGACATTTACGTTGATATCAATACGATCGAGCAGAGGTCTGCTAAGCCTTGCATTGTATTGTCGGATCTGCCTACAGGTACAGGTACATTTATTCAGATCCGGATACATGCCGCAGGGACAGGGATTTCGTGCCGCAACCAGCATAAATCCTGCCGGATATATATATTTACCCTGGATCCTTGCAATCGTTACTTCCCGATCTTCTAACGGCTGCCGCATTACTTCAAGAACATTTCTGCCAAATTCCGGAAGCTCATCCAGAAACAACACCCCATTATGACTGAGACTGATCTCTCCCGGCTTCGGTATTGCTCCGCCACCGGTCAGAGCAATGGCTGATACGGTATGATGCGGTGCCCGGAACGGACGCTTTGTTATCATCGCCTGTCCTTTTTTCAGCAGACCTGCCACACTGTATATCTTGGTAATATCAATACTCTCCTCAAATGTCAGACGTGGAAGGATCGTTGGCAGGCATTTTGCGATCATGGACTTTCCTGAACCTGCTGCTCCTGTCATCAGAATATTGTGCATTCCGGCTGCTGCGATCTCCATTCCGCGCTTCAATATTTCCTGCCCTTTAATATCTGCAAAATCTCCCAGTTCCCCCATATCCTCCTGGTCGAGCAGAGCCTCCACATCTACAAATGCAGGCTCGATCACCGCTTTTTCATTCAGATAAGATTCCGCTTCTGACAACGTCCGGAGCGGGATCACTTCTATATTTCGGATCAGTGCCGCCTCCTCTGCATTTTCCGCCGGAACAAGACAGCGTGTGATTCCTTGTTTTACTGCATGATGAACAACCGGGAGTATTCCTGATACAGCATTGATCCTGCCATCCAGCCCCAGTTCACCCATAATCAAGGTATTTTCTATTTTATCGTTTGGAATAAGCCCCATAGATACCATAATTCCTATGGCAATGGGAAGATCGTAGGCAGTTCCTTCCTTCCGGATATCTGCCGGTGATAAATTGATCGTAATCTTTTTCGGTGGTATCTGAAATCCAGAGTTTTTGAGCGCTGTTCTCACCCGCTCTCCGGCTTCCTTTACGCATGCAGACAAAAAGCCTACCATATGAAACATTGGCAGTCCGTCATTGATATCTGTTTCCACCTGAATCAGAAGTCCCTCTACTCCAAGGACTCCTCCACTTGTTACTTTACTGTACATCTGTATCTGCTCCTTTCGACATTTCTGCCGTCTCTCCATGGAGCATGCCTGAACAGAATCAGCGGAAACAAAAAGCTGCCACCTGGCAGCTTTTTATACGCCTGCATTTATACTACCTGTATCCATACAAAAAGTCAAATGCATTTTTATATTAACTGAAGTATACAACCTCTTCTTCCGGCGGACCGGTCAGCACAACCTTCTCTGCATAGAGAACCGGACCATCTCCCTCAAAATCAGGATAGTATTCTTTCTTGATCGTTGCTGTTACATCTACCCACTGTCTGTCAATCAGATTCTTAGAGCCATCGTAATAGCATTTGAAGCCTACAAATGTAATATCCTCTACACAGCAGGTCATCGCAAAACGTCCCGGTACAAATGCATTCTTACCATACTGTTTCGGCTTGAATACCATGCCACGGAAATGGATCTTCTTACCGACATAACGATCCGGCTGATCGGAGGCATCCACATACCAGATACCAAAATCCTCATCGTTCAGCTCGATCACGTCAGCCTTTACATCGTATGGCAGATCTTCTTCGTCATTCTCATCCGGTGCGATCGAACCATCCTTCATCTCAAAGATGATCTGTGCCCGTCGGTTGACTGCTTTGATTCCTCTGCGCCATTCTGCGCGCTTGGACTTCTCATCACAACGGTTAAATACAACCATATCCGCACTGTTAACCTGATCCATCATTGTTGCTTTCATATTCTGCTGATATACATCATATGTCTCAGCATTTACAAAGGATAATACCTGGACAACGGTCCATCCTTTCGGCACACGGATATCAAAGATCTTGTCCAGCTTCCACATACCATTGTATTCGATCATAACCTGCTCCGGCTGATATTTGTCCTGCAGATCTAACAGATGCTCTGTGTTCAACTGATCTTCTTCTATGAATTCCAGAAAAATATTTTTCTTTTTCAGGTCTTTCTCATCGTACTCTTCTTCACCGTCTTCGCATACAAGAAGCAGTGTCTTGGCGCCTCCGGTGAATTCCCGGTCTAATAATGTCTCCTTCACAAATGTAGTTTTACCACTGTCAAGGAAGCCCATAAATACATAAACCGGAATCTCTGTTTCCTGTTGTCTTGCCATCATTTTCTCCTATACCTCAAACAGCTCTGCAAGCTTGTCTTCTGCCAGTTTGCTTCCGATCACACATAACTTACCTGTGATATCCGGATTTCCCTTACGGATCTCATACTCACCCGGTACAAGATCAAAGTATAACCAGTCTGTACCATCACTTGGAACGATACCCTTTGCACGAAGGATAATACCATATTCCTCTGTATTAGCAAGCTCATCCAGAGTCTCTTTTAACTTATCTTCATTAAACTTATGTGGAGTTTCCTTACCCCAGCTTGTAAATACCTCATCTGCATGGTGGTGATGGTGATGATCGTGATCATGACAGCCACAACTACATTCGTCGTCATGGTCGTGATGATGATGTTCATGATCGTGGTCATGATCGCCACAGCCACATTCATCGTCATGGCCGTGATGAAGGTGGTGATGCTCATGCTCATCTTCATCCTCAAATAAAGCGTCCTTAACGGTTTTATGATTCTGCATAGCTTCTTTGATCTTAGAACCGTCAATATCATCCCATGGAGTCGTGATGATCGTAGCATCTGCATTGTGCTCACGGATCATGGCAACTGCCTTTTCGATCTTATCCTGGGAAGCTGTCTGTGTTCTGCTCAGTACGATCGTATTTGCACTTTCGATCTGATTATTGAAGAATTCACCAAAGTTCTTCATGTAAATCTTGCATTTGGATACATCTGCAACTGTTGTATAGCTGTCAAGCTGTACTTCAACTTCTTCTGCAACATCCTTTACAGCCTTGATAACATCTGAAAGCTTACCAACACCGGATGGCTCGATAATGATTCTGTCCGGTGCATATTCTGTAATAACCTTCTTTAAAGCCGTACCAAAATCTCCAACTAAGGAGCAGCAGATACAACCGGAATTCATCTCAGTAATCTGTACACCGGCATCCTTTAAGAATCCGCCGTCAATACCGATCTCGCCAAATTCATTCTCAATCAGCACAAGCTTCTCGCCCTTAAAACCTTCTTCGATCAGCTTCTTGATCAGAGTTGTTTTTCCGGCACCTAAGAAACCGGAAATAATATCAATCTTTGTCATTTCTAAATCACTCCTAATCTATTAAATGTACGGATAATTGTGTGATAGTAAACTCATCACACAATTATCTAGTTTTCATATCACAACCGATTATTATACTCGATTATCTGTTTTTTTGCAAGAATCGAGGTTGACATCCAGTTTATTATATGGGATAACGATGCCATTTTCATCAAATGCTTTCTTGATATTCCATCTTGCCGACCAGAGTGCATCCCAGTACTGGTCGATCTTCGCATAGAACCGAACACTGACCACAATGCTACTATCTGCGAATTCATCAATGAAGAAATCCACGACTTCATCCTCCAGATATCCCGGAACTGTCTTTACCGCATCCAGTACCACACGCTTTACCTTATCCAGATCTTCATCGTAACCGACACCGAGCTTGATCTCTGCCCGCCTCTTATCATGTAAAGTAACATTCACCAGTGATGTATTCGATATGCTTCCATTTGGTATGACTACGGAACGATTATCGATCGTCTTAAGCTTTGTATAGAATATATCGATCGATACAACCTCGCCTTCACATTTGGTATTATTCTCGATAATATAGTCACCTACATGAAATGGTTTCAATATCAGGATCAGCACACCACCGGCAAGATTGGACAGGCTGCCCTGCAACGCAAGACCGATCGTCACACCCGCCGTTCCAAGCAATGTGACAAATGAAGTAACCTGAAAACCGACAATGGATGCCGCTGTTATCAATATTATAAAATTCATCAGAATACGGATGGCAGACAGTAAAAATCCTACGACACTGACATCCATATTGGACCGGTCAAAGGTTCTCTTTATCAGCTTGATGATCCATTTCACAACCCGAAATCCGATCACCATAAAGATAACCGCCACTACCAGGCTTCCAACCTTTGACATGCACCAATCCAGCAGATCTGTCATATACTGTCTGAGCAATCCAGCTTTTTGTTCTGCATCCTGTACGATCTCCGATGCCGTTTCTGATGCTGACTCTGTAGTATCCGCCAGCTTCTCCGTCAATGCTATACCTATCACTTAATTATTTCACCTTCTTAAATACTGTGATTGAAAGTGCCGGGAGAACAATCTCGATATCACCGTCCTTCGTCACCTTCTGCTGTTTATTGTTATTACCTTCTCCACCATACTTTGCCGCATCACTGGAGAAGATCTCTTTATAAGTTCCCGGAGCTCCGGTCTGTAATACATAGCTCTTCTGATCTGAAGTTCCAAAGTTCGCAGCTACATAACAGACAGAACCCTTACTGTCTGTTCTTGTGAAACATACGGTATGTGGCTCCTGCTCTCCTGCAAATACAAATGGAAGTTTGTCTGCTTCATAAAATGCCGGTTCTGCAAGATATAAAGCATTCAGATCCTTTACATACTTCTGAAGATATTTATTTGCTTCAAACTCCAGAACGCTCCAATCAATAACATGATAGCCATCAAAGCCGCCAAACATTCCAATCTCCTGTCCCATAAACATCAGTTTTTTACCAGGAAGGAACATATTCAAACCATAAAATATACGAAGATCTGCATATTTGTCTTCATAGCCACCCGGCATCTTCTCTATAAAGCTTCCCTGACCATATGCCACTTGATCATGTGATAATGCACTTACCTCCTGATGCTCGGATATAAATCCGGTTACAGAAGATACATAGTCTACAAAGTTCTCTCTGCGATCCGGCGCAGTCTTCATATACTCTGTAAGCTTTGAAACGCCCATTGTGTTCCATGTAAGATCCACCATAACATCCGCATATCTGTCTCCGGTCACCTTTCGGAAGGAACGGATCAGCTCTTTATTATCCAGACGGATGCCATCCAGATGATACGCTTCCAACCAGTAAGTCATACAGTCAATATCCATCACAGGCACCATATCAAGGATCACACCAATACCTTTTGCATGCAGATAATCAACCATTGCCATGAAATCAGTTGGAGAACCAAATCTGGACGTTGGTGCATAGATACCCGTCGTATCATATCCCCATGTATCCTCACCGGAATATTCCATGATCGGCATAAGCTCAATGTAATTATACTTCATGCTCTTTACATAAGCTGCGATTTCTTTTGCAAATGCCTGATAGGAAAGCCGTTCTCCATCTTTGTCGGCCTTAAATGTCTGCATATGTACCTCATAGATATTCACAGGTTCCATGCTGATATTCTTCTTTTTCCGCTCTGTCATATATGCTGCATCCATCCATTCATATGTCAGCTCTGTAAATAAGGACGCATTGCCCGGAACCGGTTCAAATGCTGTTGCATATGGATCGGAGAAAATATCGATTTCTCCATTTTCATATAATACTTCAAATTTATATCTGGTCTGGTTAATGTCATATGGTATAAACAGTTCAAACAGATCGGTATACTCGATCTTCCGCATCTGGTTCACTCTGCCGTCCCAGTTATTGAAATCTCCGACCACGCTGGCTCTGACGCAGCCCGGAACCTGAATACAGAATGCCACTCCTTCTGTGCCATCAAAGTTCAGCTTTCTGGCTCCAAACAATTCTTTGATCCGGAAGCCTGATTCCACGTCATCTTCTCCATTTACCACCTGCATTACTTTTTCAAGATCCGCAGAATAGGAAAAGCTGTATGCATCCTTTATCAGACTGACTTCATCTGCTTCTTCTCCGTCTGCATCCCATACCTTCCGGACAATCTTTAGCAGATATGCAAATGGCTGCCGGTTCTCAATCTTTACTGTAAAAAATCCATCGGCGTATTCTACATGCATCGGATATTCTGTCTGATCCTTTTCATCCACTACATAAACTTCTGCTGCATCCGGCAGAAATGCATTTACATATACATCAGCCAGACAGGCATGCATACCAAGTATGTGATGTGGATTGCCATGTCTCGCCCCCGTGATTGCCATAACCTCATCCTGATTCAGAACGAAAATCTCTGTGTTCTTTGTCATAACCCATTCTCCTCATGTGTATTCTTTTCTATATGCAAAATACGAAATACCTGCACCGTTTCCCTGTTCAATTTTCTCATTTGCATATGACTGTTCATCTTTATTCGTTTATCTTGTGGATAAAGATTCCGCTTCGAAGCTTTGGTTCAAACCATGTAGACTTCGGCGGCATCAATTTGCCTGCATCCGCAATATCAAATAATTCTGTAATGGAAGTCGGATACATGGAAAATGCTACCTTCTTTCCTCCATCCACCAGTCGTTCCAGCTCGGAAAGTCCACGGATACCACCGACAAACTGGATCCGTTTGTCCGTTCTCGGATCTCCAATGCCAAGCATCGGTGCCAGAACATTTTTCTGAAGCACAGATACATCCAGACAGCCGACAACATCCTCCGGAACTACTCCGTCCTTTACCGTTAACTGATACCATCTGCCATCCATATACATGCCAAAGTTACCTTTCTTCTCCGGTGAAACAGCCGCATCACATGCTTTTACTTCAAATTTGTCTTCCAGTTTCTTTAAAAATTCATCATCAGTCATACCGTTCAGATCATTTACAACACGGTTATATGGAAGGATCATCAACTGATCATGTGGAAACAGAACGGACAGAAAATAATTAAATTCTTCCTCTCCGGTATAATCCGGATGCTGTTCTCTCATATGGAGGCCTGCTTTTACAGCAGAAGCAGAACGATGATGTCCGTCTGCTATGTAAATCTCGTTGATACCTGCAAATGCTTCCTGAATTATCTGAATATCATCTGCTTCATCAATGATCCATACATTATGTGTGATACCATCCGGTGAAGTAAAGCCATATAACTTTTCTCCTGTCTTTACCCGGTCAATGATCTGATTTACAATATCAATCGAACGATAGGCAAGGAAGATTGGTCCGGTCTGCGCACCACAGGCTTCTACATGGCGGATACGATCCTGTTCTTTGTCTTCTCTGGTATTCTCGTGTTTCTTGATCACACCATTCACATAGTCATCAATCGAAGCACAGGCAACCAGACCTGTCTGATGACGTCCATCCATGATCAATTCATATATGTAGTATACCGGCTTTTCTTCCTCAATATAAGTACCATCCTCCATCATCTCATGCAGAAGATCTCCTGCCTTCTTATACACTTCCGGTGCATAGGTATCCACACTGTCATCAAATGATGTCTCTGCACGATCTACCTTTAAAAATGACATCGGTTCCCGACGTACTTCTTCACAGGCTTCTTTTCTGCTATACACATCATATGGTAATGCTGCCACTCTGTCGCAGATATCCGGTCTTGGTCTGAATGCTTT
>OGXJ01000943.1_pt1 | contig 22567 bp, 18 predicted proteins | sample 1576231 | NCBI WGS metagenome assembly OGXJ01 (sample SAMEA3541539, study PRJEB24748) | human gut metagenome | biome: human gut; feature: human-associated habitat; material: faeces | place: China | collected 2012
CACCACTGCATATCAGATTCCGTCCGATACCGGCATTGATAGAAAAAATAGGCATCTCCCGGCATCACCAGCATCGGCGCGAACAACCAGGGGGCCAATCCCACAGCCAGATACACGCTCAATTTCAGCAGCGGCGCGCGCGGCTACCTGGATATGAAGCGCAATGACAAGCAACAGTGGACGCTGGATACCCTCACTCTGCCCAGCAAGCAGGATCTGGCCAAGGACAAAGTCGCCCCCATGGCGATGAATGACCCCATGGGCATCGTCAGTTCCTTCATGGATGCCGTCGCCAAGGCGGATTTCCGCGGGGCGAGGAAGTTCGTGGACGGAACTAAAGTGCAGGATGCCACGGTAGCCGGTTTGTGCATTCTGTTTGAGGAGGGGGCTTTCCGGCTCCGGGAGGACGCTCCCATCAAAACCGCCTACGAAGCGCCCACCAATGCGGGGTTTTTCGTTCATCTTCAGGACGCCCAGGGCAGGAAGGCCGGCAATGTAGGCCTGACCGTGGCCAAAACGGACGGACAATGGCTGGTTGCGGAAGCTTCCCTGGACAGCATGCTGGAAGCCTATACGAAACGGCAGGGGGCCGGAGACGACATCTTTATCCCCATTGTAAAAAATCCCCAGGGCGGCGATTCCCTGGCCCTGTTCTTCGGCTTTAATGAAGATACCCTTTCCAAGCGTTCCGAACGCCAGCTGCAAATCGTAGCGGAAGCTATCAAGATGGACAGTGGCAAGAAGCTGGAAATCAGCGGCCATACGGATGACGTGGGGAGCGAACGCTACAACCAGGGGCTCTCCGAACGCCGTGCGGCCGCCGTGAAAGCCCAGCTCGTCCAGTTCGGCGTTCCTGCGGAAAGAATCGTTACCAAGGGATTCGGCAAATCTCAGCCGCGCCGAACCTACTCCCCCACGGCAGACGAAGAAACAAGGAATGAAGCCCGCAAGGAAAACCGCCGCGCGGAAATGTACCTGGACTTTTAAAAGAGTAATCAGAGAGCAGAGAAGGGGCAAGCCTTTCCAACTTCTCTATTCACTGTTGCCTGTCAATTATTAACCATATTCCATGGCTCGCCGATACGCCATCAGGCAGGATGCCGCGCCGGTCGCCCCCATCTCCGGGATCGACTACCGTACGGCCCTCAATGAAGAACAGTACGCCGCCGTTTCTTCAGAACCGGGGCCGGCTCTTGTCATCGCAGGAGCCGGATCGGGAAAAACGCGCACGCTGACTTATCGCGTGGCCTGGCTTCTGGATCACGGTACGGACCCATGGAACATTCTGCTGCTTACCTTCACCAATAAGGCGGCGCGGGAAATGACGGAACGGGTGCGTTCCCTGATTCCCCTGGACTTGTCCCGCCTGTGGAGCGGCACGTTCCATTCCATTGCCAACCGCATCCTGCGCCAGCATGCGGAATACCTGGGATATACGCCGGCTTTTACAATCATGGACTCTGACGACCGCAAATCCATGATTAAAAGCGTGGTCAAATCCCTCAAACTGGATGAGAAATCCACCCGCTTCCCCAAGCCGGAAGTTCTTTCCTCCCTGTTCAGTCTGGCAGACAACGAGGGAGCCAATATCCGGGAAACGCAGGAAAACGCCTATCCCTACCTTTCCAACCACCTGGACGCCATCCTGGAGGTGCATGACCAATACGTAGCCCGCAAGCAGGAAACCAACAGCATGGACTTTGACGACCTGCTTCTCAACGTCGTGAGGCTTTTTCAGGAACAGGAGCACCTGCGAGCCCTGTACGGTTCCCGCTTCCAGCATATCCTGGTGGATGAGTACCAGGACACCAATTACCTCCAGAGCCGCCTCATCGACATGCTGGCCCGGGAACACGGCCAGCTGATGGTGGTGGGGGACGATGCCCAGAGCATCTACTCCTGGCGCGGAGCGGACATGGAAAACATCCTCAGCTTCACTACCCGCTATCCGGCGGCAAAGACTTTCAAGATAGAAACCAATTACCGCAGTGTGCCGGAAATTCTGGAACTTTCCAACGCGGCTATCGCCGCCAACGAAGTTCAAATTGAAAAACAGCTCCGCTCCGTGCGGCCCACCGGGGAAATGCCCCCCGCCCTCGTCCCGCTCAACGACGACCGGATGCAGGCCAAATTTGTCGTCCAGCGTATCAGGGATCTCATTGAAGAAGGCACGGACCCCAGTGAAATAGCCGTGCTTTACCGCGCCCACTTCCACAGCATGGAATTGCAAATGGAACTGACCCGCGGAGAAATACCTTTCCGCATCACCAGCGGCATCAGGTTTTTCGAGCAGGCCCATATTAAGGACGTGGTGGCATTTATGCGTTTTGTGGTCAATCCCAGGGATGAACTTTCCTTCCGCCGCATGGTGATGCTGCTGCCCGGCATCGGCCCCGGCATGGCCCAAAAACTCTGGATACGCTGGACCGCCTGCCCGGAAAGCCGGCAAGAAACCCCTCCGGAATCCTTTTCCGCCCTGATGCTGGATTTCCCGGTTCCTGCCAAATCCAGAACGGCCTGGACGCAGCTTTGCTACACACTGGATGAACTGGCCCCTGCCGGAAAGCTGGCCGGACCGGCCTCCATGCTCCTTTCCATCAATGAGGCCGTGTACGACGAGTACATGCAGGCCGCATTCGAAAATTACGACCAGCGCAGGCAGGACCTTCTGCATCTGGCCGGATTTTCCGAACGCTTTGAATCCACGGAGGATTTTCTTTCCCAGCTTTCCCTTTTGGGCAACACGGATGATGAAAGCGCCGCGGCGGACTTCTCCGGTGGCTCCGTCACCCTGTCCACTATCCACCAGGCCAAGGGACTGGAATGGTCTGTCGTCTTCCTGATCGGCCTGTGCGACGGCATGTTTCCGCACCAGAGGGTCATTGATGACGGAGACCTGGCCGGGCTGGAAGAAGAACGCCGCCTCTTTTATGTAGGCATTACCCGCGCCAAGGACCAGCTTTACCTGACCTACCCCCGCTGGAACTGCCGCGCCCAGGGAGGAACCTTCATGCAAATGCCCTCCCGCTTTCTGGATGAATTCCCAGCCGGCCTGGTGGAAGAGTGGGAGGTGGAATAATCCAGATCTCCTCTCCCGGGTCATATCCGGGAAACGCCGGTTCTCAATATTCTCCCGCCGGACAGGGAAAACGTGGCGCGGAGTTTCCGAAGGGTTCTTTTCCCACCCGTTTGAATTCCTGCTTCCAACCCTTATCCGGAGATATTTCCGTCTTTCCCGGAGAACGGAATTCCCCGACAACCCCGGCCATATTCCAAAAACCGTGGACACCGCGGCTCTTACCGCATCCTTCCGTTTCTACCGCTGCGGTTCATCACCGCCATATCCAGCAAAGCCAATACCCACTTCCGTATTTTGCTTCTCAAAACGCTTGTTGGGAAGCATCCCAAACCCTCTTTTCATTCCTGCTGGTTTGCAAAATTAAATATATAGCTTTCTGATTTTGGCGGGAAAGCGCTTAGGGAAATATTTCATATGCGTTTTTGTAAGTAAGTATTTACGGAATATACTGAAATCCCCACTTCGTCATTTCATAGAATACAGGCAACAATGCCTGCCCCTTTTCCGTAAGAGAGTATTCAACACGGGGCGGTATCTCGTTGAATTGCATTCTGGATACAAGCCCGTCCTTTTCTAATTCTCGAAGGGAAGAGGCAAGCATGGTATTTGTAATACCATTAATATTTTTTTTTAACTCACCAAAGCGGATGGGATCTTGAATAAACAATTCATAAAGGATTTGAAATTTCCATTTCCCCTGCAACATAAGCAGAAGTGGAGTCACAGGACAATTCCCCGCTTCAGTCAAAATTCCCTCTTTCACTTCATGCCTGTATTCATCGTAGGTTATATCCTTGTGCATGAAAAATGCCTTCCTTTCTCTATTAGTATAGTCAACCGTACTGAGTCAGAATAATATGCGTACTTGAAAAAAATTTTATCCTTAGTATAATTATCTTACTAATAGAAGTCAACAAGTAAAGTTAAATATTTATAATCGTTTTACAATGAAAGAAATCAATATAGGTCAGGCGACGGCTATCACCTCTCCCAATCCTCTCGTGTTGGTTTGCACCAAAAAAGAGAACGGTATGCTGAACATGGCTCCCGTTTCATTCTTCATGTACTCCTCGTTTAACCCTCCTATGCTGGCCTTTGCAATGGGTAAAACCGCCAATTCCGGCGAAAATATCCGCAAGACCGGCAAAGCCGTACTCGCTGCCCCTGGCGTCAGCTTGAAAGATGCGGTCATGGCTTACGGCTCTAAAAACGGCGGGCAGATTGACAAACTGAAGGAATTTCCAGTCGCTCTGCAAAACATTGACGGAACAGACATTCAGATCCCGGAGGACAGCCCTATTGCTTTTGTGGCATCGCTAGCTGAAACTGTGGAGTCTGGCGATCATTACCTGTATCTCTGCAATATTGACAAAATAGTGGCGGACAAAACAAAAGAAGCCCTGTTCGCATGGAATGGTTATGCCAAAGTTGCCCCGGCACAGGAAAAATAATTTGATGCCGTCAGCGGGGTTTTCATGGTTTTCTGTGAAAGCCCTGTTCTTTTCCAAATATCAAAATCTGGCGATGGGGATGATATAATAAAGTGTATAATTAAAAAAAAGCGACACTTATGAGCCAGTTTTCTAATTTTCAAAGTAGACCGGATCACATTGAAATCCGTGGCGCCCGTGTTCATAATCTGAAAAATATTGATTTAGATATCCCGTTGGGCAAGCTGGTAGGAATTACGGGGGTGTCAGGATCAGGAAAGTCCTCTTTGGCTTTGGGCGTACTTTATGCCGAAGGTTCCCGCCGCTATTTAGAGGCATTGTCCGCCTATACTCGGCGGCGTATAATACAGATGGCAGAGGCAAAAATTGACAGTATAGAATATGTCCCAGCTGCCCTTGCTCTTCGTCAACGTCCCGCTGTTCCCGGTGTCCGCAGTACATTTGGAACGGCTACCGAACTTTTGAACTCAATCCGGCTTATGTTTTCCCGCTTGGGAAATCACCGCTGTCCCAATGGACATTTGCTTTCGCCATCGGTCAACGTCGCGGCAATGCCTCCCCTTGTCTGCTCTGTATGCGGAGCGGTATTTGACGGTCTCAGCGCAGAAAGTTTTTCATTCAATGGCCAAGGAGCGTGTCACACCTGCGGAGGAACTGGAATTGTTCAAGCAGTAGACGAAACAACTTTAGTGCCTGACGAGTCCCTTTCCATTGACGAAGGAGCAGTTGCGCCGTGGAATTCTTTGATGTGGTCGCTGATGACTAACGTATGCCGGGCGATGGGCGTTCGAACCGATGTACCTTTTTCGGAGTTGACAGAACAGGAACGGGAGATCGTCTTTCATGGTCCGCCAGAAAAGAAACATATCCTTTATAAAGCAAAGAGCAGCAACCAAGCGGGAGAAATGGATTTTACCTATTATAACGCTGTTTATACCGTGGAAAATGCCCTTGCTAAAGTTAAAGACGAAAAGGGAATGAAGCGGGTAGAAAAATTTTTGAAGCGGAACACCTGCCCGAATTGCGGAGGCTCCCGGCTCAATAAGCGGGCGTTATCAAGTCTGCTATGCGGAAAAAACCTTGCGGAAATCACCAAAATGACATTAAGCGATTTAACCGCTTGGATAAAGACGATTTCTGCTTCCATGCCGGAAGAACTAAAAACAATGGCGGAAAGTATCTGCGGTCAATTTCTGCATGTATCAAAACGTCTTTCTGACTTAGGTCTGGATTATATTACCCTTGACCGGGCCGGAACAACGCTTTCCACCGGAGAGCGTCAACGCGTGCAGCTTGCAAGGGCTGTACGAAACCGTACCACAGGTGTTCTCTATGTGTTGGATGAACCGTCTATTGGCTTACACCCAGCAAATGTAGATGGGCTGTTGGGCGTTATAGATGATCTTATTGCCCATGGTAATTCTGTGATATTGGTAGACCATGATGTGCGAGTTTTAAAGGCTGCTGATTGGTTAATTGAAATGGGCCCAAAAGCTGGAGAGCATGGCGGACAGATAGTTGCACAGGGAACGATTAAAGCAGTAGCAAAAAAAACGAGTTCACTCATCGCTGGATTTTTGGCAGACAAGGAAAAACCGGTTATCCGAGAAACGGCAACGCCGGAGGCCATGTTTGCACATGGGCATATCAAACTGTCTACTGCTCCTTTGCATACAGTCCATGCCCTTGATTTAGACATCCCCAAAGGTCGGCTGATTGCTGTAACAGGAGTTTCCGGTTCCGGCAAAACAACACTGATTTTGGAAAGTCTTATTCCCGCCATAGAAGCTGCCATAGCGAAAGCGCCGATGCCTGACCATGTGAAAAGCGTGGAGGTAGCCGGTATTGAACGTATAAATCTTATTGATGCAACACCTATTGGCGTGAATGGCCGTTCTACCGTTGCAACATACAGCGGGATATTAGATGATTTGCGCCGGCTTTATGCAGCTATCCCGGAAGCAAAATCAAAAGGGTATAAAGTAAGTGACTTTTCCTATAATACTGGGTCACTCCGTTGCTTTGGTTGTGACGGAACAGGTCAAATTACAATGGATGTGCAATTTCTCCCGGACGTGGATATCATCTGCCCGGACTGCGGCGGCTCCCGCTATGGGAAAGAAGCGGAGGCAATTCGTTATCGCTCTAAAAAAGACAAGGTGAACGCACCCGGTATTTCTCTGCCTGTACTGATGGGGATGACCGTGGAGCAGGCGTTAGAACGCTTATGTGACGTGAAAAAGGTTAAAGAAAAGCTCCAAATTCTTTCTGATTTAGGTTTGGGTTATTTAACTTTAGGCGAAGCAACTCCTGCCCTGTCCGGCGGTGAGGCACAGCGGCTAAAGCTGGCGGCTGAAATGGAAAAGGCACAGGACGACGCCATATTTGTATTTGACGAGCCAACGATTGGACTTCATCCGCTGGATGTACGGATACTAATTGGCGTATTTCAGAAACTTGTTGATGCCGGTGCAACAGTTATCGTCATTGAGCATGATTTAAACATGATTGCCAATTCCGATTATGTGGTCGATATGGGGCCGGGAGGCGGCAAAGCAGGAGGACAAATTGTAGCAACTGGTTTGCCTAAAAAAATCGCTGAAACGGCTGAAAGCCTTACAGGAAAATATCTATGTGAAATAATTTCATAGAAACGTAAATCTGTAGGACGACGGTAAAAGAAAAAGCCGTCGTGCAACAGCATTTTGATACTCCCAAATTAAAAGGAGATTATATATTTGACTTAGGTGTTTTGTATTTTTATAGATGAAAAAGAGAAGTTTTATCAGGAAGAATATATATGACTTTTTATATTACAGCGTTCTAAATTATTTCTACTCACTCGAACACACTTAGATAGACTATTATGTGTTTTTTTTCATAATCTTCATCTGGGTCAATAAGAATAATTTCTTTAGCATATATTATAATGGAATCTTCATCTAGCTTAGATTTAATATTATGCCTTTTAAATTTGTGATTTTTCCGTGGCGGATTTTTATCTGGCATTTTAGATTTTAAGTTTATTGTTGACATGTTATATTGATTTATTTTTTGATAAGGTCTTACAGTCAGTAGTTTTTCTAATTTAGAAAAAAAGATTAACTTACTTCTACAACATTCTAAATACAACTTTATAGCTTTAAATTCAAAATTACTTAATTTTGTATTCTTTTCATTATCTTTTTTAACAATAAATTGAAGCAACCCAAAAATGTTTCCATCAGGACACAAAAGGGGAACTCCGATGTATTGTAAATATTTTTTATCATCTTTAGGTTGATGAATAAAATTCTTTTCTATTTCTTTTCTATTCTTATAGGACACAACTTCTTTGATGCCGTTCAAAAAAATTTTTCATAGAAATATTTAGAGACTGTTTCTATAGGAATTTCTCTTCCATAAATTGAAGGCGTATCAGAATTAGATTCATCTTCCTCCCAATATATCATCTTTGTCGTATTGTCATTTAATCTTTGTGTATAAGAAATTTCAAAAGCCAACTTAGGATTATAATTCTCTATGGTTTTTAATATCGTGCTACATATAGTTTTACACGCGAGCTTAAAACTCCAATGTAATTCAAGTTTTTTAGCGTTTTTTAAATTATTGCTTGCACTGTAAAATTCTTGAGAAAAATCTTCACATGCAGAAGATAATTTATGATTAGAATCTTCATGCATTTTTATCGTTTTATTCAAAATTTCTACTGTTTGCGTTTTATCTATTTCAATTATATATAAAACTATGTATATAATAGCAAGGATAATTAATATAAAGTCTTTATCAATCGAAAATTTATTAAATATCGGAAGTAATTTATTAAAATCAATTGTTCCAATAAATGTTATTAATATGAACAAAACAGCATTTACAGTCTTTAGCCATGTCAAACCACTCATTAAAAAATATGTTTTCCTAAGGCAGAGGTATCATTAATCTCTTATGGCGACAATCATTTTCATCTAACATTTTTCCTTTCTACCTCGCTTAGTAATCTGTTCAGTATAAATTTTCCATTCAGATAGCAATTTGTAATTTAGGTACACAATGTAGCCTTCATTCATCAAATGATACAAGGAGGCTCGTACGTTGAATGCATCTAAAACGGGACAACTATTCTGAGGAAGTTTCCTTTTCTTATTTACACCCTTTATCTTCTAACGTTCTTTTAGCTGTTCCTTCCACCGCCCATACCACAAATTCCTCAACGCTCATATCCTTCTGAATCGCCGCCCGAACGGCCAAATTGAGAATTTTGTTAGGGATAGGAACGCTTAGTTGAGAAACAAAATCGTTGTTGGAAGCAGGTTCCCGGCCTTTCATGTACCGGGAAATCAGAATCTGGACGTGTTTAGGGATGTTGCCTTTGGAAAAATAGTTATCAATGGTGCTTCTGGCTAGACCTAGGGAGGAAGCAAGTTCGGTGCGGGAAACTTTGTTCTCTCCCAACCACCTTCCCAAAGTCTGAATATCCAGCGGGCGTTTCTCGTCCATATGGGTAATTTTCTCCTATCAGGAGGGCAAATGGAAGATTCCGGGCTGTTTAGGATTGACAAAATCCTATTAGGAGAATAATAGCTCTTTTATCGGACAATATTATATCTTAACAGGAGAATTCTTTGTCCTAACTAAGGAATCCAAAACCTAAAAACATCATGAACTCGAAAACAATCATAGCCAGTTTGGGGCTTCTGGGCCTCTCATGTACCGCCCAAGCCGCCTCTAGTGACCCTTGGAACTATTATAGGGTAGGAGGGAATTATAGCTCCGCATATTCAACACGGTATGATTCCAATTTTGGAATGAGTATCAAAGGTATGTATGGATTCCACTCAGGAAATGATTATGGAATAGACATGCCAGACCTGTACGGTGCCCAATTAGGACTTCACGCAAATATTCCATCGGGTTCTGTTTTCCATGAACTATCTTTCAATCTCGGCGCGCTTACAGGCTCTAAAACCTACGGCGGCGTGCTGAAGTGGAAGCAAGAAGTATTTCCCTTTACTGCTGGATATTCCTTTAATGTCCCCTTATCTGATTCAGCCACTTTCTATTTAGGCGGCAAGATTGGCCTTCACTATTATAAACAGGAAGTTTCCTTAGGCGGGGAAAAAGCGTCTGAATCTGATTCGAGCGGAACTTACTCGGCATTAATCGGTTTCAAATTTGCTGTCGCAGAAAAGACAGATATCGTTATTGGATATGAAATAACGAAATACTGGTCAGATGTTGACCCATATCATTTTATCACAGTTGGTTTTAGCTGGACCTTCTGACCTCCTTCGGCGGTGAATTAACTGGCCTCCTTCCTTTCGGGGAAGGGGGCGATTCTTTGATTTGCATGAGTGGCCGTCACCTTATTCTCAGGGTGGCGGTCAATTCTTCAATTCAGCGTAAGTGATTCTCGTCGAAAATGCTCTAGCCATAAGAGCATCCAATCTCACCCACGTATGGATTTTCACATTCCCTTCATTCAACCGATAAGCAAATTCATCTACATATCTCTGTAAATGTTTTGTGCTGAATGAATGGTAGATTCCATAGAATCCTCTCTTCAAAACCGCCCATACGCTTTCAATGCCGTTAGTATGAGCCATTCCGTCAACATACTGTTTGGCACTATGGTTTACCACCTGATGATTGAACTGTGACTCTTTGTAGGAAGCATGTTCATCAGTAACCAGAACAGAATCCCGGCTCAAATACTTATTGAGAATCTGATGAACTGTATCTCTTGAAGTATCGGGAATAACCCTTGCCAAAACCTTTCCCGCTCTGGCCCTCATTCCTAAAACCGCCGTCTTTCCTACAATTCCGCGCCCCGCTTTCAATTTCTGCGATTCGTGCTTATTGGATTCCTTGCCTCCAATATACACCCCATCAGCTTCAACGATTCCAGACAGAAAGCCGTTATCGTCATCATGGTTGGAATTGCAAGCTTCTCTAATCCTTTGAAGCATAAACCACGCTGTTTTTTGCGTTACCCCAATTTCTTTAGAAAGTTGCATGGAGCTAATACCCTTTCTGGAAGTCACTACTAAATAGAAGGCAAAAATCCATTTATGAAGTGGAACATGGCTTCTCTCAAAAATAGTTCCAGTCCTCACAGTATAAACTTTCCCGCACTCCCCGCATTCAAAATACCCCTCAACCCCATTCCTTTTCACCCTATACTGCTTTTCACTTTTCCCGCAAAACGGGCAAACTACCTTATCACCCCACCGTTTTTCCTCTAAATACCTTTTTGCCGATTCTTCATTGGGGAATATTTCAAAAAGCTCAAAAAGTGAAATAGTTAAGCGGTCGTTCATGGGTGCCTCCTTAGTATGGCTAATTAATAGCATACGGAGAAACCGAAGTCAAGTATATAAGACCCAATTAAAAAACGGCGGTCTCGGGATTCTCAAAGCCGCCGTTTTTTATCCTCTCTCTGAATGTCTGACCTTCACGGTTCTGCGCATATCAAGGCTCTTTTCGTAAAATTAGTAATTGACTTCTCCATATCCGCGAAAATAACTGTTTTCAAGAATTTTTAGAGATAATCAAAATTGTTGCTATAAAAAATGAATTGACCTGGATATTCTTGAAATTCCTTCCCGGCTCAAAACTGAAAAAACATGTCATGATTAAATTATTTGAAGAAGAAATATAACCAATTCATCATGAATAATTTTAATTATTATTTTCATTAATTTCTCTCATGTCATTCCGGTGAACGAACCGGAATGAGAATCATCTAAAATCTCGGGCGCCGTGATTGTCACGAACGCATAACCATCTAATCATTAAACAAATAAAAAAGCATGAAATTAAGACTCCCACATATGCTGCTGGCGGCTGTTATCGCCTGCCTTGGCAGTTTCTCCGTTGCTACGGCAGCTGACTATGCAGTCAACAGTGCCGATGAATTCGTTACGGCCTGGAACCAGGCTGCCGCTTCCAATGAAGCTTCAACCATCACGATTACCGTACCTTCCGGCTCCGATAATATTACGCTGACCCAAGAGCAACGAGCCCAGTTGAACGCCATCTCCGGAACGGGCAACGTCACCATTCAAATGACGGACGCCAGCAACAAACTGGTTAATTTCAATTACGATCTGGTTAACAACCAAGTCAGTTTCAACGACGTCACCTTGAGTGAACCTCTGGGAAGCGACAATGACATTGTGGTGACGAATGCTTCAAATACCACAACTATTGATGGCAGGAATATTGCCATCGAAGGTACGAATGATGCTGCCAATCCCAAGACGGTGGGAGCCACCGTCACCTCCACGAACGGACAGGTAGGCATCGGCGACAATGTTTCCATGGAAAAAGCCGTTACCGTCACCGGCCAGGCAGCTCAAACCGTAGATCCGGCAACGCCGCCGACCGGCCAAGCCTATACCAAGACGACGTACAATACTTACAATAATTCCAACGAACAGGCCGTGGTCCTGGGCAACAACGTCACGATGCAGGATACCGTAACGGCGACAGGCCAAATCGTAAGCGATCCGGCATCCAAGGTTGCGCTGAACGGAGATGTGACCTCCACAGCGGGAATCGGAACCGTAACTACGGAACAGTTTGACGCCTCCAACGCCCAGACCGGCAAAACCGTCATCGACTCTATGGATGACAGCGTCTCCGGCGGCATCATTCTTGGAGAAACCACAGCCGGGGCCGTCACCCTCAAAACTGAGGGCGGCAATATTTCCTTGGGAGACAATTCCGTCCTGGATGGCACTACTGTTTCCGCAGAATCCGCCGACCTGAACAAAACCGTTTACAGCAATGACGGCGGCAGCTGGAATACCGTCGCAAGTACGGAAAAGCTGGGCACCATCGAAGGCAGCGTCACGCTGGGTGAAAATACTACCGTCAAGGGAAATTCCACCCTGACAGCGGATGACAATATCGCCATCGGCAACAACAGCGTCATCACCGGCAATACCGCCGCTGACGGCGTGATCTCCGCAGGTGGCCAGATTTCCATCGGGGACGGTACCCAGGTCTTGGATAACACCGCCACCAGCGACGGCAAAGCCGCCATCAACCTGGCGGACGGGCAAACCCTGTACATCGGCTCCGGAGCAATCCTTTCCGGCAATACTTCCAACGGCGTTTCCGGTTCCGTGCAGGCTGGCCAAAACACCCAGATCAACGTTTATACGGACTCCACCGCCTATACCTTCATCAATGACGGCATCTCCACCACGGCCGCCGCTTCCACGGCTGACGCCGCTCCGCTGGCTGCTGACCAGACCGTCATGACGAAGACCGGAGCGGGAACTCTCGTTTACGGCGGCACAGGAACCACCGATACGTTCGGAGGAACCTACCAGCAGCTTGAAGGCAACCTGATCATCGGCCATGCCACCTTCGGCGCCGTTGACTCCGCCACCGGAAAAGTCGGTCCGCTCCAGTCCATTGACGGCGCCGTAATGGGGACGGACGATACTGTTTACGACATTCGGACGGGACAGGTGACCCTGGCGAAGAATTCCACCATGAAGGGAGCTTCCGCCACTTTCGGAGGCGATTCTACCTTGCTGCTGAGCGACGGGTCCGTACTGGACTTCGGCACTCCCGCCACGTTCCAGGATAATTCCCGCGTAGGCATCCAGGTATCCGATGCCAGCGGCAATCCCGTTCCGCTCGCCCAACTCCGCAAGGGGACGGAAAGCGTGACGGTCACGCTGAACGGCACGGACATTTCCGGACGCCTGCTGAACAACGTATTTCTGAGCACCACCATGGCTCCGGGAACGGCGGAAGGCACCACCACCATCACCCAGGATATGAAGGGCATTGACGGCCCCATGTCCGGCTACAACGGCAACGTTTACACCGTAGCGGCCGCTCTGGAAAACAACCGTCTGAATGTGGCCGCCGGTTCTCCCGCCGCCCAGTTCTATGAAAACCTGTTCCGGGCCACGAGCGCGGATGAAGCGGCCCGCATCATCCAGTCCGTCAGCGGTGAACACGTGGTGAACTTCACCTGGGCAGCCAGCCGCACCGTGCGGAACTTCGCCGACCTGGGGCGCATTCAATCCGCCGCCTCCATGGCACGCCAGACGGAAGACACCGTTGAAGTAGTGGACGCCAAGGGTTCTCCGATCGCCCGCAAGACAATCGCCAGAGGCAACGGCAATATCTGGGTGGGCGGCATGGGAATCTGGGATGACCAGGATGCCCGCGACGGTGTTTCCGGGTATAAGTATAATGCCGGCGGTTATGCCGTAGGCATTGACTACAAAGCCGCTCAAGGTTCCCTGATCGGCATCGCCGCCGGTCAAAGCTTCGGCAGCTTCAAGGATAAGACAGGCATCGGCGCCGACTACGACGTCGATTCCTTCCTGGCCATGATTTATGGACGCATGCATCCCTTCAGGGACAGCAAGTTCACTCTGGACGGCTACGGCGCCTACGGACGTTCCCGTTTCAAAGGTGATTCCTACATCATGGGGTCTGCCGCCAACGGCAGAGCAGATACGGACACCTTCAGCGGCGCCCTTTACGGCACCTGGACGGAACGTTTCGCACTCGGCAGGGCCTTTATAACACCTTACACGGGTATTGAGTTCATGACTTCCGAACTCAAGGGATTCTCTGAAAGCGGACCTTATGGGCGCACCTTCGGCCACGCCCGGGCCCAGAACTGGACCATTCCTGTCGGCATTACGATCGCCCGCGCCTACCAGACGGACGGAGGCACCACCATCACCCCGGCCTTGACGGTAGCCGTATCCCAGGATGTGAGCCGCATGAATCCGAAATCCAATGTCGCCGGCCCCCTCGGAACCTGGAACGCCCGCGGCGTCAATGTTGGCCGCACCGCATTCCGTTTGAATGCCGGCATTGATGTGCTCTTCTCCAACCAGTGGGGAGCACGCGTCTGCTACCAGTTCGAGACCCGCAACAAGCTGACCGCCCACGGTATCAACGGCGCCCTCAGCTATACGTTCTAAGTAGGAGAGCGCTCCAGCGCATGCTTTTACTTGGTTATGGTAGGCCCTTTCCCGCCCCACGCGGGAAAGGGTTTTCCGTATGTTTCCGCATCCGTTCTTTTAATTCCTCTGCGGATTCCCAATCCGAAAAATAAATCCACGTCTCTTTATTATGCATAAATAATTGGAATTGTGAATTATATAATGGTTTTAAATTTCCCGCAGGAAAGTTTCTGGTTATAAGACGACTCTGTTCATGTATTTGTATAAACATCTCGTTTTTATCGTTTAGTGTTGACTTCGGATTGGGAATCCGTTACCCGTGCTTTTTTGAAGTACCTGATCAACATGAAATTATCTACATTCTGCATCTTATGTTGCCTTTCCGCAGGTCTTTCCCAGGCTGCCACCTACGTCTGGAGCGGAGCGGCAGGGAACGGAATTTACGGAGATTCCAACAACTGGACGGTCAACGGCGCGCCGAACGGCTATTATCCGCAAAGCAATAGTGATACCGCCATCATCGGAGAAAATGCCGGAACGATCACCTGGTCCACCGGGCAATCTTATTTCGGAGCCACTAACACAGTCCAAATAGACTCCGGAAGCACCCTGCTTTGTACAACGGAAATAGGAGATCTCAACGTTAATTCTTTCACGCTGAAAGGCAATTCCCAATTGATATTTGAATCCAGCAACGCCCTTGGACTGGGACGTGATTTCACGCTGAACTTCGGCACGTTTACGGCGGAGGAACACGGTTCCTGGGTTGCCACGAATCTCCCTAGCTTCTGGACCAATGGGAAAACCGTCACCTTCGTCGGCACACTGGATATGAACAACCTTTCCGGAAGCGGAACTATTGAACTCGCTTCCATTAAATCTTCCCAACTGGGAGGCAATCTCAATTTGGACCTGAGCGGCCTGGACATTACCGGCAACAACCAAATTCAAGCGGATGTAACACAGGTCACGGAAAACGACATCATCAAGGTGTTGATTAACTACGAAACCGTTCCGGAACCCACAACGGCCACGCTGAGCCTCCTGGGACTGGGCGGTCTGCTGTTAAGAAGAAAGAGACAGTAGCCTCTTCCGCATGTCTGATTCTACCCCGGCTTATTCCTCAAGGAAAGCCGGGGTTTTCTTTTGCCGCTGGCCCGGTTTGCGCACGCCTCCCTTATATCGCAACATTTATCCTGCGGAACCATATAGCATCCTTCCAGACGGAAAAATCCGTTTTCCAGAGCAGGTCAGAACTCGCAATTCCGCGGGGTACGGGCAAAAGGCAGGACGTCGCGGATGTTGGTCACCCCGGTCACGAACATCAACAGGCGTTCAAACCCGGCCCCGAATCCGGCGTGCGGCACCGTGCCGTAGCGGCGCAGATCCGCATACCACCGGTACGCTTCCGCATTCATGCCCATGCTGCGCATGTTTTCCTCCAGAATATCCAGCCGCTCCTCACGCTGGCTGCCACCCACGATCTCACCAATGCCGGGCACCAGCACATCCATGGCGGTAACGGTCTTTCCGTCTTCATTCAGGCGCATATAGAAGGGTTTAATCTCCTTCGGGTAGTTGTACACGATGACGGGGCATTTAAAATGCTCCTCCGTCAGGAAGCGTTCATGTTCGCTCTGCAGATTGATGCCCCAGGAAACGGGGTAATCAAATGTTTTGCCGCTCTTGAGCAGGATATCCACGGCTTCCGTATAGGAACAGCGCACAAACGGCGTTTCCTTCACATGCTCCAGGCGTTCCCGCAGCCCCTTGTCTACAAAACGGGTCAGGAATTCCACTTCTTCCGCGCTGTTTGCCAAGGCATCGCCGACGAGAAAACGGACAAACTCTTCCGCCATGTCCATGTCTCCATACAGGTCGCAGAATGCCATTTCAGGCTCCACCATCCAGAATTCCGCCGCATGGCGCGTAGTATTGGAGTTCTCCGCCCGGAACGTGGGGCCAAAGGTATAAATGTTGCTCAGGGCGCACGCGAACGCTTCCCCTTCCAGCTGGCCGCTTACCGTGAGGTAGGCCGCCTTGCCGAAGAAATCCCGGGAGGCGTCACGGGAAGCAGCGTCTCCCACATCCAAAGTCGTCACGCGGAACATTTCTCCGGCCCCTTCGCAGTCACTGGCGGTAATAATGGGAGTGCTGACCCAGGAAAAATCCCTTTCCTGGAAAAAGCGGTGGATGGCGAAGGCCAGCCTGCTGCGCATGCGGAACACGGCTCCAAACAGGTTGGTGCGGGGGCGCAAATGGGCGATGGAACGCAGAAACTCCGGCGTATGCCCCTTTTTCTGCAAGGGATAGGAATCCGGAACAGCCCCCACCAGCTCCAGGGAAGCGGCGCGCAATTCCCATCGCTGCCTTCCCTGCCCGGCAACCAGAGCGCCGCGGATGCTCACGGCAGACCCCGTAGCCATTTCTCCAATCCGTTCATAGCCGGGGATACCCTCATCCGCCACGACCTGCAGGGAGGCGACGGAGGAACCGTCATTCACCTCCAGAAAGGAAAAAGCCTTGGAATCACGGCGCGTACGCACCCATCCCTGAATCAGTACGTCCGGCATTTCCTCCTCACTGTCCAGGACATGTTTCACCAATGTTCTGTTCATCATGGCGCAAGTATAATACAGCGCCTTGCCCATGCCAGCAGAATTGCTTCACCACGGAGAGAATATTACGGATTTTCCGGCAGAGAAGGAGGGGATATGCCGCACCTGTTATTTGGAAGGCTGCATGACCTGCCGCCCCGTCGTAATGGCGATGGCATCCGCCAGCGGCATTTCCTTCTCCGTATGGGCGGCCCCCCAGGAATCTGAAAAGATAAGCGTTTTCTTTTCCTCGTCAAAACCGATAATCAGCCTCAAATGGCCTCCGCGCGTCTGGGACAAACGCAACGGTTCCGGAACAATGCCAAGCTGCACGGACCAAAACACGGGGATGCCCGCCATGATATAGGGCCTGATGGCATTGAGCCACCTGTCCACCTGGGACGGTGATCCGGCACGCGCCAGCTTCAGGACTTCTCCGTCCGCATTGTCCCAGAAACCGGACCAGTCATGTTCATTTTCCACCTTCTCTTTTTTCAGCTTGGAGGCGGCGCGGTTATAGGCTTTCAGCAGATTCCTGAAATCACGGGAATTCGCCAGGGAATCCAGCACTTTGATCCGTATCTGGAAGCGCGTCCCGATTTTTTTCAGGTTTTCCGCCATTGCCGCCGTATTAGTGCCTCCGTCCGCAGAGGTATTGGCCAGGGAAGCCAGTTCATGCTGATCCACATAGTCCATTCCATAATAGGCAAAAATGCGGGCGGCGGTAGCCACCACGCAATAACCTTTCTGGCCCTGGTCCACCATGGGAATATCCTGAATCACCACCCGCTTTCCTTCTTTCCTGACGTGCTGCTTGATATCCGCCTTTCTGGCCCGGGAAGAAGCATCTCCCCTCGCGATGGAATCTTCCGTGGGACCGGCCTTCATCCGGATAAATTCCGCTTCAAACTCCCTGCCCTCCCGCGATGTATTGATCTCCAGGGTAATCGCCCCGTTGTCCCAAATCCAGGACCAGCCGTTGACTTTGACTACCGCCTCCTTACGGGAGGCCCGGTACTCCTTGGGCTGAATCCCGGTAAGAGCGGTCAGGGATTCCTTGATGAGCTCCAGGCGCTTGTCAAATTCATCCTTGCCAATGGCCCCGTTATCCCCCTTGTTGTACATCATGACAGTCATTGACTGGGGGGCTCCGTCCTTCCAGTTCACCAGCATTTCCCCCAGGGACATGTCCCCTATCTTGATGGAGGGCTTCGCAATCCGGAGCTGGGTCTTGCCTTTATCCACCCAGCCGCCGGGCTCTCCGTTAAAATACTTTCCGAACAAATCCGGCTGAGGCAGCTTCCAGAACGCACCAGACTTTAAATCCGGCGCCATGTTGCCCGCGCCCCAAGCGGAGGGAAGAAGGCAGCAGACTGAAAGGAAAGGCAGAATGGCAGAGATAAATCGCATAACGAAAAAAGGGGCGGGGAATAGCCCCGCTGCTCGGAATCTACGCTGGTAATGTATTCTCCCATGACGGTTCTGCCAAGAAAAAATGAATCTTCCTCCAGCGAACCATTCCTTCTTTATCCTCTCCCATCCGTCCTTTTCTAATAATGCTGCCCGGTAAAAAAACCGGCCTGCCGCAGTAAATTCCGCAGCAGGCCGGTTTGAATGAATAAACCAGTCCGATGATTTACATGAACGGACGCAAACGCTGCATGATAGCGTCCTTGGAAGAAGCTCCCACCATCGTATCCATGATTTCCCTGTCCTTGATAATCAGAAGAGTGGGGATAGTGCGCACGCCATAGGTGGCGGCCAGTCCGTTGTTGGCGTCCACATCCACTTTGCCCACTTTGATCTTACCGGCCAATTCCGTAGAAAGCTGGTCAATAATCGGGGCGATCATGCGGCAGGGCCCGCACCATGTAGCCCAGAAATCGACAAGCACAGGAATGTCGGACTTCAGAACTTCATCCTCAAAATTTGCTTCAGAAAATACGTTTGCCATAGTACCGCTTAGAGTATTTCAACAATCATTACGTTCACTTATTCTTCCGCATCGGCGCCATCATCGGAAGACTCTTCGGCAGAAACGTCATCGGCCGTTTCTTCATCGGCGGCGGGAGCAGCGGGGGCAGGCTTGGAGTCTCCGCCCAGCCAGCCAACCATGCTGCGGGCTTCCAAGGTGTCCGTAGCGTATTGATAACCGATGAAAACAAGCGCAAAGGCAAGGGCCACAAAGGAGAGAACATTCAACAGCGTACTGGGAGCCGCATCCGTATCTTCTTGAAACTTCCTGGCCGTAAAGGAGGCGGAAGAAACCGGAGAGGCCGCGGGTGCGGTATTCAGCCCGATGGTGGCCTGCGGAAGCTGTGCTGTCGCCATGCCTGCTCCGGGAGGAGTCAGAGGAACAGTAGGAGCGGCAGCGGCAGGCGCCGCGCCAGCAGGAGGAACCACGGGGGCCACAGGCGTAGTGGCGGAGCCGAGGGCAACCGTCTTTAATCCTCCGCCAAGCTTGATGCCTCCGCCAAGACCGGCGGGACGAAGGGGAATAGTGGGCGCAGCGGCGGCAGGCGGAGCAGCAGGTGCCGCAGGCGCGGCGGCTACCGGAGGAACGGCCGGAGCGGCAGGTGCCTTGGGCACGGAAGGAGCAGCCGGCGGAGTCGGAATGCTGGGCGGAGGCGGAGTACCGCCCGGAATGGAGGGGGGAGGTGGATTACTCATATCGGAAAAATAACTGTGCTGAACGATAGCTCTCGCTTATTTCAGCCCGTAAATCAAGAAAAAGAATGCGTAGAACCTGAATTCCGTGCAATTTTTTTTAATTTGAAGCGTATTCCATCTCAAACACGCTGTCCGGACTTGCCCTGAAAAGCGTTCTTTCCTACGCTGTGTATCCGGCATTATCTCATATGAAACCCATTACCAAACTAGCTTCCTCCACCCTGCCCGACGGCTCCGTTCTCGACCTATGGGAACGGGACGGTTTCCACTTTCTTTTGCGCGACGGCGTACAGACAGCGTCCAGCTTTTCCCACGGAAGCAATGAAGCGGCGGCAGCCATGGCGGCGGCTCCGGTTAAAAGAGCCAACCAGCCCTCCTTCCTTCTCGACGGCCTCGGCCTGGGATTCACCCTGTTCGCCCTGATGGATCAAATTCGCAGGGAAAAGGCCCGCTTCATCGTGGCGGAACCCTGCAAACCGCTTATCGACTGGCACAAGGAACTGATGAACCAGGAACGGCCCGGATTCCTGCACGATCCCCGCGTCAGCGTGGAATTTACCCCGGCGCTTCAAATCGCCCGCAAGAATCCGAAAAGCTTCCACGCCATTCTGTCCCATTCCACGCACGAACGCATGAACCTGAGCGTAGCCGAAGCTTCCGACTATTTTGCCGCACTCAAGCAGGGCGGTCTGCTGGTCATTACGGTAGCCCGCCCGGACACCCGACTTTCCCGGACACTGCAAAAAGCGGGGTTCGAAGTAAGCACGGAAGCCGTTCCGGCCTCACATAAAGGAAAGAAAACCGCTTTTCACACCGTTATTCTTGGAAAGAAGGGACGTTTCGTCCCCTTCTCCGCTCACCAGTCCTGATCCCATCCTATTATTATGAACTGCACATCCCTTACCATGGCCGGACTTCTGGCCGCCCTGTCCCTGGGAATTCCCTCCCTGGCGGATTCCATTGCCCCGGGCATTCTTCTTCCCAAAAAAAATACCAAATCCATTTCCTTCTCCCCCAAGGGGACCTCGGACATTTTCCTGCTCGGCATCATGCCGCAGGGAAGTTCCGTCAAGAAAGGGGAATCCGTAGCTCAGGCGGACTTCCGCATACTGGACAATAGTATCGAAGATTATGAACGCGCCATCAAGAGCAAGAACCTGGAGGTGCTGAAACTCCGGTACGCCCTGGACCAGCAGAAGGAACGTTCCGCCCTGGCCCTGCAAAAATATCAGACGGCCCTGACACGGACGGAAGAGGATCAAAAGGATTTTCTGGAAAAGCGGAAGGCCCGCATGCTGGCGGAAGAAGAGGAACGCGTCAACAAAGCCCTGCGCCACATGTCCTACAAACAGGAAGAGCTGAACCAGCTTACCAAGATGTACAAGGATGACCAGGTGGCGGAAGAAACGGAAGAGATCATTTTGAAACGCCTGAAAAATGAACTTGGGGAAAGCGAATTTGCCGTTCAGGGAGCCAAACTCGTTGCGGAACTGGCCAAGCTGCGCAATATTCATCGCCTGGGGGAAGACTATGCTACGGCAGTCAAGGAAAAGCAGATGGATCTGGAACAGGCAAGGAAGCAGGCGGATTTTGATCTGGAACAGAAAAAGATAGCCCTGACGGAGGCGGAAGTCTCCCTGAGACGCCTTCAGAATAAGTACAATGAACTGAAAGCAGACCGGGAAATGGCCTCTTTCAAGGCCCCGGAAAACGGCATCCTGCTGTACGGCGGATATGTGGCGGAAAAGTGGGTGGCCATTCCGGTGGCGGAAAAGCTGAAACCCGGCGGCAAACTGGGAGCTTTTGACAAAATCGCCACCATCGTTCCACCAGACTCGGAACTGATTGTCCAGGCTACTCTTCCGGACTCCACCGCTACGCCCAAGGTGGGGGAAACCGTCGTCATCAAAATAACGAACATGCAGATTCCCGGCGTTATTACGGAAGCCAGCCCCATTCCGGGAGCAGACGGCAAGCGCCGCATTATCATCACGCCCAAGGTTCCCGCCAGCCAGATTTTCGCCCCCGGCCTTCCCGTCCAGGTGACCATCAAGGACCAACAGGCCTGATTTCCCTTAACGGATCCCCATGAATAAAGCCGTCCTTTTCCTTGCCGCCCTTGGAGCCAGTACGGCGCTCTGCGCTCCTGTTCCGGCGGAAAAAGCGGAAAAAAGGGATACCATTCCCATTGCCAGGGTTCCGGATGTTCCGCCTCCCTCCCGGGAAACGCTGGACGCTTCTATCCGGAAGGCGGCTGACTTTCTGTTGAAAGAACAGAACAGGGACGGTTCCTGGGGAAACCATACGCGCACCAAGGGTCTGAATGTTCTCTGCCCTTATCCGGAAGGCCCCAGATCATTCAGGACAGCCTCCACCTCTTTGTGCGTGATCGGCCTCCTGACCAGCCCCCTGAAAGAAGACCCCGCCGTCAAGGCATCCCTGGACAAGGCGCTGCAGTACCTGCTAACCACGCTGCCCACCCTGAAACGGGGAGACACCCGTACCGTGCTTGGCGTATGGGGCCATGCCTACGGCCTCTCCGCCCTGAGCCGGGCGGCGCGGAACCTTCCTGCGGATGCCCCTTTGCGCGAAGAACTCAAAAAGGTGGCCTCCCTCCAAGTCAAAGCGCTGGACCAGATGGCGGACGTCCAAGGCGGCTGGGGCTATTACACATTTGAAACTTTTTCCAAGCGTCCCATTGGGGAACCCACTTCCTTCCTGACGGCTACAGTCCTTCTTGCCTACAAGGACGCGGAACAGGCCTTCGGCCTCAAAGCGGAACCCCGTGTTTTCTATCTCGCCGCCAATGCCGTCTATCGCCAT
>OGXJ01000947.1_pt1 | contig 22524 bp, 17 predicted proteins | sample 1576231 | NCBI WGS metagenome assembly OGXJ01 (sample SAMEA3541539, study PRJEB24748) | human gut metagenome | biome: human gut; feature: human-associated habitat; material: faeces | place: China | collected 2012
AGGCGACTCCCGAATGCCGTTATATATCTGGAGGCATTTATTGTCTGACCCCGGTGCGCGGGTTCATGGCCGGGGCCACCACCAGCGGCCCGTCAAAGGCAAGCGCCTGCGCCGAGAGCATGTCCGACGCCGCTCCGGCCGCCAGACGCGACAGGGCGTCGGCCGAGGCCGGGGCCACCAGCATGGCCTGGGCCCGCTGGCCCGGCTCCAGATGATCGAAGACCTCGTCGCCCTCGAACATGCGGCCATAGACCGGCATGGCGCCCAGGGCCTCGAAAAGCAGGGGCGTCACGAAACGGCGCGCGCCGTCGGTGAGGGTGACGGAAACGTGGATGTCCAGGGCGTGCAGGGCGCGCAGCAGATCCAGTGCCTTGTAGCAGGCGATGGAGCCGCACACGCCCAGATGCAGACGCTTGCCCGCGAAACGGCGGCTGTTGTGGAAGGGCGACGCGCTCACAGCAGACGCTCCTGCAGACCGCTGCCGCTGCTGCCGCCCGAAGAGGAGCCCCAGCCCCCGCTGTTGCCCACCGGAGGTGAATACAGTGATTGCAAATCCCAATTTGCTTGATGCTGATGCAGAAATCAGCAGATATACGCCGAGTATTGAGATAACCCGTCAGCAGAATGAAATCAGCCGCTTGATGGAAATTCCTGATGTTGATTTTGAAAGTGCGAAAGAAGAAATATGCAAGCTTGCAGAACTGAAATATGACTGCTGTATCTACAGCGATAAACCGCAGAAAACGATGCAGTTAAGGGGAATTTTGAAAAACTGCGAACAACTGAATACGCTTGACATTGGCTTACTGCAATCCTGTATTTCGCGGATTCTGGTAAGCCATTTTTGCACCGTTGAAATCGAATTCATCAATGGCGTTATCATCAAAAATATCATAGAAAGGAAGATGCAAAATGACCACAGCGCCCAATGTCAGGGTAATTCCTGCAAAGCCGCAAACTACGGAAAACAGGGATAAATACCATCAGCTTAGAGCAGCCTCGGCATTTTCCTATCCCGTACCGGGCATTTTACTTCATCCTTATTTCGTGCTGCTGTCAGCCAGATTGGGTTCCGGTTTCACCGAAGATGTAGCGGGCTACATCAAGATAAAGCGGAATACAAGATGACGGCAGCAGTGCGGAAGACGGATGAAGAGCATACAACACATTATAAATATGTAGTCCGCGTTCAAACAACCGGTCCGGGATTTTAAATCAAAAGCTTATTATGTTGAGTGTGAATCCGAACGAAGTGCCGTTGGAGCAGAACATCCACGGCGCACAGGACACCCTCACCTTATGCCTGGCAAGCTCGCGGCAAGGGTTGCCGGCGAACAGACCTATCACCTCGTTGACGGGGTCTATGAGGAAGGCGACGATGTTGCCGAGCGTTCTCGAACCGCAAAGAGTGTAGCCGTTGTCCACGATGCTCCTCTTCAGACGGTAGAAAGTCTCGCCGAGGATGAGCCCCGACATAGGCGTGACAATAAGGTCCTGTACTGACGGAACCTCCATGAACGCCTCTATGCCGTACTCCCAGAAGAGGGTGGATATGGCGGTGCAATAGAGGAAAGAGCCGAGGGCGTTGAAGCCCAGACTGCGTGCGCTCATGTAATAGGCGGCTCCGGCGTAAGGATGGAGCACGTAGTTGAATATGAACTTGTCGCCGTCGAACCTCGGACCTTTCCTCACGTGATTGCTCCAACGCTTGAAGAAGGGCACCTTACGCAGCTCTTCCTTGTTCCATGCCGTGGCGTTCTCGGGCAGGAGCTCGAGCACACCGAGAGCCGTCATGCCCCCTGCGAACAGCACGCCCGTGTTGAGCCACATGCGCTTATAGTCGGGACAGCGCGTGCTTAAAGAATAAGGCAGCGCGTAGATGTTGGGCTTCCCCTTCCCGGCTTTCCTCAAAGTGTCGGCAGCAATGACACGTGTCACCGCTGTATCGGGGCTGTGCGCGGCTATGGAGTCCGCCGTCATTGCCGCGCGGCACGGCATTACGGTGACGGCACACAGTGCCAGACTTATTATGCGGTTTGCTTTTCCTTTCATATATATAATGTCTTTGGCGGCGGCAGAGAGTCGTCAATGCTGTGTGAGACGCTGTGTACTGCCGTTCCGGACAGCTGTCCGAGTGACTTTCCTTTTACATGGATAATGCAAACGGGAGGGAAAAGAGCATGCTCCTAACTGCCCGAGTGCAAATTATCTTTGACAAATTTAGGGATAAAAAGGATAGTCCGTACTATGCGGCAGACTAAAAATGACGAAAAAAACTAAAAGGAATTGAAAACCGGAATGCCATGTTAAGTTTTACTAAAAAGCACTGTCCCATACTTCTTCATGTGTATACAGAAAGGGCGACAGCCGCACTCACCCGGCTTGGAATGTACGTGCGGCTGTCGCCTTTTGTGTGGTTATTTATACCGGCAGCGCGTTGTCAGCGCACTCTCTCGAGTGTGATGTTGCCCATGATGAGAGAGTTGCCCTTGCCGGTCTTTTCTATCTGCACCGTGACGGAATTGTCCTGAGCGGTCAGCCCGATCTCTCCCATGCCCGCATCCTCGCGGAATGTGTCAGTGGCGGAGTGCGTATCGCGCCAGTCTGACACAAGTCTCTGCCTCTGCCATATGCGGAACCGCGCTCCGGCAGGTGTCTCGTGAAAGCTCATACGTAGCCTGTAGCGTCCCTCAGGAATACCATTGAGCATGACGCGCAGCCTGCCGCCGCTTTCCGTGGACAGGCGAAGTCCGCGGTCGTTGTTTATCTGTATGTCGCCTTCGGGCGTTATCTCCATGAGCTGCGGATAGAAAACGTGTCTGTCGGGAAAGTGTTCTCTGAGCAGGTCTCCGGCAGGCTGCATGCGGCTCACGGGCGCGGTGTCCGAGTAGTAGAATGCTATCGAGGTGTAGTCTACGGGATAGCAATTGTTCACATCACCGTGTTCTATGCCGTGGAAAATCTCTCTGTCGAAGGTCAGTTTGTCGCTTACGAAGAAACGGTAACCGCCGGTGCGCGACATCTGAAGCGAATAGTCGAGACATCCGTGCAGCGGCATGCTGTGCCCGCGGTCCCAACGGTCGAGCAGCGCATACCACCCTCCGTTGAAGTAATCCTCAGACCCTGTGCCGTGCATGCGCATCTTTCCGTCGACAAACGTACTGTCGTCGCCCTCGAAGAAGGTAGTCATGCCGGAGCGCAGACCGCGCGCAAGGAGTATGGTGCCGACGTAGTGTCCACGGCTTTTCGCGCTGAGGAATGTGTGATATTGTCCTATCGGTGTGCGTGTGCGACGCCACGAGGAGTAGAATCTGCCCTCTTTCGCGGCGTCACGACCGGTGGAGTTGTGGTATATCCTCACCTTTACGGTTATGGGCGGCTGCTGTATGCTGTCGTCGCGGAGATAAAGTAGCCTCACGGTGGCGCGTTTGTCGAAAGGCATCGGCAGGTAACAGTAGTTGGTATATCCGCTTCGTCCCATGAGCATCCCGCGCATGGCGGGGCGTCCGTAGGCGTAGCCGAAGAAGTCGGCGACGGGCGCGCATATGGCATCGGTACTGTCATTGTCCCATCTGGCGGTGAGTATGACGTCCCTGTCATTGCCCTCAAAGGCATTGCCGCCGTCGAGCTCTATCCCCGTGATGCGTCCCGGCGAACCGCTCTCGAAGACCACCTCCCCGTCACCGGGGCTGAGAGTGACGGTCTTCTCGCTCACCGCTGCTCCGGAGGAACGTCCATGCGCGAAAGCCATGGCATCGGGACGGGCGGCAGACCAGGCGCGGCACACCTCGTCGAGCAGCGTTCTGTCGGCATCGGTGAACGTGCCGTCGTAGGTCTCCACCTTCATGCCGGGCAGGCGACGGTATTGTATCTGTATGAACTGCAAGCCCTCGCCCTCCATCACAATCTTACACGACCGGGCGTAGGTGATGGGCAGATAGCAGTAGAAGCCGCCCACCTCGTTGCCGCACAGAGGACTGACGAATGGAAAAACCTTGCCGGAGAAGAGGTCGGAGAAACGAATGCGCAGTCCCGGTTCGCTCTTCCCGTCGAAGTAGAAGCTAAGCATGTTGTCGTTGGGAGTGGGTGTCCATATGCGGTTTATCACTCCCGCGCCCTCCATCTCGGCTATAACGAGTCCTCCGTTTTCCTTGCGCAGGTAGGAGTATTTGCCCGAAAAGCCATCGTCGTTGCCCCATGTGCGGTCGTAGCTGGAGAACTGTTCGACATGGCAACCGTCCCGATATTCGGGCAGACGGTCGATGGCGCGGAGCAGAACGAGTTCGTCTGTCCATCTGTATTTGTCACTGGAGACGGCACTGACGGTGTAAAGCATGATGCAGAACAGTGCCAAAGGTCGGATGATGTAATGGATTCTCATATCAGTTACAGGTTTTTTAAGCAGATGTTCTAAATTAATTGTCATCAGATTGTGTGCTGTTCAGGAACTTCATTTCGAAGTCCGAAGAGGGAGTGTAGCGGTCTGTACGACCGATGAGACATCGGAATGAAGCCCTGATGAACACACAATATGGTGGCAAAGATATATATACATCTTAGAAATATATAATATCGGTTAATTTTGAACAGCTACTTATATTTAACGTAACATTGTCCGCTTTATTGTAAAAACGCCCGTACGCATCTAGCGCACGGGCGGTCCGAAATAAACTATTTAACCAAAATAATTGCCAGCCGCTGCCGGACAAGTATTGGGTGAATGTCATTTGTTCACGGTGTCGGGAGTGAACCGCAGCGTGTAGGTGTAGCTTCCGCTTGTGGGGCACTCATATTCCGGCAGGCAGACATCGCCCTGACAGCTGTTGTTTCCGAGTCCGCGCTGCCAGTAGTCGAAGTGGGCGAACACTTTGCCGTATCGGGTCAGGTCGTACGGATGGAGCACAGTGCTCCACATTGTGTCGCCAGCATCGCCCCACTGAGCCTCATCATAGTGTGAGAGAGAGAACGCCACGGTGCCCATAGTCTCCACCTTGAGCGTCGTTCCGGTCTGAGGATTGGTTAGCGTAAGGTCGCGCAGAGCCTGATGGTCGCCCATTGTCTGCGGATGGGTGAGTTCCTCAAACATGTTGTCTACAGTAGTGGCGTAGCGTCCGAGGTATGAGCCGGTCTGCCTGTCCACATAGTTTGACCACGGACCTTTGGCGTAGTACTCCACTCCCTCGAAGCCGTCAGCGAACTCCATACCGATGCCCAGACGGCGTGCGGCGCGCTGAGGCGAGAGCGTAACACGCATGTCCACCACGCCTGAAGGATAGAACGTATAGGCTATGGTGTAGTTGCATATGGTGCCGCTGCCGCTCTGTGTCATGGTGACATTGTCTCCGTCCTTGCCCAAAGACTTTGTTATGCGGTGGCTTGTCCGTTGACTGAGTGCCATGGATATGAGATCGCTGCTGCGGTCGTTGTCTATGTCGCGGAAGCAGTTGAAGTCTGGTCCCGCCGCGATGAGCTGCTGTCCGTCGAATGTCCATGAGTTCATCTGTCCGTCACTTCCGAATCTTATCTCGAACGTCTTGCCGTCGGCGGTCGTTCCGCTTACGGTGTTGTTGCCCGAAGTGACGCTTCCTCCGCCGGTGACATCAGGCAGTTTGTCGGCGCGTGCTTTAAGTATGAACTGCTCCTCTGCGGGAGTATAGCCCGCGTCAGCCCATGAAGCGTCGTCCCGAAGACTCAGTCCCACCATTATGGTGTACTCTCCTTCAGCGTCGCAATCCGTGGTGTAAGGCACCTCTACCGTTCCTGTCTGACCTGGAGCGACGGCAGTCATCGGTGTGGAACCGTTCTCCACGAGCCGTCCGTCACGCAGAACGGTGTATGTAAGGTCGAACTCGCTCAGGTCGGTGAAGTTGTACTTGTTCTTCACGGTGAGCGTCTTGCCGTCCAGACTCTCGAAGTCCGCATACTGATAAACCTTCTTCACCTCGGCAAGTTTTGCCGTGCGGGCACGGTCGGTTGTTATTATTCCGTTGTTCATGAAGTTGCCCTGGAATCCGATATTTATATTTACAATATTGTAGTCGTATCCCGACGTGAAGTAATGGAAGCCTCGGTCGTCCTGCTTCTGCCCTGCGAGCAGTTTCTGCGGGTCGTATATGGATGTGTCTACCCAGTCCCAGATGCATCCGCCGATGATTCCCGTGCTGCTCTCTATCACGTCCCAGTATTCCTGAAGGTTGCCAACAGCCTGTCCCATGGCGTGCGCATACTCGCAGATGAAGTAAGGCATGCCGTTGTTTCCGCGCGAATAGTCGCTCACCTGCGATACTGTGGGATACATGTTTGAGAACATATCGGAGTAGCCGCTTGTGGCACTTCCTGCCTCATAATGCACCATACGGTCGTCCTGTCTCTTTATCGCCTCATATGCGTCGCGCAGGTTGCTGCCGTTGCCGCACTCGTTTCCGGTTGACCAGAATATGACGCTCGGGTGGTTGCGGTCGCGCAACACCATGCGCACATTGCGGTCGACGAACATCGAAGACCACGATGTGTTGTTTGTAAGTCCCGGATTGTAGTGGCACTCAACGTCAGCCTCGTCCATGCAGTAAAGCCCGTAGTAGTCGAACATGGCGTACATCTTGGGCTGGCGCGGGTAGTGGCTGGTGCGCACGGTGTTGACATTCGACTGCTTCATGAGCGTTATGTCCTTCAGCATTGTCGGCACATCAATGGCGCGTCCCTTCTCCGGATGGGTGTCCTGAGTGTTCACTCCCTTGAAGAACACGCGCTGTCCGTTGATGTATACAAGCGTTCCTCTCTGCTCGATGTTGCGGAATCCGTATTTTGTGGAGAACACCATCTCCTCGCCTCCGTTGGCATTGCTCTGGCGCACAACCACGGTGTAGAGATACGGTTTCTCTGCGTTCCACGGCGTGAGACCGGATAACTGACGGCTGCTGAGCGTGATGCTCTTCTCCGTCTCGCCCTCAGCCATGCTCACGTTCTGCGACATGCGTGCCACCTCCGAGCCGTCGGCATCGAGCAGCTGCACCTCAATCTGTTTCTCGGCAGCCTCTCCGTCGCGGTTGTCAATCTCCAGAGCGACGTTCAGCGTAGCCTGTGTGGCGGCTGTGTTCATGTCTGTCGCGGTGATGTAATGGTCGCGTACGAATGTCTTGGGAGTCGCCACAAGATACACGTCGCGGTGTATTCCAGCCAGATGCCACATGTCCTGTCCTTCAAGATAGGAACCGTCGCACCAGCGGTAGACACGTACGGAGAGCTGGTTCTCACCGTCCTGTGTGACAAAACCGGTGATGTCGAACTCAGCGTCGGTGTTAGGACCCTCGCTGTAGCCTACATACCGTCCGTTAACCCATACCGCAGCGGCACTGTACACACCGTCGAAGTGGAGGAAGACGCGCTTGTCTCCCCAGCCCTCGGGCAAGGTGAAGGAACGGCGGTAGAAGCCTGTGGCATTGTGGTCCTCAACACCATACTGGGTCAGACCTCTGCGGGCGTAGGGAGGCTCGTTGCTGAACGGATAGCCCACGTTGGTATACACCGGTGTGCCGAAGCCTGCCATCTCCCATGAAAGGGGCACAGTGATGGTGTCCCAATTGGAGTCGTCCAAGCCTGCGGCATAGAACTCGCTTGATCCGGGACCGCTACTCGTGCCCGGAACAAAGCGGAACTTCCACGTGCCGTTGAGGTTGAGAGTCATCGCCTTCTCCGGTGTGAGCCACGGAGTGTTGTAGAACGGGTCGGCGTTCATGTCCGCCGTAGAGGCGTAAGGAATGAATGTGGCGTGCGCATCTTCCTTATAGTCGCCCAGCTTCTGCTGGTCGGAGATGAACGATATGTCGAATATGCGCTCCTCCTGTATGGGAGGCTCGCTTCCGCCCTCGGCTTTTGTGAACACATACGACACCGCATTATCCTGACTTGTAGTGCTCACCAGTGAACCGTCAGTGACCGTAAGATAATAAGGAACGCCGTTGAAGCTGACGCAAATCTTATATCTTCCGTCGTCCTGGGGCTCGAAGCTGAACAGCTGGTTGGCGTTTCCCTTCTCCACCTGCCACTGCAACGGTGGTTTCGTTCCGCCGTCGCACGCCATGTCGAGAGCCTTGCCTGAATATTCGTTCACGAGTCTGTAGCTGTATTCTGACGCTGTCTCCTCATACTCCAGACGCCACTGCTGGTTGGTGGTGTTGGCGAGAGACTCCACAAGGATGGGCGCGTCGTTAGCCGTGGAGTTCACCGTAAACACGCTGTTAGGGTTGCCTGCCACGCTGATATAGTACTTTTCGCCCACCGCAGGCGTTCCGTCACCGGTCGTACCTCCGCCATCTCCGCTCTCGTCGGGAGTAATCACGCTCACCTCTTTATATGTAGCCCAGCTGCGGGTGTTGCCTTCAAGGCTTCCCACAGTGAGCGAGCCGAGGGCGTAAAGCTCCCGCATGGCGTCCGCAGTATAGCTTGCCATGAGCTCGCCGTTGATGTGCAGACCCTCCTTGTCGAGCTCCACGGTGAGGTCGGTGCTGGTCAGCGTATAGTCGCTCTGCACGCTCGTCTGCTGCATGTTCACCCAGTTGAGCTGCAACCGGCGGCTCGACGGAGTATAATAAAGGTGTATGTTGTGGCTGCCATACCACACACTGATGTCGCCGCCGATGGAGAGAATACCCTCATTAGTGTATTTACACGAAGACAAATCTATCTCCGCGCGTATGGTCTGTTTTGTCAATTCGACAGACGACACGGTCTTGCTGAATGCGCTGCCGTTAGGTGAGTAGCTGCTCCACAGCACATTCTTTGCGGCTTCGGCAGACACATTGCCTGCACAACATATGCCGAGCAGAACCATGAGCAATATCTGATATATCTTTTTCATTTGTTCTTTTACTTTATTTTATGACAATCTTCTTTCCTTTCACTACATATACTCCGCCCGGCATACCGTCGGTGTCGGACGCGCTGTCGCGCATTTTCTGTCCGTCGATGGTGTATACCTGTCCGTCGGCATTGTCTGTATCGGCAGGCATGAGGTCTATGCCGTCAGTCACGTCATCAATAGACCAGCCGTTGAGCTTGCCCGACGCATCCGACGTGAAAATCACACCACGGAATCCCTTGACCGTCATCTTGCTCTGAGTATGATAAAGAACATTCTTGCTGATGACGTAAGAACCGGCAGGAGCTGTGATTGATGAGAAGCAGCCGGTGAATGTAGCGATGCCGTGTGTGACGTCAATCGGCTTGTCGGCAAGATAATTGACGCCTGTGAACACATATCCGTCATCCGGAGTATTGTGCGAATTGCCTATATAAATAAAGTAAGGTTTACCGGCTTCCGCCTTGTCGGAAAGAGTGAACAAGAGCTGTGTGCCTTCGCAACCCGTAAATTCCGCCAGACGCGCGTCGGTGCCGAAAGCCGCATGAAGCTGTGCCTTGTCTATGTCGAACGGTACACAGAATGTGTTCCAGCATCCCGGGCTGAATGTACGTTTGAGTATCACAGTCATGTCGGAACCGGCTGCCGCGCTGTAGCTTTCGGATGTCTCGTCGAGCACGACAGTGTTTTCGGTGTAGTCGCTCTCGGCTACAAATATCCACTGACCAGCCGTATGGCTGTCTGCCGGAAGGTAAGGCTGCATCTTGAGTCCGCTGCCCGACGGGGCTGTCGCGTCAGCGTAGAGGAACGGGAAGATGTTGGCTTCCCTCATGCAATAGGAAATGTTGTAAACCCCGTCAGTGCCTTCAACAGGGGTGAAGAGCCACTGGTCGTATGCGCCGCTGCCACCGGTGCTTATCCCTTCGAACGGGGTTGCAGACAGGCGACCGCCCGCTGCGGTCATGAAGAATGTCCCGGCAGTGTCGTCCGCCTTGGTAAGCGTCACCGCAGTACCGCTGCCCGACAGCGTGATTGCGCTGTTGCTGTCATGCAGATAGCCTGCGCTGCCCAGATTGTAAACATAATAGGTCTGTCCGTCCGCAGGCTTCTGAGCGGCAGGCTGTGCCATTGACGCAGCGGCAGGAAGCAGTGTAAGTAATAAAGTCTTTAATCTCATAGTCGTTTGCTTCTGTTTGTCCCGTTCTACCAATTGCTGTCCCAGACGTTGTACTCCTTAGAGTCTGCCGACACAGGCGTTTCCTCTTTAGAGTCTGTAAGATTTAAGTCTGGCGTCTTACCGTTGTCGGAGCTATCCTGCATGAACGGACCCGCTGCCTCCAATGAGATAACAGAAACCGCCGGTTTCTGATAAAGTTCTCTTTTCATAACGTTCTTTTTTTTGTTTTGTCAGTTAATAATTATTGTATTGTTTGCTGTGTATGGAAAAAATAAAGATTGATTCAGGTACTCATAAAAAGACGACAAGCAAGCACTATGTTGCCATAGTACCTGCTTGTCGTTATGTATGTCATAAGATGCCGCTACACTGGGGAGTGTCGTTCCTCATGCAGGGCGTGACCTTACGCGGCAGTCTTATGTCTGTTGTTCCGGCTATCATTCCCAAACGTTATAGCTGTTTCCCCACATGTTGTTTTCCTTGGAACCGACCTCTATGTCTGCATCGTCACTTACGACTACAGTCTGTTGCTCTCCGTCGGAGCCTCCGTTACCAGTGTTGTCAATGCTTACCGCCTGCATGAGACTCTCGCTCATAAGCTCGGTAACTTCTATTCTGGGGCATATATATTTCTTTTTCATAATCTTCTGTTTATTGAATTAATTATTTAACAATGTACTTTTTGTTGTTAACGATATATACACCCTTCGGCAGTCCTTCGAGTGAAGCAGAATTGTTGCGTACAACCTGACCGTTCATGTTGTAGACCTTGTTGTCTGCATTAGCCTTAGAGTCTGTCACAACACCTTCGATTGCGTTGGTCTCACCGCCGTCAACAACACCGTCTACAGAGAATACGACGTTAGCGTTTGTACCGGTTTCAGACTCAAGCCATGTGCGGAAGCCTTTCACACTGTTCACACCTACGGTCATGTAATTCCACTGTCCTTTGCTGAGCAGATAAGAACCGGCTGGTATCAAGTTGTTCTGCTGAGTGTAAGTACCCTTGAAGTATACGTCACCGGCATTACCGCAGTCGTAAGCGTTGCCTCCGTTGCCTGTTACTGTCGCAGCTTCCACCTCGGTGTCGAGTGTCACCTGGTTTATCGTGTAGTAAGGTTCGGTGAGCGTAATGTTTTTATATACGGTGTTATCCGCTCTGTTTCTCACCTCATAAGTGTCACCGCCTTCCTTCGGAGTGGTTGTAAACAGACGTGACGGTTTGATGATATAAGGTACACCGGCTTTCAGTACTACAGTCTCCCTAGGTGTTCCGCTTATGTCGATAGATGTGAATTCGATGATATACGGATCCTCTGAAGCCTCCGGATTCTTCTCAGACAGTTTAACGTTGTTACCGAACGCGAGCTGGAGCTGCTGTCTTGTAAGGTTCACAGGCAGCATGATTGAGTTCCATGCGTTGTTTATAAGTTTACGTCCGAGACGCAATGTGTATGACTTGGTGTCGTCAACCTGTACGTTGATATAGTCTATTCCGGTCTGGTTCTCGTCAAGCACAATCTCGCTCTCAGAGTTTCCTGCATACTGTATCTGGAAGTTGTCAACGCATGTCCATGCATCACTGTTCACACCATTTGCCCTTACTCCCAATACAAGATAAGGTTTGCTGCCATCCACATATATCATCACCTGCTTCTGATAGGTCTCGTTTGTGTAGAGCAACTGTCCGGCTTCGGTGTATGTCTCGGGTGCACCGTCGGCAGCAGTTACCGTTGTGAACTCAGAAGTTCTTGTGTTGAGAAGGTTTGTCATATTCGCGTCGCTGTATGTTGATGCGAACAGTTCAACCTTACCCTGTGTCTTTGTAGTGAGTCCGTCACAGCTTATGATGTACCATCCCGGGTAATCGACAGTCACGCGCACCTTCTGCCAGATGGTGCCATCGCCCTTGATGTTGGCAGTCCAATAGTTTCCGTAGAGTTTCTGATGGCTCTCGCCATCTTTCATACTTTCTGTAGAGTTGTCATAATAGCCATTGTCGCTGTCGTCATTCTTAGCATATCCGTTACCCACATAATACTGCGGGACATCTGTACTTGTCGGATTAAGCATGCCGTTTTCATAATTGCCGAATTTAATATCGTCATAGTCTGTTGTCAATGAAGTAGACTGTTCGTTAGCACTACTTACGTCTCCGGTATGCCAGTGGCTGATGTCATCGTTGTTTCTTCCGAAGTGCTGACACCACAGAATGTATGTGGCATCAAGCGGAGTGGCATATGCCGCATTGGCAACACCGCTCTGGAAGTTGTCGCGAATGTCATCCAATGTAACCAACTGCCACATTGCATTACGATCGTTAGTCGGAGTTGAGGTTGTGCTTGTTATCTGACCGTTACGTCCGGTAGCGACAAGATAAACCTCTTCATTACTGAACACACCACCGTTTCGACCTATACCGACATTGATATAATAATAATTGTTACCACCGGCAGAGGTAAAGTACAGATTACGGAAATCTGTATCCGAAACATTCAAATCTACAAACCAAGTGCCGGAATCATGAACAGAGGTCCTGACACTTCCGTCTGTAAGTGTAAGATAGCCACTGGTCTGAGTCCCGTGAGTAAGGTGACTCTGCAATGTATATGTGTAATACGTACCACCCCACCATGTTCCATGACCTTGATTTGTGATTGTAAACTGAGTTCCCGTATCGTAGGTTATAGCCTGAGTTCCCCAATTTCCTCCCACATAAAGGAACTGTCCTGTTCCTACGTTCCACAGATACACTTCGGCATCCTGCCCCTCTGCTCCAACAAGATTGCCGGGCTCGTGCCCTGTCCAGTCCTGCGCCACGCCATTCTGCGTTCCCGCCAACATAGCGGCAAACGCCAAAATTAAAAGTCTAAGTTTTTTCATCATGCGTTAATTTATATATTATAATTTCACTTGTTCAAAGTGATGCACACCTTAACCATCACCATGTGTGTGCCTGTATGCAGCCGGATATGTTTGCGGCATGCGCTGTAGAGTAAAAGAAAATAGCTTGATTTTAAGATTTATGCCTTTTTTCCGTAATCTGTTTTTTTAATGTTGTACTTGTTATATTCAGTAATACATTCAACAATATAGTAGTACCTCCATATCGGGAGGAACGTGCCGTATTTCAACTAAACTTCTGCAAGGTTAATACTTTTATGAAAACAAAACAAAGAAATGGGGATAAAAATAACACTGAAAAGGTATTTTTTAACAATTAGAGAGAAAGAACAGGAAGGGGAAAATATAAAAATTAAAAGAGTAAAAAGGTAAAACGGTAAAGAAAAAAAAGAGAATTAAAAGGATGAAAAGGAGTTATAAGAAGCCGGAAAAGGAAAAAGAGTAAAGGGAAAAAAAAGATTTTTTAAAAGTAAAAGGGTAAAAATTAAAGAGGTAAAAAAGGGAAAGGACGGGACGGGAAAGGAGAGGAAAATATATAATAAGGTGAGAGGGTGAGGGAATGGATGTTTATACGTTTTCGGGAGTAAAAAAGGTTTGGCTACGGGAAATGGGGAAAGAGGAACGGATATGGTGGAAAATGTGGGTTATGGAGCAGGAAAAGGGGTGTCGGGAAAGCGTTTTAGGGCTGACGGGCGGGGAAAGATGTGACGACGGAGGACGACGGAGAAGGTATTACGGGACGGTCGAGCGGTGAAGGAACGTATATTTATGCGTTTTAAGGAGTAAAAAATATTGACAACGGGAAATGGGGAAAGAGGAACGGATATGGTGGGAAATGTGGGTTAAGGAGCGGAAAAAGGGGTGTCGGGGAGGTGTTTTAGGGCTGACGGGCGGGGAAAAATGTGACGACGGAGGACGGAAAAGGCTTTTCCGCACTGCCGTATTACCCGTATGGCGGTGCCGGACGTACCATATCGCGACATGAAACGGGCTTTTCCGCAAGGCGAAAAAGCCCGTTCGGCAGCACAGGAAAGGCGATAACAAACGGTAGAAAAGCGTAAGGCATTGTGTGACAGGGCATTGCGTAAAGTCCGCGAGAATCGCGTATTTGCGCCCGGAGGAGGCACGACGGACAAATACGCACCCTATTCGGAGTTGGCGTGAATATTTATTCATCGCACACCCATGCATTATGCATGTTTATGCATTTATGCTGCGATGCCGTCACAGTTACGCCGCACCGTTTTCGGCAGAAGGGTTTGGACGAACCGTTAATACGTGAGATAGCTATAACGAAAGCACGATGCCAAGTTCACAAACGGTTCCCGCACAGCAGTTCCCGCACCATCCCCTCAATGGCGACAGCCTTGTAGAGACGCAAAATCTTGCGTCTCACGAGGAGGTAAGTACAAAGAGGGATAACCATAATGTGCTGACGGTGGGTGCGTTTGTTGCTCGGGAGACGCAAGATTTTGCGTCTCTACTGGGCTGGTGCCATATAATAAAACAGGGATAATGGTTATTTTATGCATGTTTTTATGCGATATTCAACTTAAAACAATTACCTTTGCGTGTCACGGTGAGCCGAGTGCCATACAGGCGGAAGCCGGTAAGGTTACGCATAAACATACCGTTGCATAAGCGTTGATACCGTGACGATGACCTGATAACTTATTTATTGACTTCAAACAAAACACATACAAATCCATGCAAGACATGTTTCATGACCAATACAGGGTCAACTCCACGCGAGTGGACTGGACGGATTATGAATGCGGAATATACTTCATAACGATATGCACAGCCGGAAAGAAGCACTGTTTCGGTGAGGTGGAGGACGGCATCGAGCCACGGATGGTGTTGTCAGAGTTAGGAAAGCATCTGGAGGAATGCTGGTATGACATGCCCCTTCATTTTCCATTCGTAGAGCCGGGACCTTTCGTCGTCATGCCGAACCATATGCATGGCGTTGTCATTATGAACGATGACAACACCGCGACGCACGATTTCACAACGCAGCAAAGCAACGTCTTCGGTCCGCAGTCGCGCAACCTTGCATCCGTGGTACGCGGTCTTAAGGTGGGTGTAACCAAATATGCGAGGCAGCACGGCATACCTTTCGAATGGCAGCCACGTTATTTTGAGCATATAGTCCGTAACCAAAAGGATTTGAACAGGATAACGCTTTACATTGAAAGGAATGTCACGGTATGGCGATGAAGGGTGAGGAGTATGAGGAGTCATGGATGGAGAATGCAGCATTACGGTGAATAAGTGATGCGGCATCATTGTCAATGACATTCAACATGTGATATATCCGAGTTGAAAAATGATGGCGCCAGCCCTGTAGAGACGCAAAATCATGCGTCTCACGGGAAGGCAAGCGCAAGGAGGAAACACCATGATGTGCTGATGATGAATGCGTTTGTTGCTTGTGAGACGCAAGAGTTTGCGTCTCACGGGGAGGTAAGCGTTTGTTTGTCAGCGTATTATAGCGTGTGGATATTGGGATGGGCTGGACGGGAGACGCAAGATTTTGCGTCTCTTCTTTAGGGGAAAAACGATATTATATAGCGGGATTGGGATGGAATAATGGTGGCGACAGCCTTGTAGAGACGCAAAATCTTGCGTCTCACGGGGAGGTAAGCATTTGTTTGTCAGTGTATTATAGCGTGTGGATATTGCGATGAGCTGGATCGGGAGACGCAAGATTTTGCGTCTCTACTTTTAGGAACAAGCGACATGGCAATGGGGGAAATATATTTGGCATGCGGCGGGGCGGAGGGAGCGGCATACATGTATCGAAAAACAAAAAACGGGGGACGGAAGCATTATTTTGGGCGAGTGTTGACATTTACCGTTTTTTTTTCTAATTTTGTATGCTGAACTTCCGCATCCGAAGGCGGCACGACAGGCATATGACTGCGCCGCGCGGCGGGAGGCAGGATGAAGACAAAACAACGCACAGCAATATGAACACACGCCCGAACATGTCCAAACAACAGGTCGTGGTGTCGCTGACCTCATTCCCGGCAGCGGCGCCCTATGCGGCGAAAGCCATACAGTCTGTCATCAACGGCTCGGTGACGCCGGACAGGATTGTGCTGTATCTCACATTCGCACAGTTCGGCACGGAAGGCATCCCGGAGGAACTGACAAGGATGTCGGAGCAGAACCCTGTATTCGAGATAAGAAACTACGACACGGACATAAGGTCGTACAGAAAGCTCATCCCGGCACTGAGAGACTTTCCCGACGCCGTGATTGTGACCATAGACGACGATGTGGCGTACCACCCCAACATGCTTCGCGACCTGCTCAGGCTGCATGACGAGCTGCCGGAGGCTGTCATCGCCCACCGCGCAAAGCTGATGAAGCCGGGCATGCCCTACCGCACGTGGACAAAATACCGCTGGTATGACTTCCTGACAAAGCGCATACACCGCAGCTACAGAAACATACAGACGGGTGTGGGAGGTGTGCTCTATCCGCCTGGAGCCCTTAAAAAGGACATGCTCGACGAAGAGCTGTTCACACGACTGGCACCCACCACCGACGACATATGGTTCTGGGCGGCGGGCGTGGCTAACGGTACGTACGTGGTGCCGGTGCCCTTCGGACACAACAAGCCCAAGGGACTGAAGAAGCCGAAGGAGCTGTCGCTGAAAACAGTGAACTACAAGACAGGCACCGACAGGAACGCCGCCGCGCTGAAAGCCATAATGGAGAGGTTTCCGGAAATAGGCGACAGACTCAGCGAAGAATTCCGGCGCGCAGGACGATGAGCGGCGGACAGACCGCAGGCAAAGCCACGCGGGCACGGGAAAGAGCCACGGCGGAGCCTCCGGCAAGGAAGAACTGACATAAGGAGATTATCCGGCAACAATACAATGAATACGATATGGAAAATAAAAATCAAGATATTGACCTCGTATACCTATGGGTAGACGGCAACGATCCGGTGTGGCAGGCAAAGCGCAACACCTTTACAAGGCACATGTTGGAAAATACGGAAAACAACTGTAAGGGGCGTTATGCCAACAACGATGAGCTGAAGTACAGCCTCCGTTCGGTAGAAAGGTACGCGCCATGGGTGCGGAAGATATTTATCGTCACCGACGGTCAGAGACCAGACTGGTTGGACACGTCCAATCCAAAGGTCAGGATTGTTGACCACAGCGAGATTATGCCGCCAGAAAGCCTGCCATGTTTTAATTCAAGCCTAATAGAACATTACCTGTACAGAATACCGGGACTGTCGGAACATTTCCTGTTTGCCAACGACGATATGTTTTTCAATGCAGACGTCAAGCCTGCCGACTTCTTCACGCCAAACGGCTTTCCGGTGGTACGGCTAACACGCCGTCCTTTCAGGAAATGGCGATGGATATTCCGCGAGAGAATACGCCGGAAGCCTCTGAAGAATTACAGGAAGATGCTCGATAACTCATCGCGCATAGTAGAGAAGCGGTTCGGAACATACTACACAGGATTGCCTCACCACAACATAGACGCATACTTAAAAAGCGACTACCAGCGTTATGTGGAAGAAGTGTTACGCGACGATATTGCAAAAGGCGGTCTGAACAGGATGCGGAACGACAATGACATACATAGAAGCGTGTTTTCCTACATGGCGATAGCCGAGGGTCGCGCAAAACGGCGATATGTTACGGCACGGGAGTCACTACACATTCAGATACATAAAGAAAAGGGATACAGAACGTTAAAAAGATATCATCCAATGCTGTTCTGCATGAACGACTCCGAATATGCTACGGACGCAGACCGCAAACGGTCAAAAGCCTATCTGGAGAAACGCTTCCCCGACAAATCGGAATTCGAAAAATAAGACAACAGGACATATGGCGCACGAAACGATGGACATAGACTTAGTATATCTGTGGGTCGACGGAAACGACCCTGAATGGCTGGCGAAGCACAACGCCTGCGTGGGAAAGATGGAGGCGAAATCGGCTACCGACTGCAAGGGACGGTATGCCGACAACGACGAACTGAAGTACAGTCTGCGCTCGATAGAGAAATACGCTCCGTGGATACACCGTATTTTCATCGTGACAGACAACCAGACTCCGGCATGGCTCGACACGTCCGACCCGAAGATAAGGATTGTGGACCATTCGGAGATAATGCCTGCCGTGAGCCGCCCGTGCTTCAACGCCACGGTGATAGAACATTTCATATGCGACATTCCGGGACTTGCCGAGCATTTCCTCTTTGCCAACGACGACATGTTCATAAACCGTCCGGTGACGCCCGAAACGTTCTTCGCCGAAGACGGACTGCCCATAATAAGATTCAACCGCAGACCGTTCAGGAAGTTCACACTATGGTATAAGGAGAAGGTGCAGGGCAAGAAGCTGAGCAACTACATACAGATAATACGCAACGCGGCTGAACTTGTGGAGAGGAAATACGGGAAATATTACGGCGGAAAGACCCATCACAACATTGACGCATACCTGAAAAGCGACTGCCAACACGTGGAGCGGATGTTCAGAAAGGAGATAGAGCCGACGCTCACCAACCATGTGAGAAGCGCGAACGACATACAGCGCAACCTGTTCGCCTACGTCGCGCTGGCTGAGAAGCGCGCCCATCTGCACTATGTGGGGCAGCGGACGTCGTTCAGACTGCACATACAGAACGAGAGCCATTACGCCAAGCTGGAGCGATACAACCCCATGCTGTTCTGCATGAACGACTCGCAGTATGCCGGGGACGCCGACCGCGAGAGGGAGAAAGCATGGCTTGAAAGGCGGTTTCCGGAGAAATCGAGGTTTGAGAAATAAGTCTCAGTCGTCCTCAATGTCGTTGAGGTCATACACCTTGAAGTATCTTGACGGCACGTTTCTGTTGGTTCCGCTCGCCCTGCCGCGCGCCTGCTTCTCCAGAAACTCCTCATACGACCTCACGGCATAGTGGTTGATGCGTATCACGTCCTGCTGCGGCTCGCGCTCGCGGAAGTTCTTTTTAATGGGATTGCCGTGCGAGTCGGCTGCACAGCCTGATATGCGCGCCGCCTCATGACAGCCTATCATGTTGAACACACGGCGCGGATTGACAATGCTTTTCACGTGTCTGTTAAGCACATGGGACGGCTGCGAGTGGCGTCTGAACCGCTCCATCATCGTGCCGGGCAGCCTCTTCTTGGCTCCGCCGCTGCCGTAGACGAGCCAGTTTATCTCTACCGCCGGGAACGCCTCGAACCTTCTGAGGAACTCAGGAATGGTACGGTCTTTCACCGGAACGATGAACTCGTCCAGATCGATAAAGGCTATCCACCGCGCGTCAAAGCGGTGTCTCCTCAGGCAGTCGTCGTAAGCGGCAAGCTGACGCCTGTATCCCGGAAAGGGGATATACTCCACCAGTCCCTCCATGACATACTCCTCCAGCACCGCCCTGGTGCAGTCTGTGCTCTCGTTGTCATAGATATAGAACTTGTCCACGCCCCGGCTGCGGTGCCATTCAATCCATTCCTTGAAATAAGGACCCTCGTCCTTGGCTATGGCGCACACCGCCAGATAATACTGTGGCTGCGTGTGGTCGTGCCTCAGACGCCATTTCAGCCTTACGGCATTCAGAAGTCCGAAGCGCAATATGCCCCGCCACCTGTTCCTTGTCATCTTGTGCGGAATCATTCCGGCGACTATCTCAGCCATCACCTTATTCATAAGCAAGTGTCTGTTAAGGTTAAACGGTCATCTCAGCGTTCGAAGCCCGACTTCTCCGGGAGTATGCTTTCAAACGCGGCACGTATGTCTGCCATCACCCGGTCGTAGTTACGTATGTGCACATTGTCGTTGAGACATATCAGCGAATAGGACTGGTTGTATATCGCCCTTACCGCCTGCCGGGGTCTGACCATGAGCGGAAACATCTTCGTATCGCTGTAAGTGTTGTACGGCTCGAAGTTTCCGCGGCATATCTGCCATGTCCTGAACAGCTCGGGAGTAAGGTCGTTGAGTGCGCGGAACCTGTTGACAGACGTCTCGGTAAGCTCCTTTCCGGCTACAGCCCACACTTCCTCGAAAGTGCTTTTCAGGTAAGGCTGGGCGTTGTGGGGCGTGCGCAGGGTGATGAACTTGCCGTAAGGCTTCAGCAGATAGTTCCAGCGCGCCTTCGAGCCATAGCTCTTATGAAACCACTTGTCGCGGTCGCGCCTCATCACCTCACGCTTGTCGAAATGACGGTTTATTATCTTCAGGTTGTTCTTTATCCTCTTATACCACTGCGACCACGACGGATTGTAGAGGAAGGCGGCTATGTCGCATGGCATGCCGTTCCTGAAGAAGCGGGTCGGAGCGATGGTGTTTATGATATAGAAATCGTCGTTGAAATAGACGAAATGGTCTGCCAGACCGGGTATGCGGTGTATATACCGCTCTATGACAACGGAGTTGTATGTGGGCAGGAATTCCTCCGGGATGTAATCCTTGTGGTTCACCAGATTTATCTTAGGGTTGCTTTCGTCGAGCCACTCTGGCTTCTGACCGCTTGTGACGAAGTGTATCCTGCGCACCCAAGGCGCGAACTTCTCCACACCGCGGAACCAGTAGCGGAGGAAGCCATTGTCGCGGAAGCGTGCCTCCGACACCCCGTTCTTAGTGTTTTCCTTCCTCCCGGAATACTTCGAAAAGTCCGCCTGCCACTTCGGGTCGTTCATATCAACCCACGTTATAACAAAGTCTATATCCATGACACTATAGAATTCCTGTTTATGTTTCTTTTGTTTTATATTATCATCCCGCCTGCTTTCTGGCATGCTTGAAACGCCGGTGCGTCCACAGATAAAGCTCAGGCTGCCTGCGTATGGCATCCTCGAGCATGCGGAAATAGATGGCTGTGAGCTCGAAATCGGGCAACGACGAGGGGGCATCGTGCATCCTCACATACTCAGCCTCGTAATAACCGCGCCTCACACGCCTCACACGGAGAAACCAAGCCTCAAATCCGTAATGCTTGGCTATCTTCTCCGTACCCACAAGAACGGGCACCTCATGATTGAGGAAATGCAGGAAATGACGCGAGTCGCGTTTCCTCGGCGACTGGTCGGCTATAAAACCGACTACGCATATGCTGCCGGCGCGCGCCTGTTCGTTGATGTAGCGCGCCGTCTTGCGCATCTCCACACACGTCGCACCCATACGTTCACGGTTGCGCATCATGATGCGGTCCACGCTCTTGTTGCGCAACCTATGGTATATCTCAGCCGATGTGGTGGTCTTCTCGAAATACAAAGGCATGGAGGAACACCATTCCCAGTTGCCGAAATGACCCATATACAGCGCGACGGACTTACCCTCACGCTGCACGGCATTGAACTCATCCATATTGACGAATCGCATCCTCCGCCCCATCTCCTCACGCGAGATGGTGGTCATCTTGCATGTCTCGAGCAGATTGTCCGCAAAGAAACGGTAGAACCTTTTCTCTATATCAAGTATCCCGCGAGCGTCTTTCTCAGGGAAAGACTCCGTGAGATTCCTCCGCACAACCGCACGCCTGTACCTGAACACATGATATATCAGAACATACAACACGTCTGATATGGCGTACATCACCCCGAAAGGGATGTGCGACAGGAGCTTCAAGAAAAAATACAGCAGATGGTATGTCATATTTCCCAATCCGTTTTTAAAGTACTTTCATTCATCAACCATATGCCGGATGACACGCCACCGGATGTCGCGCGCTGCCCGGCAAGCCTCATCCTGCGGCTCTGAGACACGGGCGTCACGACGTCGCGCCGGTTGCGGCAAGCATCTCACAGGACTCATGCGAGGCATGCCGCCGACAGCATAGCATGCCGTCAGGCACCGTCAGCAGACGCAGCAGACACGCCTCAGACATTCCGGCGCATTATGGTCATATTAAGAATATGTTGCAAAAGTAATCTAAAAATCCCACTTTCAGCCTATTTTATGCGCTAAATATACGACATATGCCGTTTTACTGTTAATCTTCGCGTCATCCGCGTTGGCATATATCGCGCATGAAAGGTTGCCGCACGGCAGGATGATACGCACGGAGTCACATACTGCGGACGGTGTAGCTTCGCCATACAGACTGCCTTTCGCTCCTGTCGGGACGCTAAAGGCATAGCGGAATACAGGCATAGGGATAATACGGCATCAAAGCTTTCCGTTGCAAAAAACCATTTCTTCAAGTTCCGGACTGCCTGAGTCCTTAATCTCTCTGAGAAACAGACGCGCGCACATCTCGGCGTCGTCACCTGCCCGATGATGCCTTCCGTACGTTATCCCGAACTGTCCGCAGAGATAGTCGAGGGTGTTGCAGCGGAAGTCGTAAAGCTTTCTGGCTGCGCGGAGCGAGCAGTAATAGGTTACGTCCGGCTTGTCGAGACCGTACAGTTCGAGCGAACTGCGGATGCAGCTGATGTCGAACGCTGCGTTGTGAGCCACAAGGACAGGGCACGCGCGAAGATATTCCGATATTTCAGTCCACACCTCTGGGAAGTCAGGCGACATCTCCGTGTCGTCCGGGCGGATGCCGTGTATCTGCGTGTTCCAATAACTGTATACATTGCCTTGCGGACGCACGA